>JAABVA010000519.1_pt1 | contig 48498 bp, 43 predicted proteins | sample 5560331 | NCBI WGS metagenome assembly JAABVA01 (sample SAMN12812661, study PRJNA571458) | rock metagenome | isolation source: Antarctica rocks | place: Antarctica: Victoria Land, Mt New Zealand sud | collected 2016-01-07 | reverse complement strand
GAACGTCGATTAATGAGGAACGAGTATAAAGTCGTATGCTCAACGAATGCGTTAGGAATGGGCATAGACAAACCTGATATACGCTTCGTTATTCACTACAATATTCCTGGTTCTCCAATCCAGTATTGTCAAGAGATAGGGCGAGCAGGACGCGACGGTCAATTTGCTCAATGCATTCTTTTATATGATGCAGAAGATTTGATAATACAACAGCACTTTATAGAGAATGGGAAGCCGAGCGGAAAATCCTATGCTGCTGTGCTAAGTTTTATACATTCCTCAGTGCAGGATGTACGCCAGAAAGATATTTTGTTAGCAACAGGGGTATCTCAGACAGCAGTCCGAACTATTCTGGCGGATTTACTAGAACAGCATCTGATAGAACGGGACGACAGAGGACCTTTCTACACTTCTACCAGTTGTTCACAGCATGTAGATTTTTCTGGGTATGATAGTGTCTTACAGCAGAAACGTGAAGAATTAAGTGACATAACAAATTATGTTACATCGCAGCCATGTTATGCATGATATGAAAGAGGAAATGTGAGTAAAATGGACCTACGAGAACAAGCATGTTGGCTCCTGCTAGTCTACGAAAGTGGCCTTACAAGCCGTATAGTAAATTGCATTATCAGGACGTGGCGTAAGCAACTTGGACGTTCCTTACAAGAGTTCTTCGAGGCCGATGCACAGGAATGGCAGAAGGTGCCTGAGTTGAAACCTGAAATGATGCAAAAATTGGAGCGGGCAAAAGAGAAGCGGCTGGCACAGGGGTTTCTGGCAGAGCGGTTGGATAACGAGCAGGTACGCATGGTAACAGTACTTGATCCTGCGTATCCTGCACTTCTCAAATCTGCACTTGATTTGACACATATACCACCGATACTTTTTGTAAAAGGCGACTTACAGCTTCTTGATAGACGCACCATTGCTATTATTGGCTCTCGTAACGCAAGCGCGACTAGCTTAGACTTCACAAAAACAACTGCACAAATGCTAGCACAGCAGGGAGCAAACATTATCAGTGGCAATGCGCGTGGTGTTGATCGCACCGCCTATGAAGGTGCTACAAGCGTTCCTGAAGGTCATACAACTGTGGTTTTGCCGCATGGTATGAGCAAACTGAGCAAAGTTCAGATGCGCGGTCTGCAACCAAAAATCGAGGCTGGTAACGTCTTAGTGATAAGCCAGTTTCATCCAGATGCTCAATGGGTCGTGAGTCGTGCGATGGAGCGTAATAAGGTGGTAACAGGGCTGGCACAAATTGTGATTGTTGCTGAGTCGGATACCAAAGGTGGCACATGGGAAGGGGCGAAAAGCGCATTAAAGCTTAAACGGCAGGTATATGTACGGCAAAGTGACGGCACATCGCTACCTGGGAATGAAGCTCTTATGCAGCAAGGTTGTTCGCCTCTTGCGTGGCCTGATGATAATATCGAAGCTAGTTTGATGCCTATCTTTAAAAAGAGTGGTGCCATCCAACGGAAACAGCAAGCAAGGTCGGTACCAGCAGAACAACAATCGCTCTTTGCTTCGTAAGGAAAAATGCTCGTGATATCCACCAGCACTACAACCACACTTGCCCTACGTGGGCGCGATCTCACCATCACGCCACCAGATGAACACGCTCACTTATCACGTTCACAGATGCTCACACTGCTCTTCGGCTTCCATCTTCCTGCTCATATTAGCGGCAAGATCGAACAAGATAAGCGTTACCATTTTCTACGTACCAATCCCATGCATCTTACCGCTATCAAGAATGCGTTACAACAAAACAACACACCCTTTACCGTTGCCTTTGAGGAGCGTCCTGCATTGCCTTTCGCAACAACGCTAGCGATGTCTGCACGTCCCTATCAGGATGAGGCACTGGCGAACTGGCTGGCGGAGGGTAGTAAAGGTGTTGTTGTGTTGCCAACGGGGGCGGGTAAAACGTTTGTAGCGGCAATGACGATACGTAAGACGGGTTTGTGGACGCTGGCGGTGGTGCCGACAATTGACCTGCTGCAACAGTGGCGTGTAGCCCTTTCTAATGCCCTCTCGCTACCCATTGAGGAGATTGGCGTTTTCGGCGGTGGTGCTAAAGAGATTAAGCCAATTACGATTATTACCTATGACTCCGCCGCACTTTATCCGCGTGAACTACATTCCTTCGGCTTGCTGGTATTCGACGAGTGTCATCACCTACCCGCTCCTGGCTATCGCACGATTGCCGAAAGTGCCTTCACTCCCCTTCGCCTGGGCTTGAGCGCAACCCCTGAACGCAGCGATATGGCGCATACCGACCTGGACGAGCTGATTGGACCGGAGGTGTATCGTCGCTCGCCCTCTGAATTGACCGAGGGCAACTATCTCGCACAGTATCATGAAGAACACGTCGCTATTGCGCTCTCCGCCGATGACGAGGCGCGTTACACAGAACAACGCCACATCTATCGCGCGTTTCTGAAACGACGCCATATCGTGATTCGCTCGCCCGAAGACTTTCAGCAGAAGATTATCTATATGAGTGCGCGTGATCCAGAGGCACGTACCGCTATGCTGGCGTGGCGCGAGGCACGCAATATTGCCATGAATACGCCCGCAAAATATGCTGAAATTGAACGTCTGCTGCGTCTGCATGTCAACGATCAAGTGATTCTCTTCTCCGAGTACAATCAGGTCGTCGATGAAATTAGTCGTCGCTTCTGCTTGCCTAGCATCACCTACAAAACGCCGACTGAAGAGCGACGCGCCGTTCTCAACCGCTTCCGCTCTGGTCAGTATAGCAAGCTCGTTACTGGCCGCGTTCTTAACGAGGGTGTCGATGTGCCGGACTGCCGTGTCGCGATTATTGTCAGTGGCAACAGCACAAAACGCGAATATATTCAACGGCTGGGACGTATCCTACGCCCCAAACAGGGACAGGCTACGCTCTATGAACTCGTCACCAGTGGCACCACCGAGGAAGATATCGCGCAGAGGAGAAAGTAGAAAAAATGGACGGGCGACCACAAGGGATCGCCCCTACTATACAACGATACATGCGACACACGTTTTGTATAGTAGGGGCGATCCCTTGTGGTCGCCCGTTGGGAACGCCAAATTCGCCCGTTGGGAACGCCAAATTCGCCCGTTGGGAACGATAAATTCACTACACTTTTTTCACATCCAACGTTGCCAGATATTGGCATTCCAGATAAGCTATGTACACACCGGCTGAACCGAGGATCGGGCGTGGGCCATCGTTAGGCGGAAGAGTACGGCCAGTATATGCGTCGCTTGCGAGCTGGCTGACTTGTAGAGCGTTACTCGAAAGAGCAGGGCTAGCAATGTTTTTGGCCTGTACAAGTGGGACATCGTAGCTACGCAGACTTTGCACCCAATTATGCAAATCGACGAGTGCGTTTCTTACATTTTGAATATGCTGTTGTAAGGCCGCATTGTTACCAGCAGTTGACTGTAACTTGTCTAACTGTGCCGTTAATATGTCAATATAGCCTGCTTGTGCTGGCGATGAAAGCAAGCCAAGCTGTGCCTCAACCTCACTTGGTATATTATTTGGCAAATCACCCGATGTCCGTGCGTACTTTGTGCCATCGACCAATTCTAAAATACGGATGGCCTGCCGCTTTGCAAGACCGTAGTCATGCGTACCACTAATGCTATCCACCAAACTCCCCGCTTTATCGTTAATAGATTTGATCGTGTTGAACATGCCGATAATCACGCTACTGTTACCGGGAACACCTGGCGTCTGGTATAGAATGTTTTTGATATATTGCGATGAGGCTGTATCGAATGCTACCCGGTATACTACATCCCCTGTTGGAGTCGAGGATGTGGTGCCTATGTTCTCGGTTGTGACAGCGATTCCTTGCATCTGTGCTAGAAGGTTGGTATGTTGGGCGTTGCCCGCGTAAAGCAAGGTGGCGGCAGTATTGCTCATGGCGAGTGTGCCGAGCGGTAGTGTTTGATGACGTGTATCTTGTAACCATGCCCGATACACTTTGTCTTGCGGCGGTGCAGCAATATTTTGTATGTCGAGTCTCAGCGTGTCATCGTGTCCCAGCGCATCGTCCTGAAACAACACATGTCCTGTTACCGCCCCGTTTGCCACTCCGTTAGCGTTGAGTAAGACGCTGCCAATAATAGCTGCCACTATGAGCAGCACAAGCACGGCAGCGGCAAGTATGGCGTACATGGGCATATCCACGATGCGTGAGCGGCGTCTCCATGTTGGTTTCAGTGCTACTAGAGTAGATGCTGGTGGTGCTGCCTGAGCAGGCGTATATGCCCGAGAAACAATGGACGGTGAGTTTTGTAATACGGCAGTGAGTTTTGTTTGTTGTTGTGGTACCGTGTTTGCATTTGGGACATTTATGGGAAGCGGCGTGGGAATTTTCTTTGTGATAGGAGCGGGAGTTGGTTGGCTAACTCTCTGTTTTCCTGAAATGGACGATAGCGGACCTGTCTGCTCTTTTGCGGCTGGCGTTGATGTCGCTGGTAGACGTGGAGAAGTGTACAGGCGTGGCGCAGGTTGTAATGGTTGTGTTCGCGGTGCTATCGGACCTGATGGTTGTGAAACACCGAGGAACGAACCGTATTGACCACTTTTCGCATGATACAATGTTTCTTCTTCCGAAACTACTGCTCTTGGAATAGCGATGGGAGAACGAATCGAACATGCATCGGCGATGGCAGTTGCCAGTAGCGATGCCATCACATAGCGTGATGCTGTGTCTTTTGCCATCGCTCGCAGTATTACTTCTGATAAGGCGGGCGGAATTTGTGCATTGAGTAGTGCTGGCGGCATTGGCAACGTGTTGATGTGTTGCATCATGACCGCAACCGAACTTTCATCACGAAATGGCTTTACCCCAGTACAAAGTTCGTACAGAATGACACCCAATGCGTACACATCGCTACGATTATTTGGCGCATCACCTCTTGCCTGTTCTGGCGACATGTAAGAGGGGTCTCCTACGCTTGTAGTATTGCCTAGCAGTAGCGGCAACCCAAAATCTGTGAGCATTGGTTCACCAACCGCAAAATGTTCAGTGCGGTGCATATCGAGCAAAATATTGCCAGGTTTGATGTTGCCATGAACGACGCCTTGCTGATGGGCATAATCAATGGCGACCCCTAAACTGGTGAACAGATACACAATATCAGGCAGAGAGAGCCGCGTTCCTTGCGTGTGTGCCGAGGCAAGATACGTGCTGAGCGTTTGCCCCTCGATATACTCTGATGCAATATAGGCACTGGTACTATTTGATTGCTCCTGGGAGGCGATTGCAATATCATAGACAGGCACAATATTCTCGTGGTGCAGCGACGCAATTTTTTGACCCCTGGTGGTGAAGCGTGTCATAAAGTGAGGATCGGATTGCAGATCGGTATGAATAATTTTGACTGCAACATTGTATCTGTGTTGAAGGTCGTAGCCCTTCCACACCTCACCCGCGTTGCCCCGACCCAACGATTGTCGCAGTTCATATTTTCCCAGTTTTTGTGGAGCCATACTCAATTCGTGTTCTCCAATTCGCCAATGTGCTTGGTCGGGTCGCATAATTTTCCATCACTACAATACCAGAAAAACGACGGATGTTCAATACTTTAGGCCGCATATACTATATGTAGCCTCTCGATGTAAGAAACTATAGAGTAATTGCCTGTTTCTGAGCTATAATTAAGAATAGCATCTAAAAAAGAAGGAACCGTTTTGCGCTTTAGCTTACAAGACATCAAAAAATCGGTACGCAGACAACAGGACGAGCTAACCATCTCTCTTCACTTTTTACAGAAAGACGCGCTCACAGACGAGATAGCTCGACTAATTGTATACTATGAACGTTTGCTTGGTCAACCACAACGCCAGTTTTCAGTCGATGATGCACGAGCATGTGTCGGTGATTATCGTATGGCTCATTGCCTGCTTGCTACAATGAGCCACTGGTACTCATGGCGACAGCGCGAATGGATCGAGGTGCTACAGGGACTGAATGGACAACCAGAACTCGCCGCTATTACCTCGCCAATACAGCTACGTCTCGCACTTTATGATTTTGTGAATGAACACTATGCTGGTTTCCTCGATGCTCAAACAAGAGAGGAGGCACTACACCTCTTTGCAGAAATTCATGCTCTGAACGTACAGGATGTTGCCTATCTGCTGACTCTTGATACCGATGATGAGGCGCAACTGGTACGCACAACACCTGCACCGCCATCGCCACACGAGGTGGCTACACTCTACAATCAATGGGCGTTCGAGGCGGCACTCTTCAATGCGTCAAGTGTGCGCTTTCTTATCGACTGCAACGCATTCAGCACAAATCAACTTACACCATCAACTGGCGTGGGGGCGGTGATTAAACGCTTGTGCTATCTCGCGCGCAAAATAGGCGTTTACTACGATCTGGCCTACGCACAAACATTACCAGGCATGCCTCCGTTGCTGCTGCTGACACTCTACGGACCGCAAGAGGTAACGGGAGCCGCGCAACACTATGGTCTACGCCTCGCCCGGCTCTGCCGCATCCTAATGGGCTACGATAGCACTGGCCCCGAAACTATCCGCAAGGCGAAGAAACCGACGCTTGTCAACGCTATTGTAGAAGCGACGGCAACGATACACTTCCTACACCGCTCTTATCGCTTTAGAATGGATGCTGCTCTCTTACGTCTACTACCACCAAAGAAGCAAACAGACGAGTTAGAGCAGAATAGGAGCGTGAATGAGCAAGCCGACAATGTACCTCTGTTCGATAGTAGTATCGAGCAGTCATTCGCCGAGGCGTTTATGGCTCTGGTAATGAGTAACGCGACTGATGGCTGGCGGCTCGAGCGAGAACCAGAACCCTTGTTGCTTGAACACAGCATCTTTATCCCTGATTTTGCCCTGACACGCGGCCAGCGTCGTATCTATGTCGAAATACTCGGCTTCTGGACGCCCGCTTATCGAGAACGTAAGCTGCAAAAGCTGTTGCAACTGCAAGAACGTGACGATTTGGTGCTTGCCATTCCTGTTGAGGCAAAAGAAGCATTTGCAAGCATCTTTTCAGCCTTCCCAATTGTATTGTATACAGGTCAGCTTTCTGCGACAGAGATACTAACCACGCTTCGTACTCATTACGATGATTTTGACGAGCGTCTGGCACAGATCGACGTGGCGGCGGTGCGGAAATCTGTGCAATGCAATGGACTTCTCGCTGAATCCGCCTGTTTCGATGTATTGCATTGCTACCGCCGCTCAGAGCTACAACGCGCCGTTACGCATGTGGTGAACGTAGACATTGTATTTTCTACGGGTGTCGGCCTCTATACAAAAACCTGGATGGAAAGGGTGAAACAGGTATTTGTCTCATGGTTGTGTACAATGCATGCGATGGAACTCTCGCATGCACTGCATATGTTAAGGCAGCAAGATCGTGTACTGCAAAGCTGTGCAGACAGCACACTTGAGGCGATGATAGGGATGTGGTCTGGGGTGCAGATACATCGTGATTCTATTTTTGATGCAACCATAATGTATGTTGGTAACGAGAACGTCACGCAGCAAAGGAAAATGGTACAAGAGCAACCTGCATCTTACCTCTCTCCCGAAAAACCAGTGAAGCCGCGTGAGAAGCGTAACATGTCACAAAAATCTGCGAGAAGCACGAAGGTACAAACTACGCAAAAGGATTTATGGGGATAAACTACCCATTCTTCTTATTATCGAGTACCTGAAAAGTTCGATGTTACAAACATACAAAATAGTACGTTTTGATGAATGTAGCGGTCAAATGCGGGGCGTCTTTTTCTTCTTTCAGCACTAGCCAGAGACGCAAACCAATCAATCCCCTATACATATGCGTGGCGCACTTTTCTATGGTGAATACTACTATATTATCGCGTCATATCGCAAAAAAGCAGGGTTGCTTATAACCCACGTTATCAATAGAAGTAGAGAGTTTTTCGCGACGAACGGTAGACGTATGATGGGTGAAACAATTATTGTGTTCCGTAGGCCACAGCATTTCCCTTACGAAACGCCATTTTTCCCAAACTGGAATTTTTATTCGTGAAACATTTGTTCCAAAACTCATTGACAATACGTTGTTCTAGTGTTATCCTTAACTCATGTCCACTAGAACGGATGTTCTGAAAAACTCTCAAAAAAAACTCCTAAGAGAGGATGGTGACAATGTGGATGAACAGAGTCACACACAGAGCGTAAGACAGAGTTACTCGCGGCGTCATTCAGGAGACACCGCAATCCCACGTAATACACGTCGTGACATTTCCGATGATGATGAAGAGTATGATGATGTCTGGCCTTCGCGCATGCCAACCAGTGCGCGTCGCTATCAAGGCGATGTAAGAACAGAGACAGGCCGTGTCCAGGCAGATGTACAACCATCGTCACAGGGTGGTTATCGTACCTCTTCAGATCCAGGGCGAAGCGGAGGTAACACCATTCCGCCGCGTCGTACTGCAACGCAGGGCATGCCAGCTATACAACAACCCGTGCGGCGCACAGTTACACAAAATGTCCCTGCTGTACAATCGGCACGCCGCACTGCAACGCAAGGGGTGCCTGCCGTACAACTTGCTAGAAGACGACCTATTGAGGATTTTGATGACGACATATCACAGCATACATCCGGCCTTTTAAGGCAACAAATGGGTTCCAGGAAGACACCCAGAGGTAGCAGTGGAGGATTGCATTTTCACTGGCTGGTCTATGCTGGACTCGCTATCATTGGTATGGTGATTTGCTGGGTCCTTTTAACCTCGTTTTTGAGTTGGTGGCAACTCACGCAGGATGATCTGCACTATGGGCGGCCACGCACTGCACAGTACGATGTTGTGGTTGGACACAACGACTCGAACACGAACAAGAGTCATTTTATCGCTATCAATCTCCGGCGGCATGTCGAGGTGATTGAGTGTCCGGCAGGTGATTGTGCAAAAGCCAGAGTTCTGGTTGGTCCCGTACTCATTGGCGCGAATGAAGACTTAGCCCCTGTCACTTTGACCTTCAAAGATGTGAATAGCGATGGTAAAATAGATATCATCGTTAATGTACAGGACAATCATTTCGTCTTTATCAATGACAATGGCACCTTCCGTCCAACGCGGGCGGGCGATAATATTCATTTATAGCCTATCATCACATAACAAAAAGGGTTACGCTCCGAACATGTTCGAGCGTAACCCTTTTTGTCCCTGCTTACACCAGATGAGCAACTTCGACTTTATTTGTCTCTTCATATATATTGGGATGTAGTGGTGATGGTGGCGTTGGTTGAACAACTGGTAAAGAGTTTGTCTCTATTGGCTGTGCTGGTGACGTATCATAAGAGAGTCTTGCTGCCTTCTTTTTCGCTTCTGGGCGTAGTGCCAGGAGTGCGAAGAGAAATATCCATAGGAGAAGAACCCCAAAAAGTGTGCCAGCTATAAAAAGATGTATAGATGTCATTGTTGTAATAGAACCGTCCATGTATAAAAGTTTCTCTTTCAGGTGGCTTTTATAAGAAGCCGCATAGATAGATGACTGCATTATACTAGACGAAACGATAGAGCAAAAATAACATTAGTGAAAAAAGGGTACATTGCTATTGTCCTTTTTGTTAAAACCTGTCACAATAGCAAAGAATGGCTATATTCCTTTTGACAATTGATTAAACACGAAGCACAAATACACTTAAAGGATACACCGTATGGACCACACGAATTGGCAACGTACAAGCTACATCCTTATTAGCACTATCTGTATTGGTATTATTCTCTGGGCTGTCTGGATTATCGCGGGCAGATTTGTCGATATTATTGTGATCTTACTGCTTTCAATGGCGTTTGCCTTTCTGCTCAATCCTCTTGTTGATTTGCTGGTGAAATACAAAGTACCGCGTATAGTTGGAACGCTTGTCGTGTTTGTGGTCGTGATCGCAGCATTAGCAGGATTTGGCTCCGCCCTTGTTCTTTCGTTGATTCGGCAGATACAGGCTCTTTCAAATACGGTTGTGGCTGGTATCCAGAATATTCCTAATCTCAATCAAATTGAAACATTTTTAGAAAAGCAAGCGGGTATTCCCTCTCCAACGATTGAACTTGCAATTACGCAGGTTCGCAATCAGGCGATATCGTATGCACAAACGGCGGCATTGAACGCGGTCAACCTCGTCTTCGTTGTGACAGCTACGCTACTGAACATTTTTCTTATTATGGTACTCACTTTTTACTTTCTGCTCGATGGAAAGCGTATTCGTAACAGCATTATCAGTATTGTGCCGCAGCGACAAATGTCACATGTGTTGGTGTTCGAGGACGCGCTTAACCGCGTTGTGGGACGCTACATTCGTGGTCAGCTTACGTTAGCGGCGCTTGTTGGTGGTATGGCTGCTCTAGTCTGCGCCATCACTGGTTTGGGGCAATATGCAATTATCATTGGTTTCCTCGCCTTCTTGTTCGAGACCATTCCAATGGTTGGCCCCGCCCTTGCCTCTGTGCCTGCGATTGCTCTGTCCTTGCTCTTGCCAGACCCATTCCCGCGCACACTCTGGGTCGTAGCATGCTTTGTAGTGATACAGATATTGGAAAGCAACGTTTTAGGGCCGTGGATTGTCGGTCATGCGGTTGGTCTGCATCCTGTAGCCTCGATTCTGGCATTGCTCGTGTTCGCCAGCCTGTTTGGACCTTTCGGAGCCTTGATTGCAACCCCCATCGTTGCCGCTATCTGGGTCGTCATTGCCAGCATTTACCGCTCGGCACGCGGCGAAACGACTGAGCAGATGCTGGCAAAGAAACGCGCACCCTGGACGATACGGCGTTCCGCGATGCCTTCGTTTCGAGGAAAGCGACGTACTGGCATGTTAGGAAATAGTGGCGGTGACGGGAGCAGTAGTTCATTGAGACCATCGCCAACTGGGAATCGCAATGCACATAGTACTACAGAGGCCAATACAGATGATGTTGTACACATGGAGATGAATCGTGATGACCATATAGACGTCGGTCGAGAAGATGAAGAGGGAAAGCGCGTCGTTTCCATTGAACACGCTTCTGACAATTCCTGAAATACATGCTAGCAGGTACGGCATCGGTCAGCACACGACCGATGCCATCGCTTTTTTCTAAGCTCCAGGTGCGCCAAATGTGCGCTGAAGTTCTGCCTCACCCTCTATATTGACAAGCGCATACACGTCATCGTCACCCATGAGAATCGTTTCTGCATTAGGTATGACAGGTTCATCGCCACGAATGATAAGTGCGAGATTTGCGCTACGTGGCAGTTTTATAGCATTTAACTGCTTTCCAACAACCTTCGATTTGGGGTCAACTGTCATCTCGACAATCTCTAAGCCCGCCTTTTTCAGTTTCAGAAGGAGTAGGAACGGTGGCCGTGAGAGTTCGGATTCGATGAGTGCAAGGATAGAGCGGGTCGGGCTGACGGTGATATCTATGCCCAGTTTTTTGAACAACTCCTCATGTTTAGGATTGTTCACGCGTGCGATAGTCCGTTTCACGTTGAAGCGTTGTTTCGCCATCTGACAGATGACCAGGTTATCCTCGTCTTCACCTGTCACCGCGATAACAACATCGGCGCGTCTTGCACCAGCCTCTTCCATCGTGCGAGCTTCACAGGCGTCACCCTTTGCAACCGATGGCCCTAGTTCATCGCTGAGCGTTTGTTGACGTGAATTCTCCTTCTCAAGCAACAAAACCTCGTGGCCGCGATTGAGCAGGTTACGCGCGAGATAGTAGCCAACATCGCCACCACCTCCAATAATAATATACATATACTATGCCTCTTATCTTTTTACCTCTGGTACGACTCCACTTTGCTGCTTACCAACAAGAGCATTGAAGAGTATCTGCGCCCCTAAATTTGTAGGGCAAAAGGTTTGTAAACCTAACTCTCGATAGGAGCTTTCACGCAATGGATCGTAAATGCGACAGAGTACTTTTTTAGTATGAAAGCGTTCTTTCGCTATCTGACTTGCCATGATGTTGCGGTTATCTCCATTTGTCACGGCAATAAACGCATCAGCTTTTTCAATATTGGCGCGGCGCAAAACATCTTCATCGACGCCATTGCCTGTTATTCTATCACCTGCAAATTCAGGATCAAGGCGTTGAAAAGAGTCGCTACTCTTGTCGATAATGGTAACGGTATGTCCTGCCTGCTCTAACTGTGTCGCCAGTAATGCGCCAACGCGACCACAGCCGAGAATGACAACGTTCATAAAATACGGCCTCCTATTTGTTGGTCGAAAAACCAACATTTGCAACTTCCGTTGACCATTATAGCACGCACTGGAATAGCCTTTTGTCGCGTTTGCTGTCTCCGTTTTACAATGCTGGACAGATAGCGTATCATAATAAGCAGATCGAAAAATAATGCATCTCGTTTGGTGTAGGGACCAATGTATCGTGCCCAACATTGGGAGTAGGCATTCGTCGCCACAGAGTTCCTCATATATAATTAGTCGTAAAGAGAGTATCTAGTACATGTCGTCGCATTCCCCGTATATTCTGCGTTCTATGCCAGTTGAACAACGTGAGCAATGGGATTGTTTTATCAATGAGCATCGCCAGGGACATTTTCTACAAAGCTGGGGTTGGGGTGAGCTAAAGGTAGCCTCCGGTTGGCATCCGTTACGGCTTGCACTATGGGATACTACACATAACGAACTTGTCGCGGCTGCTCAGGTACTACGCCGTACTGCTCCTCATCTCTCGCTACGGCTTGGGCATCTCGCCTATATTCCCAAAGGTCCAGTACTTGACTGGGCTAATGTGTCTGTGCGGAATACGTTCTTCACACAAATGCATCGGTTATTGCGCTTCCAGGGAGCCATTGCGCTACGTGTGGAATTGGGGCAAGAGCAAGAAGACGAGGATAGTACGGCAATCCAGGAGTACCTCACACAGCAGCATATGCAGCCCATTCATGCCGTACAACCTGCACGTACTATTGTTCTCGATATCACACCAGACGAAGCGACGCTATTAGCCCATATGAAAGAAAAATGGCGTTACAATGTGCGTCTCGCTGGACGTAAAGGGGTAACGGTGCGCGTCGCGGAGACGATTAAGGACGTGCAGGAATGGTATCGCTTGTTGGAGACAACGGGCGAGCGCGACCAGTTCGGTATTCACACGCTATCGTATTATATCCAGGTATGGCGCACGTTCACTCCCTGTAACCAGGCACGTTTGCTACTTGCTGAGCATGATGGACAACTCTTAGCAGGTATCTTCGTTAGCATGTTCGCTCGACAGGCTATCTATCTTTACGGAGCATCGAGCAACGAACAGCGGCAACTCATGCCCAACTATTTGCTACAATGGGAGGCGATACGCTGGGCCAAAAGTTGTGGTGCCACCACATATGATTTCTGGGGTATTCCCGAAACGGATAAGGAGAACGAAGCGATGGCAGGCGTGTATCGTTTCAAGAGTGGTTGGGGCGGGCATGTCGTCCAGTTCCTCGGCAACTATGAGTACGCGTATCGCCCATTGACCATGAAGATTGCGGAGAAATTTTTACCATCATGAACGAAAACGTTATGCATTTACCCTTTACACTAGAAACCGACCTGGAGCGTACCATCGCGGCAGACCCTGCGTGGCAACAAGGGGTCATCTGGGGCAAGCCTCGCTTTGGACATCTCGAAGGAGCGGTCCAATTCCATATCGCCGATGTACTCGCCAACATTGATCGCCAGCACCTCACTCCTGAAGAACGCCGTATACTGCGTTTGATTGCGCTCATCCATGACACGTTCAAGTATCGTGTCAACGAACTCAAGCCCAAGATGGGCAACAACCATCACGCCCATATCGCACGAGTCTTCGCCGAGCAATATATTGATGATCCCGTTATCCTGAATCTCATCGAACTGCACGACGAAGCCTACAATAGCTGGCGGCTCGGTGCATACAAGGGGCGATGGGAGCATGCCGAGGAGCGCGTCAACAATTTGCTCGCTCGCCTCGGTGCATCGCTACCGCTCTACGTGCATTTCTTCCTTGCCGATAGCCAGACGGACTCGAAAGATCAGGCACCTGTACAATGGTTCACGCATTTGTTGGAGTCCAGGGGGTATGCATTGCCTGCACTACAATAGTGTGCGTCTATACAATTCTGTAGCCATGACGCATAAGTTATGTGTGTAGCTGATGATATAACGCGCGTAAATCAAATGAAGCCTCTTCTTCGCTTTTTGACGCAGTTATTTTGCCGATGATATCTTCAAGAATAGTTTCATCCTGAATAAGATTGGCTAACTCTTGTGCTAAGGAAGCTAATACGGGAAAGCGTATCTGTGTAACAAGTAGCAATATACGTCTGGATGCATTTAAGCTTCCTTGCTCGATACCTTGCTCGATACCTTGCTCGATACCTTCTTCCCTACCTTCTTCCCTACCCTCACGCAATATCTCTTGATAGATAGGTGTATCTCGTATTATTTCATGCATCTCTCGAAACCTCCTGATGAGCCATTCAAGGTCTAATGTGTTCTTACGTTGTAATACCAGCGAAGCCAATGTATAACTGATTACTTCCAAATCGGATAATTGTGTCTCTAAGCCACTTGCTTCACATCGCTCTTTTAGTTCAGAGAACATTTGTATCAGTATATCTCGGCTTGTGCCATCTTTCGTTAAAGGAATAAGCGGAATAAGAGCAATAATATTCAGGTCTAGTATGTCTTCAGCGGAAAGCTTTCCTATTTCGATACTTTCAAAATGGAACTCATGTACTTTTTTACCACCAGGAAACGTTATGAGCAGTGGCGACTGTGGAATTGTTCCATCTTTCAGTAAGTAAATAACACATGATAATACGCCCTTCCGTTGCTCTACCATCTACAAAATCTCCCCTTTAATGTATTTTTCCCACTGTCCGATAGAGAGGAGTAGGAGAAACGAGAACTCTAACTTGACCCGAAATATGTCTGAGTTCTCACAGAGTATTTATTGGATGAACGGAGTTTATCGCATGCGACGCAGACAGAGACCTACACTACTTGGATTGCTCATGTTGCTGGTACTGATAACAGGCACACTCGCGATTTTTAGTTTGCAGGGTGGACAACAAGCACACTCACAGGCAAAGGTACGTGGCTTCTCACCATTTAGCTATATCTATTATACACTCAAGGATACACGCGGCTTTGTGATTGCGCGGGCACGTAAGGGCAGCAACGGTCAACCCATTGGTACACCCGAAACGCTTGTTCCGTTAGGCAACGAATTTGGCTTGGTCGATTCTGATAGTGTCGCCACCATTCAGCTTTCACCCGATGGTAAGTATGTCGCCATCGACGGTATTCGCGATCATGGCGAGCAGGTGTGGATCTACAACACGCAAAGCATGAGCGTGAGTTTTGTTCCGGCTCATGTGATGGGAAATTTTCTACACTGGCTCCCCGGTGGCAACGGACATAGTTTTCTATACCGCCCCATGTTACCGCTTGGACCCGATGCGCCGATGGATGGCAATGGCTGGAATCCTGGTTTATGGATTGTGGATGCCGCGACCAATGCCCATACCAATATCGACATTCAGGTGCCATCCGCCTATCTGATTGATGCCGCAGCGTCGCCTGACGGTGTACGTATCATCTACTCTACCACCACCGGACTAGGGGCGGGCAGCGATGTATGGTTTATGAACCGTGATGGTAGTGGACGTACTCATATTCTGAGAAGCGCGGGCGATGCACGGTCAGTGCTGGGCATGTTCACATGGTCGCCCGATGGCTCGCGTATCGCCTATGAGCGTCTTTCGGATAGCGCAACGCCCTTTTTGAACGCTGGCCTGTGGGTGATGGATAGTCAGGGTGGACATTCACAATATCTCGTCGATACCGATGGCGGTCATGGCTTCATGCCTGTATGGTCGCCGGATAGCCGCAAAATCGCTTTTATCGCACGCACAAATGTTGGAGATCGTAGTGCCGACCTACAGGCGCAGGCCCTGCAATGCACAATTGGCGTCGTCGATGTGCAAAGTCGCCAATCATGGCACATCGTTTCTGGACAACAAACGGGGACGTTGCTCAACATCAACCCAACATGGACCTCGGATAGCTCTAGCATCACCTTTACCGCGCTCAATCCTATCAATCGCGTCGTTGGTGGCTCGCCTCGTTACTGGTCTGCTCGTGTTGGCAACCCCAGCATACGCCCTGCCGCGACACAACTTACACCCGCAATGTCCGATGTGGTCGCGGTCGGTTAATGCAGAGGGAACACCTGTAATATTCTGCCGACGCCCATGTAACCGAAACATTCCGATTGGTAATTATTGGATAAAATAGGAAGGCAAACCTTGTCATGAAACAACGTTATTGGCGATATAGTATTTCGCTGGCTGTGATGCTTGCGTTGCTCACGAATATCTTCTTATTGTCGCTTGTATCGGCGCATAAGCAAAGCACGACACAGCATTCTACAACTACCAAGACTACACACGCAAGCGCGGCACCAACCCCGTTTATGCACCGTCCCTATTATGGGAGCCGTACTATCGCATCACGCACGGTATCGTTTGTCGATCATGATCATCCCTGGTACGACAACGATGGGACATTTGTGCGCTATGACGGCGCGAAATGGACCAACGTGGGCATTGGTTCTTGTACTGGTGGCGTCAACTGCTATGATGGTCACAATGGTTATGATCTGAACTTGTGGTACGAGCCAGTGTTGAGCGCGGCGGCTGGTACAGTGACGCGGGCGGGCTGGTACAATCCATTAGATCATAACAGCTCACTCGGCCTGTGGGTTGCCATCGATCATGGCAATGGTTTCGTCACCGCCTATGGTCACTTGAGCGCGATCACCGTTGCAGTCGGCGATCAGATTAACACACAATGGCAAATTGGCACGAGCGGCACGACAGGCTCATCAACGGGTCCACACCTGCACATGGCGACCTACTATCTTCCCAACTGGCAGGCAACTGATCCCTTTGGATGGACTGGCAATTATCCAGACCCCAATGTAGTGCCTGATAATTACCTCTGGGTGGACGATCCCGCAAACAATACACCTGTCCCCACGCTTAGTAGCAATGGTAGTGCAACCTATCCTGGTGCCGTCGTAGTCGATGATAGCAGTGCTGGTTGGAGCGGTACTGGCACATGGGCAACTGATACAGGGAATACCGATATACAGGGCGGTTTGCATTGGGCCACGACCACAACTGGTTCTGCAACGGCAACCGCAACGTGGCAACCAACAATTCCTGCCGATGGTTACTATGAAGTGGGAACGTATGTTGACGATACCCATGCCAGTAGTAGCTGGGTTCCTTATACCGTGTATAGTGCGAATCCCAGTAGCGGTGCTGAGATAAGCCATACTGTGTATGTTGACGAGTCGCACATTGGCACGTTTCAAGGTCCATTCAGCCAGGAGAATACAGGACCGCAGTGGATTGGCCTGGGCACATACTACTTCAAAGCCGCTATGAATGGGCGTTTAGTGATGAGCAATGCAACGGGCGAGAGCGGCATGCAGATTGCTGCCGATGGTGCGGAATTTGTGCCTGTGTCGGTGCAGATAACGCCTAGTCCCCGCTTTCAAGTGACAAATGATAACACACCTTCGACAATGCTTCCTGGCGGTACCGCCCATATCAATCTAACGCTAAAAAATACGAGCAACTTTACCTGGAACGCTTATGTATCCGGTAGCACACAACCCGTGCAAGTCATCTACCGCTGGCAGAACGCGCAGGGGCAGGCAATCACTACGAGTAGTCCAATCGCACTTTCACAAGACGTTAGCGTAGGTAGCTCGGTCTCGATTACAGCGACGATACAAGCACCAATGCAGTTCGGTACCTTTACCATGCAGTGGGATATGCAGCAGGGAACAACCACGTTTTCGCAGCAAGGGGCACAGACAAAGAATGATTCTATTCAGGTCACACCAGCACAGCATTGGATATCACCTCGGCTCTGGCAACCGAGATAGTAAATTATGACAGGTTCTGTACACTGGACGTAGAAGAGCAATGTACGATGAGGGATTGCGAGTAATAATGAAACACGATGCTATAGATAAAGGGAAGTTGGTTATGAGTAATGATAGTGGTGGGCAGCAGTTACCTATCGCACTGGAGCAGCAAGAAGAACGCAATCTAGCAGGGCAATCTGATGTACAATCCTTCAAAGAGGCGTTAGATGTTTTACTTGCGATTGCTGAAGCTCTGATACAAGATACGCCGGATAATGCTGTGCTGCAAGATGGTGTACGTGAAAGCATCGTTGGAAGACGGTTAGCAATGTTGGCATATCAGATGCTCGATTGTCAGCATGTTGGCATTGCAGTGTTAGAAGCACAGACGGACAAACTCCATCCAATAGCCAGCGCAAGCAGTAACCCCACACATGAGCAGCAATGGCGTGAAAGCATTAAGGGTGTGCGTCTACAAAGTTTTGTAGGGGAGATGGATAAGGTGCAGAAGCTACAAGCCGGAGAGATTATTGCCCTGAATATTGCCTGTACAGTGTTTAGTCAACTCTCCTCTTTTGTTGTTATCGCGCCAATTTGTGTGGGTGAGCGTGTAATAGGTATTCTTTTCCTTGGTTATGGACGACAACAACCTCATCACACCTCAGATGAGCTGATACTTATCAAGGCGGTATCGCACTTCGCAGCCCTGGTCATTGAACAGGGAAACGCGCAACATGAGCATAACAAAGCACTGTCGGCATTGCGCGAAGCGAACGAACAACTGGAACATATGAATAAGCTCAAGAGCGATTTTGTCTCTATTGTGAGTCATGAATTTCGCTCAGCACTGACCACTATTCAGGGGTTCAGTGAGATGATGTATGAAGAAAACTTGAACGTATCAGAGATGAAAGAATTTGCCATTGACATTCACCGCGATGCAAAACGTCTTTCACGTATAATTAGCGATATGCTTGATCTTGAACGTATGGAAACTGGTAGCATTCGGCTCAACTGTAGCTGGCTCGATCTGAACGCGGTTATCATGGAGGTTGTTGAGCGTACAAGACACGTAGATTCCTTGCATACACTGCGCTTGCGCCTGGCAAATGCACTTCCTGTCTTAATGGGAGATGCAGACAAGCTGACTCAGGTGATAGAAAATTTGCTCAACAATGCCATCAAATATTCCCCTGATGGTGGTGAGATATGTATTAGTAGCTCTGTCGAAGGGAGTGTTGTGCATGTCATTGTGCAAGATCATGGCATTGGTATTCCGGCAGATGCGATCAACCGTATCTTCGAGCTATATGAACGTATCGAAACTGGTTCGCGACATACTGTCACTGGAACTGGGTTAGGTCTCCCTCTTGTGCGGCGGATAGTGCAGATGCATGGCGGCCAGGTCTGGGCTGAAAGCGTGCTTGGCGAGGGATCACTCTTTCATTTTACTGTACAGTTTACTGGTAGTCCAGTCAACGTCAACGGTTTGTTAAGGTGAGGCATCCTGCTTGCAACAAATATATTCTCTATACGTAATATATACAGGTAGACAAAGATATAAAACACCACTACATGTATATAATGTAATAGGAGAAGAATAAAATGTCAGGCAATCGAGGCTGTTTTTTCAATTCGGTCCTGTTTCTTATCATCGTGTTTGTGCCCCTGGTAGGGCATATCATCGAGACCGTTATGCTTTTTGAGGACGACCATTCCCTTGCAGGAAAAATCCTCTGGTTAGCGGTGATCTGGCTTATGCCAATTCCCGTGATTGTCGGACCTCTTCTCTATCTGCTCTTCGGGCAGAGGAGACAGCGCGTAATGTTTGGTCGCGCAAGCTACTAAGAGGAAATAGCATGTATGGGGATGTGCAAAGCCGTTGGCCTCGCACATCTCCATACATGCTATTTCCTTGCACTTTCCCCTGAAAAATGGCTAACTAATAGAATAAGAAAAAAGAACCTTGTACTTCCAATTGGCAACCGTTTCTTTGCAGGAGGACTTTCATGGCTACAATGAGGGAAGCCGTCATAGTAGAGGCTATTCGTACCCCCGTAGGGCGTAGAGGTGGAAAACTCAAGGACTGGCATCCCGTAGACCTGCTGGCCCAGACGCTTGCGACACTTGTACAACGAACTGGTATCGATGCAGGACTGATTGAAGATGTTATCGTAGGCTGCGTGAGCCAGGTGGGAGAGCAAAGCCTTAATGTTGCTCGTAATGCTGCTCTTGCCGCAGGCTTTCCCGAATCTGTGCCGGGTACAACCGTTGATCGCCAGTGTGGGTCAAGCCAGCAGGCAATTCACTTCGCCGCGCAAGGTGTCATCAGTGGGGCGTATGACGTGGTGATTGCGGGCGGTGTCGAGGTGATGACCCGCGTGCCGATGGGTTCTTCCTCACAGGGACCCGGCGCACCGTTCGGTCCGCGCATGATCGAACGCTACCACAATGGCCTCGTCCATCAGGGTATCAGTGCTGACTTAATCGCGCACAAGTGGGAGTTGAGCCGCGAAGACCTCGACGCATACAGCTTAGAAAGCCATCGCCGCGCCGCACGCGCCACCGCCGAGGGACGTTTCACCTCGCAGATCGTGCCAATTCAGGTAAAGAACGAGGACGGTACAACCAGCGAGTTTGTTCGTGACGAAGGTATTCGCCCAGACACAAGTCTGGAGAAACTGGCAAGCCTGAAACCTGCCTTTAAGCCAGATGGTTTGATTACTGCTGGCAACTCCTCGCAAATCAGCGATGGTGCCGCTGCCGTCTTGATTATGGAGCGAGAGACCGCTGAGCGACTTGGCTTGAAGCCACGCGCTCGTTTTGTCTCGTTCTCGGTAGCGGGCGCGGATCCCATCTTCATGCTCACCGCACCCATTCCTGCGACACAGAAGGCACTTGCGAAGGCTGGCCTTACAATCGACCAGATAGACCTTGTGGAGATTAACGAGGCATTTGCAAGTGTTGTGCTAGCATGGCAACATGAAATCGGAGCCGACCTGAGCAAGGTGAACGTCAACGGTGGTGCCGTTGCTATCGGGCATCCTCTTGGTGCATCGGGCGCACGTCTCACTACTGTTCTGCTGCATGAACTAGAGCGTATAGGCGGTCGCTATGGTTTGCAAACCATCTGTGAAGGTGGCGGTATGGCAAATGGCATGGTGATTGAGCGAATAGCATAAAATAAAACAGCAGAGAGGAATGCCGCTTGCAAGCGGCATTCCTCTCTGCTGTTTTATTTTATGAATTTGGGTGCGACCCTATTTGGATGTACACAAAAATCATGATAAATGAAAACACTATGCCTACAATGCTAAGAATCATGCCAATCGTTGCCACCGTTCGTAACGAAACGGACCTGCGACCCATAATGGAGAAGATGATACCGAGTATTGGAAAGATCAAGCCAACAATAGGGAGAAGTGCTGAAAAAATACTCAGAATACCCATTATAAGTCCAGTAATAGCCATTCCTCTTCCTCGCTCTGGCGACTGAATGGCATAAGTAGGAGGCATATAGGGCGTATTTGGCGGTTGTTGATAGAGTGGCTGCTGATAGAATGCAGATGGGTTGTATGAACCACTCGCTTGATAGCCTCCTGCTTGACCTGGTTGGGCGTAAGGGTCAGAAGGTCGATATAGCTCTTGTTGTTGCTGATAGTCTGAATTATACGATGCAGGATAAGTTGGTTGAGAGTCACCGCCATATTGCGAGTGATAATCATAAGGTGGCTGATTGCCCATGCGCTTTTTCCTTCCTCTTCTGTGTTGTATGTATACACTATCGGCAATGTGTATTGTATCATGAGTTGCTTAGTCTGAGTAGTACATGGGTCATATCAAGATTGATGTAGAAATGTTTGTGCTTCTTGCATAGTGGGCAGCGAAGAAATAGCCCCGGTCTGCGTGGTTGCCAACGCACCAACTGCATTACCTAAAAGAAGAGCTTTTTCTATATTTTCCTTCTCCCATCTGAGGTTCCCTTCAAGTAGACCCGCCAGCATGCCAGCAACGAAGCCATCTCCTGCTCCTGTCGTATCGACTGGTTGCACTGAGAAACCTGCAACATGACCGCTGCCTTCAGGCGTAAAATATGTGCAGCCATTTTTCCCCTGTGTGATAACTAGGAGGCGCAGCTTGTCATGCCAGAGCGAACGAGCCGCCTGCTCCATCGTATGCTGTGTGCTGATAAAGAAAAGTTCTTCCTCGCTTACTTTGATGATCTCCGCATGTTGCCAGCCGTGAAGAATGCCTGACCGTGCCGCATCCGCTGAAGGCCATAATGGAAGACGGAGATTGGGGTCATACGATAACAGTGTTCCATTGCTTTTCGCATGCCCAAGAGCTGTCAAGGTAGCCTTGCGGCTCGGCTCACTAATGAGTGAGATCGAGCCATAGTGAAAGATACGAGTGTCTGTTACGTACTCGCGGTCTATCTGTTCTGGCTGCCATAACATGTCAGCACTCGGATGGCGGTAAAACATGAAATCGCGCTCACCTTCAGCCATGAGCGAAACAAACGCCAGCGCAGTACGCGCCTGCGTTGAGAATTGCAATGCAGTAGTGTCTACACCGTAGCCACGGAGTGTATCGGCCAGGAAATGACCAAATTCATCATCGCCAACCTGTCCCATGAAGCCTGCGGAATAGCCAAGCCTCGCAACGCCAACGGCAACGTTAGCAGGCGCACCACCCAACGCTTTTTTGAACGTTGAAGCCTGAGCAAGCGTTACGCCGGCCTTTGTTGCTACAAAGTCAATGAGTAGTTCTCCGCAGGTGACTATATCCATTCCGTCTCTCCTTTATTCCCGCTACTCTTCCGCTTGCTTTCCTGGTCTTCCATTATATCCCACAATTATTTTATTTTAGAGAACCCAATGCCCTGTCAGGAATTGGGTCAGCAAGAAAAAGAGAATCGCGCCAGAGATGACGAGGTAGTTCATATTGAACATGCGATATTTGCCAAATGCAGCCAGTATGATGAACGCTGGAAAAAGCTCTAGCAGGTAGCGCGACACCGACTGCAACGGGAAGAGTCCAGTGCCACCCACTGGAAAGATTTGCAGGAATAGATATAGGACCACTGCGTAGATGGCGTATGACCAGAGCGAACGCGAGAATTTTACTGGTCCGACGAACATCAAGATAATAAGTACGATTGCAAGGAGGTCGGGTACGAGATCGAGGAGATTACGCAGAGCCTGGAAACTAATGATACCTCCACTTAAGCTGATAGCCTTGATTGAGCCAATAATCCCATACCAGGGTGCTTTAAGTTGATGGTTCCAGTAGACCTGGGCATGCGAAAAGGCCAGAAAATCGTGAAACTTATAATAACAATACAGTGAGAAAAGAGCTATGCCCGCAGCGATCAATGCTCCACCGACAACATCGAAACGAATTCGCTTGAGGGAAAAATCATGTTGTCGCAGGTATTCGTAGCAGAAGGGCAGCAGTAAGAATATCCCAGCGGAACGTGTAAGGGTGGCGAAGAAGCCGAAGAGTCCAGCGAGCCACCAGTTGCCATGCCTAAGATTGTAAAAGCTCATCAGTGTGAGACAGAGAAAGAGGGCTTCGGTATAGCCTGCGGCGAAGAAAAAGGCCGTCGGAAAGAGCGACAGATACAGCACCGTGCGGTTCGCTCGCTCTTCGCTGAAATCCTCATATACAAGCTGATAGAGAACGATGAGCATGAAAAAGCCAGCGATATTGGAGATCAGCAACGCCGCCAGTAGCGGATTATTGCGTGTGATTGGCGTGAGGATACGTATAAGCAGTGGATAGAGCGGAAAAAATGCTGTGCGATATGCTTCTTGATACCCATTTTGGGCGATAGTCATGTAGTGTCCCGTGTCCCAATGGTGCCAGGCGGCAGGCAAGGCACGCAATGGAATCCAGTGCCAGTCAAAGTCGCGCAGCGTAAATAAGAATGAGAGACAGGTGGTGATGAAAAAACCTATATGCACCGCGATATAGACAGGAAGTATGTTGAGTGCTGCCTTTGACCACTTCTGCCAAAATGGGTGTAGCTTTGAAAACGATGCTACTGCTTTGGATTGTGTAACTGTTAATGTCTCATCAGTAGCTGCCACATCGGTTTGTACATCAGAAGGAGAAATACTTGCTTGTTTATCGCTTGCGACTAATGGCACATGTTTTTCGCCTGGGATATCCATTATAACTCCTACATGCGGCTTGGCTTGCTGACTTTTCCTATATTAAGACGTTCTCATTATAAAGGGGTAACAAAGTACATATCGGTCCTATTTTCGCTTATTTCGTTACAGACATTCTAAAATACCCGTTTTAGCTTTTGCAAGTAGTTTTTTCTAACGTGGTATCATTTAGGTAGCGTCATATGCGTTACACTCATTTACACTCAAAGAAGAGGGACGGATGCAGCAAGATACACAGGGGCAGGTGAGAGAGCAGAATATGAGTCTTGCATATAGTCTTTCTATCGTGATGCCTGCCCACAATGAAGAGGTTGCAATTACAGGCACAATGCGCTCGGTGATCGATGCCGTATCGGTATGGACACAAGATTTCGAGGTGATTGTTGTCAATGATGGCAGCAAGGACCACACACAAGCCATCCTGGAAGAGATTGCCGCAGAGGAGCCACGCGTTCGTGTGATTAACCACGAGGTCAATCAAGGGTATGGAGCCGCCCTCGTGAGCGGCTTTGAGGCGGCAAGCAAAGACCTTGTGTTTTTTATGGACTCCGACGGACAGTTTGATATCTGTGATCTGGAGCGTTTCTTTCCATTGATTGGGGAGTACGATGCTGTGCTTGGCTATCGTATCGACCGTCAAGATACGGCTTTGCGTAAGCTCAACGCCTGGGGCTGGAAGATGCTTGTGCAGGCTGTTTTCAAACTCCGCGTGCGCGATATTGATTGTGCTTTCAAGCTCTACAAAGCCGAGTTTTTTCAGCATAATCGTTTAGAGACGCGCGGCGCGATGATTAACACGGAAATGCTCTACAAGTTCACACGTGAAGGCTACACCTATACTGAAGTTGGGGTACAACATCTACCACGGCGCGGTGGGCGTGCGACCGGTGCAAAAATCTCTGTGATTGTTCGCGCCTTCCGCGAACTCTTTTCTTACGCCCGCAAATGGTATCGTGAAGAGCGGCAGGTACTCAAAAAAGGTGGTACAATATAAGCACCGAATAGCATGTCACACCTCTTATAGACGTATCATACTCTATTTTCTCATTATGGGAGCCTGCGATGCCTACAGATTTTGCAGAACTTTATCGTCGATTGTTAAAAGATGTCTTTCTTGAACAGGCTCATAAACAGGTAGACGAGGGAGCCGATGCCCTCACACTCGCTGATGCCTATGCCGAAGAAGGTAAGCCAGAATTTGCACTAGCTTATCTTCTCTTAACGAATCTCTCCGACGAGGCAAAGCGTGATATCTTTGCACACTCTTACGAGCGGCGTGCGCTGCTCTCCGACGAAAAGGCCGCGTCCTTTGATCGCCAGTTCAACCGCCCATTCCCGCTTATCAAACTTGAGGCGCAAAAGGACCGCACGGCGGCCCAACAGATACGCCAGGGAAAACGTGTGCGTCGTGAAGCGAAGCCGCTCCGCGTGAATTAGACCCCTACAGTCCTTCCTGTCTGTATAACGTCATTTTGCCATTGTCGTTGCCCAATACCCAGAGTATATCCTTATGTAGTGTTGTGCTGGTTGTCACAGCGAGGAATGTACTACTTGGCGGCGTTTGTGTTTCAACACTCCACGTATCATTCGTTATATCGTAGCGTTGGATAGTTGTCACACTGCCTATACTACTGCTGACGTTGTAGCCACCCGGCCCTATTTGAGCTGGGATGGAAGGTACAACCGTTGTACCTGTCGTGGCTACTGGCTGGATGTGTGGCACTGAGCCAGTGGCTGCGTAGACACGTCCACCCGCGCCGACAAACCAGTTTTGTACGAGCGCAACTCCCATTGGGTCCTTAATAGTACGCCACGTTGCCCCGCCATTCATACTCACTTGTAATGAGAACTGCGGTAGCACGATGACATTTTGACCAGTGTCATACCCTTTGAGTGGCGTTAAGCCAATTGTGCTACCCACGTAGACAACGCTGGAATTGTCGCCTGCTACCTGTATCTTGCTGCTGTATGGCAGGTTCGCTAGAAGCTGCGTCCAGTTCTTACCACCATCCACCGTTTTGTACAGCGTAAGATTGCCCCCATTCAAAGTTCTATCGTTTGGTGCTGCTGGTTGCAAGTAGCCGGGCCACTGTGTGCCAGCAAGCTCGTATATTGTTTGTGGGTTAGACGGTGAAACAACATAGCCACGCGTTGCTTGACCGGCGTTATCACGGTTACTATCAAGAATCGTCCATGTATGTCCACCGTCACTACTTCCGACGAGACGTGTGATGCTGAGTCTTGTTACGACGGAAGGCGGTAAACTTCTTCCTAACGGTTGCACTCCCTGTGCCGAGAACAGTTGTGTCCCGAAAAGTTCGTTGCCGACCATGCTCAATTGTTGTACATGCCATGCTGTTGCAAGTTGTGTACCACCTGACATCAGTGTTGGCGCGATATCAGTCCATGAGCGACCACCATCGGTGCTGTGCCTGAGTACGTCTGCAACCTGTCCGTTGCTTGCTATGTGTCCTGAACGTGCAATGGTATAGATGTCATCGCTATTCGTAGGATTGATGGCAATCTGACAACCCCCATTCAGGCGTGTCACCTCTTGCCAGTGTGTGCCGCCATCACTGCTATGCAGCAAGGCACTCACAATCAGTGTAGCTATCCCTGGACGATAGGGAGTGGATGTAGCAGGTTGCGAAGAGATACCACATGCATAAAGCACTGCTGCATTGCTTGGTGCGGCTACTATCGACGTAACAGAGTAGCCTTCGAGGACACGTGTCCATGTACCTTTAGGTGTTTGCATAACCGCCTTTGGCGCATTTGTGCGCTGTATATGCTGGCTGGCGAGCGTTGTCACATTGTAGCCGATGAAGAGCGCGATTGCCGTGAGCAATCCTAGCCCAATGAGCAAAGATAATGATCTTCCGCGCTTCGATGATGTCTGTATCTGCCTATCTTCTTTTTCTTGCGTTCGCATGTCCTTTTCCTTTGCTTACACATCATTGTATCTTACCCTGTATATCGTGCATGCATAGAAGAGACGAAAAGTGCAGAGGAAAAGTTCCCTACACTTGACTGACTGAAGACACTATGTTAATATTCAATTGTACTTAGTAAGTATAACGTTATAAAGCAACACCGAATAGTTGTAGAAGGTTAGATTATGCCGAAACATTTGTCCGAATTGGGCCGTTTCTCCGACCCTTCGTTGCTCATCCTCTCCAGCCTAGCGAGTGGACCCAGGCATGGATACGCCATGATGGAGGATATTCTTGAATTTAGTGGCACGCGTTTAGAGCCGGGAACGCTCTATGGAGCGTTGACGCGGCTAGAACAGCGCGGCTGGATCGAGGCGTTAGAGGCTACTGATCGCCGCCGCCCGTATCGCATAACAGGCGAAGGTCTGGTTGTATTACGCGAGCAACTCGCGACGATGCAGCGGGTTGTCTCAGTCGGCTTGCAACGCCTACCAGCGTTCTAAATGTAATGAAAAGAATTACAAGGAGAGAAACGTGAAATTATTATTGTTGCTACTCAAACTGTACCCGCGTACATGGCGTGAACGCTACGAAATAGAGATGATCGCGCTCTTGGAAGAACACACTATTACGCTCTTTACAGTGATTGATCTGCTCTTCGGCGCACTAGACGCTCGTTTAGACCCACACTACAGAACACAGAAGATACTCTTGTCAGGTGAACGAATGAGCCAAATTCGCGTCGCCAGCAGTACCATCTTTTGGGCCTTCCCTATTTTCTGGCTGTGCTGGATAGCTTTTCTCAGCGATTTATCGGATGCTATGTTGGATCCTCTAAGCCGCTTCGATCCCCTTATAGCGTTCTCTTCTACACTTGTGGGTATAGGTTTCAGCATATCACTTCTGGCTATGGTTGCAGCAGGTGTATTTATCTCCGTTGCTGTTGCTAGGAAAACTACTGCTACTCATGCAACCGCGATGAGGTTTCTGCCGCTAGGCTGCTTCTTACTGGTGTTTGTAAGTTATTTTATAGCCATTCATAATAGTCGTACAATTGGACTGATCTTTCTCTGTCTATTGTTTGCAAGTTTTCTTATGACCGCATTACTTCTTGTCAAAGGAAGCATAAGCAAGGAAATATCCTTTATTGCGTTTGCGCTCATGACCATAACAGCGGTAGGCATGATTATACAACTTATCGGAATTGCTCTTTGGAGTAGTTCGCTTTTAATTTTTCATGGCACCATCGTAATGATGTCCACTTCAGCCGTAATCCATTCATGGTCTTACAGTGATAGGATTACACTGTTAATAGCAGGTCTTGTTTCAATGTCTTTACTGACTATTGTCGCCGTGTTCGTGCTTGTGAGAGGATTGCTAGCACTTGTTGCTACTACCTCAGCTCCAAGAGAAGAGACTTTACAAACTATGCCGCCACCCATGCAGTAACTAGGAGGGATGTAGAAATGCGTGCGAATGCTCGCTCTCTAGGGCGTTTCACTAGCCCTGCTCTGCTCATTCTCTTCTGCTTGAAGAGTGGTGCGAAACATGGAAACGCGATTGTTACAATACTCGATGAGCAAAGCGGTATCGTTTTGGAGCCAGGAACACTATACGCGGTGCTGGCTCGTTTAGAGCAGAGAGGCTGGATCGTGGCCCTGGAAGATGAAAGTCCGCGCCGCTCTTATTGTTTGACAGATCATGGATCTGCTATTTTAGAGCAATCCCTCACTATTTTCCATGAAAAGCTCATCTACGAATTTCTGGCTGAGTATCCTCTTTCCTGTTTTTCTCTCCGGCAATCTGACCGAAGTTGAGGGCGGCAACGAGCGAAACGCCGCCGAGAATGTTGCCGATGAGTATTGGGAACAACACTCCTATCGCGCTTGACCAACTTGTGAGACCCATATTGAGTAGATATGCCACGTTTACCGAGTCCACGATGATATGAGCAAATTCGCCGACGCCCACAATGTACGTAAGAATGATGATAATGTGCAGTCGTGTAGCGTCTGCTGCTGGGAGAAGCCAGACCATAAGCGCAATCAGCCATCCTGCAAAGATACCTTTTAAGAGAAATGTGCCGAAATCCCCTGCATTGACTTCAACGATATCTCTGTAAAACTTCTTTGTATTTCAGGAGAAAATATGCTGATGTGCGCTATGAACGCTGCAAAGAGAAATGCACCGATCAGATTGCCCACGAGTACGATTGCCCAGAGCCGCGCTACTAGCATGAATGTGCGTAGATTAGGATGAGTGAGCAAGGGCAAGATCACCGTCAAAGTGTTTTCTGTGAAAAGTTGCTGGCGACCCAGCACGACGAGAAGAAAGCCCAGTGTGTAACCGAGATTGTCTACCAATGGACTCCATCCTGCCGTAGGCAAGTAGGTATGAAATAGTCCTTTTGCTATTAACGAAAATCCCATAGAAAGACCAGTGGCAAGCGCGGAACAGAGGAGTGCTACAAGACTTCGTTCGAGTTCACGTTCTCCTTCCAGGCGTACAGATTCATGGACGACGGCACCACTCACGGTCATATGCTGCCCTATCTCTCGCTGCTTTATTGTATTTATAGTTGGTATACTCCTAGTGAACCTTTATTTATAAGTTAGTATATCACAAGGATATATTGAATGTTGCGAAAATATTCGCAACCGATTTACTGTTTCTTAGGGTGATGGGCTTCCATCAGTAAGCGCCGAAGCCCTGTCTCTTGCAAGGATGAGGGCAAGTCCCTAGCTTCTAGCTAAGGGGTCACTGACATTGACAGGATGCATCAATTGGGCATATTATGGGCAAGATGGTCGAAGAGAACGTATACTACACATGAGTTAGTTGTTGGACTAAGGAACAGCGTATGGCACAGATGCAGAACGATGGGAATAAACCTCCCAATGGCGAGAGCGAAGCAGACCTGGAACGCCTCCTTTCACAGGGGGTCACGCTCGATGATGATACGCGGGCGATAAACGCTCATACCACTTCTCAGGAGGAGGAGGAGGACTCTTCTGAGCCGCTACAGGGCGATCTACAAGGGGCACTGGCGGTCTTCGCGGAGGCAGCACAGGATATGGCGACGGCGACGGTCGAATTAAGCCTGGGACGACACTTTGCCTGTGCGGACTTCTGCAATCAGGCGGTCGAGAAGGCCGCGCAATCAGTCAGTGTGTTGCGCTCTGGGCGTCGTGTACCCTATGACCATGATCTTTATACCCTGGCAGTCGCCGTGAATGCGCCACCAAATATTCAAGATGAGATGGCTGTTTTGACTCCCTTTCATCCTGAAGCCTTTTATGTCGATACACCGCCGGAAGAGGCTGATGAGGTGATCAACGCTGAACAGGCCAGCGACTATATCCAACATGCTCGTACTGTATTACGCTGGGCCAGAAACATTGTACTGAGCGCATAAGATTGTAACTGTTTATTTTTTGTTATACGTTGGAGGGATACCTGACATGACACAACAGATTACTCGTTCCGAATTGGACGAGGCCGTAAAACAATCCCCACGTAAATGGGTGTATCTTTTTAGCGAGGGTAACGCGAAGATGCGTGAGCTGCTCGGCGGTAAGGGCGCAGGTGTGGCCGAGATGACCAACGCTGGCCTTCCCGTTCCTCCCGGCTTCACCATTACCACCGAAGCCTGTAACGCCTACTACGAGGCAGGCAAGCACTTTCCACAAGGTATGTGGGAACAGGCACTGGCTGCTCTCAAGATCGTAGAGCAGCAGACAGGCAAAGGCTTCGGTAAGAAAGACAATCCCCTACTCGTCTCCGTCCGCTCCGGTGCGAAATTCTCCATGCCGGGTATGATGGACACCGTCCTCAACCTCGGTATCAATGATGAGACGGTGCAAGGGCTGGTCGCGCTCACAGGTGATGAGCGTTTCGCCTATGATGCCTACCGTCGCTTCATTCAGATGTTCAGTAAGATTGTGCTGGACACCAACCCACAGGATTTCGAGCGCGTGCTTGAGCATTACAAAGAGCAGGCACACGTCAAGACCGATGCCGAAATTCCAGCCGCCGACCTGAAAAATCTTGTCGTCGAGTTCAAGCAGATCGCCGAAAAGCAGTCGGGCGAACCTTTCCCCACCGATGTCTACAAGCAGTTAGAGAAGGCAATCGAGGCCGTGTTCTCTTCCTGGAACAACAAACGCGCCATCGACTACCGCAACTTCAACAAAATCGAGCATACGCTTGGTACCGCCGTCAACGTGCAGAGCATGGTGTTTGGTAATATGGGTAGCGATAGCGGTACAGGCGTCGCCTTCACACGTGACCCCGCCACAGGCGAGAAGCAGTTGTATGGTGAATACCTGCTCAACGCACAGGGCGAGGACGTAGTTGCAGGTATTCGCACCCCATCCAAAATTAGCCGTTTGCAACAGGACCTGCCACACGTCTTCCAGGAGTTTCAGGATATCGCGAACCGCCTTGAGCAGCACTACAAAGATATGCAGGACCTGGAATTTACCGTCGAGCGCGGCCACCTGTACATGCTCCAGACACGCTCTGCCAAGCGCAACGCTGGTGCCGCCGTCAAGGTTGCCGTCGATATGGTTGAAGAGGGTCTCATCTCGAAGCAAGACGCCGTGAAGCGCGTTGAGCCAAATCACGTCTACCAACTCCTATTGCCGCGCTTTGACGATGCCGAGAAAAAGACTGCTGAGAAAGAGGGTCGTTTGCTGGCAAAGGGCCTGAACGCCTCTCCTGGTGCCGCCTTCGGTAAAGCCATTTTCGATGCGGACCGTGCCGAGGAACTCGGTAAAGCAGGTACGGCTGTCGTGCTGGTACGCCCAGAGACAAGCCCCGACGATGTACACGGTATGTTGGTGGCGAAAGGTATTCTCACGGCACGCGGTGGTGCGACAAGCCACGCGGCGGTCGTTGCGCGTGGCCTCGGTCTCCCCTGTGTCGCTGGCTGTGAGGGCATTCGCGTCAACGAAGCCGAGCATCTCTTTCGTGTAGTTGGCTCCGATATGGTTATCAAAGAAGGCGACGACATCTCTATCGACGGTGCCACTGGCGAGGTGTTTGCAGGCATCATCAAGACCGTTGAGGCTGACTACGATAAAGAAGTCGATTTGAAGAAGCTGCTGACATGGGCCGATGCCGAGCGCAAACTGGGCGTATGGGCCAATGCCGACTATCCACGCGACGCCAAACGTGCTATCACCTTTGGTGCCGAGGGTATCGGCCTCTGTCGTACCGAGCATATGTTCATGGAGCAGGAACGCCTGCCTATCGTGCAAAAAATGATTCTCGCGAAGACAACCGAGGAGCGCAAAGCCGAGCTTGATAAGCTGCTGCCCTTCCAGCGCAGCGACTTCAAAGGCATCTTCGAGGCAATGGTGAACCCCGAAACTGGCGAGGGTTATCCCGTCGTCATTCGTCTGATCGACCCACCACTGCATGAGTTCCTGCCTTCCTACGAGGAGCTACTTGTCGAGGTGACACGCCTTGAGACAAAGGGCGATAATCCAAAAGAACTGGCGGAGAAGCGTGAACTGCTCGAAGCTGTTGGCTCTATGCGTGAAATGAACCCGATGCTTGGTCTACGTGGCTGTCGTCTCGGCTTGCTCTTCCCCGAGATCAACGTGATGCAGACGCGCGCCATCCTTGAGGCGGCACGTGAACTGGCGAAGGAAGGCAAGAAGCTCCAACCCAAGATCATGATTCCTCTCGTTGGGCATGTCAACGAGCTAAAAGAGGTGCGGCGTCAGCTAGAAGCCGTTGCCCATGAGATCGCCGACGAGGTTGGCGGAGCCATCGAGTATAAGTTCGGCACGATGATCGAGCTGCCTCGTGCAGCCTTGACCGCCGATCAGATCGCGCCAGTTGCCGACTTCTTCAGTTTCGGCACCAACGACCTGACGCAGACCACCTATGGTTATAGCCGCGACGATGCCGAGGGCAAGTTCCTCTTGCGTTACATCGATGGTCTCGATGAGCCAGGGGCGAAGCAGAAGGTCAAAATTCTGCCCTTCAATCCCTTCCAGACGCTTGACCGCGATGGCGTGGGACAGTTGGTGCGTATGGCCGCCGAAAAAGGTCGCCAGGCGAATCCCCACCTTGAACTGGGCATTTGTGGTGAGCATGGTGGCGACCCCGATAGCATCGAGTTCTGCCACATGGTTGGCCTCGACTACGTAAGTTGTTCACCGTTCCGCGTTCCCGTTGCACGTCTCGCGGCTGCACAAGCCGCGCTAACGTCGCACGAGCGCGACAAATAATATTGTAGGGGTCTAATTCATTACACCCTGTGAGCGATACACAACGCTAAAGGGAATTGAACAACGTCTACACAGCCTCTAGCATTGTACGTCGCCTACAGGGTGTAATGAATTAGACCCCTACGCTAGGGGGACAATAATGGATATCGCACGCATTCAAACGGCATTGCAGGACGAGCAGATAGATGGCTGGCTCCTCTATGATTTCCGCAAGTCGAATCCTATTGCGTATCAGGTGCTGACGTTGCCCGCACAGGACATGTATACACGACGCTGGTTCTATTTTGTACCTGTGCAAGGGAAGCCAACGGCGATTATCAGCGCGGTTGAGTCACATGTGTTGCGCTCGCTTCCCGGCACACGGCTGGTGTTCCGCACATGGGAAGAGATGCAGCAACAGGTGCAGAGCCTGCTCAAACCGGGGATGCGTGTCGCGATGGAATATTCACCGATGAATGCTATTCCGTATATAGCGCGTGTCGATGCAGGCACGATTGAACTGGTACGTTCATTTGGAGCCGAGGTCGTGAGTTCCGCGAACCTTTCGCAACGCTTTGTTGCACAGTTGACCGATGAGCAGATCGAGAGTCACCGTGAGGCTGGTCGTCGCCTCATCACAGCAAAGAATCAACTTTTTGCGGAACTCACGAACGACTTACAGGTCAGCGTGGAGTTAGACGAATACACAGTACAACAACGCTTCGTGGCACTGATACAACAAACTGGTCTGCTTGTGCCTGAGCCGCCGATTGTCGCGGTAAACGCCCATAGTGGCAATCCACACTATGCACCGACGATGGAGCAACACCAACCTATTTATCGTGGCGATCTAATTCTCTTCGACTTCTGGGCAAAACTACCGGATGAAGGTGCCGTCTACGCCGATTATACATGGATGGCCTTCGCCGGTACACATGACGAAATTCCGCCGCATCAACGCGAGATGTTCGAGATTGTGCGCCGCGCTCGTGATACTGGTATTACCTTTGTGCGTACACGACTCGTTGCCGGTGAGCGCGTCGAGGGGCGACAGGTCGATGATATCACGCGCACCGTGATTGTAGACGCGGGCTATGGCGACTACTTTGTGCATCGTACAGGACATAGTATCACGACTGACGAACATGGCAATGGTGCGAATAACGATAACTTCGAGACGCAGGACGCACGCATTCTCCTGGAAAACACCTGTTGCTCAATCGAGCCTGGAATCTATCTGCCCGAATTCGGCGTGCGAAGCGAGGTTGACCTGCTAATACTCGCGCACGATGCCGAGGTAACGGGCGTCCCTGTACAGGAAGAGATTGTAGCATTGTTGTAATAAAGCTATTAACGGGCGACCACCAGGGTCAATACTGTTCAAATAATAAGAGGAATGTATCTGGACTCACAACGGACGCCCACAAGGGGCTACCCTACTATATTCGGCGTGCGTAGCACGCAAGAACGGTGTATAGTAGGGTAGTCCCTTGTGGGCGTCCGTTGGGATATGTCTTCGTTTGATTTGAACAGTCTTGACCACAAGGGTCGCCCGTTTATCTTAATTACATCTTTCAGTGACTTTCATAGATTTATTATCCCCTTGTTTTCTCCCTATCTCTTGTGGTATCCTTGCTTTGTAATAATTCGCCGAATCAAGAAAGAGAGCATGTTCAATGTCTACGACAAATAATACATTTCCTCAATTGCCAAAGATACATGGGCTTTCCATGTAGTCAACGAGTGCTCTCCTAATTTTTGTAACAACGTTTCTCCGTAAAATAACTCTCTTGTTACCACAGACGCACTCGTTACCCTGTAGGTTGTGTATTCATCTACCACCACAGGTATTACGCATAGTTGTGTCCTGTGGTCTTTTTGTGTCTAGTGAAATAGAAGGCACATGGGACGTATAAGCATCAGCTATGGTGAAAGGAACGCTTCATGAGCCTCTCAATTATACCTAAGCCTAACTACACAACCTATACCAATCTTCTAGTGAGATACCTGAAACCGCAGTGGCGTCGTGCCTTGCTGATGGTTGTGCTATTGTTGACAGGTATCGCTCTACAATTGCTCAATCCACAAATTTTGCGCTATTTCATCGACGCGGCTACAACGGGAGCCGATACAACAACCCTTATGCTTGCTGGCGCATTATTCGTGGCTATCGCGCTGGGCAATCAAGTGGTGACGGTAATTGCGACCTATCTCAGCGAGAATGTGGCGTGGACGGCGACCAACCAGCTACGTACCGACCTTGTGGCTCATTGCCTCAAGCTCGATATGGCGTTTCACAAGGCACATACCTCCGGCGAGATTATCGAGCGTATCGACGGTGATGTAAACACGCTCTCGACCTTTTTCTCGCAATCGTTTGTCTATCTGCTGGGCAATTCCCTCTTGATTGTGGGCATCGTGGTATTTCTGTTTCTCGCCGACTGGCGTATCGGTCTGGTGATGGGAGCGTTTGCCTTGATTGCTCTAATTGTTCTCATTCGGCTTCGCTCATACGCCGTGCCATTCTGGGTAAAACAGCGTGAGAAGGATGCCGAGTTCTTTGGCTTTGTCGGGGAGCAACTTGCGGGGACCGCCGATACACGCGCCAATGGTGCGACAGGGTATGTTATGTGGCGTTTTTATAATCTTCTCCGTGCGTGGTTGCCTGTAAGCCGTAAAGCCAGCATCGCGGGTTATACCATGCTCATGACGACCATTGCGGTCTTCGGCATCGGTAACGCCCTCGCCTTTGCCGTTGGTGCCTACCTGTGGAGCATTCACGCTATTACAATTGGTACGGTTTATCTGACCTTCTACTACACCAATTTGCTTGAGCAGCCGATGCAACAAATACGCATGGAGCTACAAAACCTGCAACAAGCTGGTGCTGGTATTGAGCGTGTGCAGCAACTATTACAAACGCAAAGTAGTATCAGTGATGGCGGGGATGTAGCATTGCCTTCAGGTCCACTAGCTGTTGAGTTCGACAACGTTTCGTTCGGCTATAATGCGGACGAGAGAATTTTGCATGATATCACGTTCACGTTACAACCTGGAAAGGTGCTTGGCGTGCTTGGACGTACAGGCAGCGGTAAGACAACTCTTGCTCGTCTCTTGTTGCGACTCTACGATCCGCAAGCAGGAACTATCAGGCTTGGTAGCGTTCCCATATGCGAGACGCGGCTCCGCGACATGCGTCAACATATTGGCATGGTGACGCAAGATGTGCAGCTTTTTCACGCGACGGTGCGCGACAACCTGACCTTCTTTAATCCTGACATCCCAGATGCACGCATCATTGCTGTGCTGGACGACCTCGGTTTGACAGTGTGGTATCGCTCTCTGCCACAGGGACTCGATACCGAACTAGGATCCGATGGTGAAGGTCTCTCGGCTGGCGAGGCACAACTATTGGCCTTCGCACGTGTCTTCCTGGCAAATCCTGGGCTGGTTATTCTTGATGAGGCTTCGTCTCGGCTCGATCCTGCGACGGAGCAGTTGATTGAACGTGCAGTCAGCAAGCTCTTTACCGGACGTACAGGTATCATCATCGCGCACCGACTTGGCACCGTGCAACGCGCCGACGAAATCCTGATATTGGAACGTGGGCGTATGCTTGAATATGGTGAGAGGCAGACGTTAGCGCAGAATAGTAGCTCACGTTTTGCGCGACTCCTGCGAACAGGATTAGAGACGCCAACCGCTAGCACAGAACCCATCGACCACTTGCTTCCAGAGATATCGACAGAGGAGGTGCAGGCATGAAGACCTATCAGTATATGTGGCGCATGATTCGCTATCGTCCGTGGCTGTATACGCTGAATGCGATTATTTGGATAACTATTCGCATCTTGCCTCTTGTTCCTGGTTTGATAGCACAACAATTCTTTAATTTGCTGCCTAGAGAGGGCCATCTGACGCCAACGCTCTGGACGCTGATAGTTTTTTTAGTCGTTACAGCATTGGCGCGTGTCGTACTTTACCTTGCGGGTGGTCTGGTCGATAACCTACATCGCTTCTCAATGGTGAATATTCTGCGTCGCAACCTGTTGGAGCGCATTCTGGAGCGACCTGGAGCGCGTGCCGTTCCCGACTCTCCTGGTGAGGCTATCAGTCGCTTTCGTGATGACGCGGAACAGGCGGAGGACGCTATCAGTTGGACACTCGATAATATGGGAGATGCTCTGTTTGCCATTATTGCAGTTATCATCATGCTCAAAATCGACGCGTTGATTACGCTACTGGTATTTGTGCCATTGATTGGTGTGGTCGCGACAGTACAGATTGTGAGCGAACGCTTGGAAAAGTATCGCCGTGCCAGTCGTAAGGCAACGGGGCATATCACCAGTGCTATTGGCGAAATTTTCAGCTCGGTACAGGCGATTCAGGTCTCGACGGCAGAGTCATACGTCGTCGCGCACTTTCAGAAGCTGAATGAAAAACGGCGCGTCGCCATGTTGAGAGATACTGTGCTTACACAGTTGCTCGATTCGACCTTTGCAAATATCGTCGGTCTGGGAACAGGCTTCATTCTCATTCTTGCTGCACAAGCTATTCGAGCGAAGCAGCTTGGTATTGGCGATCTTGCCCTGTTTATCTACTACCTCGCCTTTGCCACCGAGTCCACACACTCTTTCGGCGTCTTTCTCGCGCATTACAAGCAAACAAAGATAGCCTTTCAACGTATGGACAGGTTGTTACAGGGCGCACCGACAGAGCAACTTGTAGCGCACAAACCGTTGTACCTCAGTGGGAATATACCTGCGTTGACTGTTCCCGTAAAGACAAATGAACAGTATTTGCAAAACTTAGAGGTAAAAGGGTTAAGTTATCGCTACCCCGATACAGGGAGGGGTATCGAGAATATTGATCTGCATGTGCGACGCGGCTCCCTGACCGTTATCACAGGACGCATCGGCTCAGGCAAGACGACACTATTAGAAGTTTTGCTTGGCTTGCTGCCCAAAGATATGGGCGAGATATTCTGGAATGAACGGCTCGTCAACGATCCTGCTACGTTCTTTGTGCCGCCACGTAGTGCATACACAGCGCAAGTGCCGCACCTCTTTAGCGATACGCTGAAAGAGAACATTCTGCTTGGTTTACCAGAAGATAAGGTTGACCTCGTGGCAGCTATTCGTTCTGCCGTTATGGAGCGCGACCTGGAAGGATTAGAGCAGGGATTGAACACAACGATTGGTACACGTGGCGTCAAGCTTTCCGGTGGACAGGCGCAACGTTCAGCGGCTGCACGTATGTTTGTGCGTGACGCTGAACTCTTTGTCTTCGATGACCTTTCCAGTGCCCTCGACGTGGAGACCGAACACATGTTATGGGATCGTCTCTTTAGCCAGCGCAAAAGTACCTACCTCGTCGTCTCGCATAGACGTACTGTACTACAACGAGCTGACCACATCATCGTTCTCAAAGAGGGACGTGTAGACTCTGAGGGAACATTGCAAGAACTGTTACAAACATCGCCAGAGCTACAAAGATTGTGGCATGGCGACGTGGTGGGAGAAAAGCAGTAGAGTTTTTGTGGCTGTATGCTATAGCATACAGCCACAAAAACTCTACTATCTAAGAACTTTTTTAGCGTGTTACCTTGCTCTCCGCGAACAGTGAGACCATCGCGGGATTGAAGGCGTCGAGGTCCTGCGGTCCACGGCTTGTGACCAGATTGCGATCACGTACCATCTGCTGATCGACCCAATTGCCGCCGGCGTTACGAATATCGACCTGGAGGCTCGGCCAGCTTGTCAGCGTGCGACCCTTTACGAGGTCTGACGAAACGAGGAGCCACGGAGCGTGACAGATGGCGGCTATTGGCTTGCCTGCGCTATCGAACTGCTTGACAAAGCTCTGTGCCTTTGGGTTCATTCGCAGATGATCGGCGTTGACCGATCCCCCTGGCAACATGAGTGCGTCAAAGTCCATTGGATTTGCCGAATCGAGAGTCATGTCCGCTTTGAAGGTGTCCTTTGGGTCTACATCATGACTTCTACCCGTTACCTGTGGCTTTGAGGCGATAAATGTGATCGTCGCTCCGGCCTGTTCAAGAGCTTGTCTTGGTGATGTCATCTCGATTTGCTCAAAGTTGTCATCAACGACAATCGCAACACGTACACCGTTTAAGCTGTTCCTTTGCATGAAGAAGTCCTTTCTTCTCTCTCTTTAACTGTGTTTTACATAATGGTGTTTCCTGTGATGTACACGAATTTGCTTTGCGTATTGGTGACTCAGCTTTTATACTAAACACGCTCCAGCATTCGATCTCCGCCATAAATATTGCGTGTTTTGAAGGCCGCAGGCGTCGTAACGAGTTGCCATGCACGCAAACGATAGCCGCCATAGATAAACCAGGGTTCTTGCAAGACATAGCATTCCTGGTCCGTCCATGCTGGAAAAGGCAAGTTGTCTTGCCAGCAGAGCCACTCTACCATTGAAGCACAGAAGGCTGCCCAGCGTAACATTTCGAGTGTGGGAGCCTCAGCGATTGGCGTTTCTGCTAGCTCATAGCGATCTTCAACCGCAGAACGTCGCCAGTCATCTAAAAAATCGCCAATGGCAACCCAGGGAGTCGTGCCATTTAGAATACGTTCAAATGTTTCTGCTATAGTTTGTCGATGCCACCGATATTTAGATTCGGGCATATTATTGTTCCTTGTAACTTATATTTGTTTCACTTGAGTATAGCCCGTTGAAGATATTGAGGCAAGCAATGGCAAGATAGGAAATTTTTGAACGTCATGTATGGAAACTAGGCGCCCTAGATACTCACATATCCCCATTTTATCGAGTGTGTTATACTCAGAGAAATTTATACTACAGAAGACCAAGGCTACTTAAAAGTCGATGGAAGATGTAGACCAACGGACGCCCACAAGGGGCTACCCTACTATACTTCCATGCGTGCGAAGAACGTCGTGTATAGTAGGGTAGCCCCTTGTGGGCGTCCGTTGGTAGACTGACAGAAGACAAGAGAGAATCCATGCCTGAATATATCTGGGGGCGCAACCCCGTTTTAGAGACGCTACATTCGGGGCGGCGCGTCAAACGCCTGCTTTTAGCTGAGGGACAGCGCGATGCTCCTGCTGTCGCCTCGATTGTGCAAGAGGCCGAGCGGCAACACATCACGCTTGAGATGGTGCCACGCTCGCGGCTCGATCAGCTTAGTCGCGGAGCCGTGCATCAGGGATGTATGGCACTGGTCGAGGAGCGCAAATATGTCAGCATCTCCGATATCCTGGCGTATGCGGCTCGCAAGCAGGAGGCACCATTTCTGCTGATCCTTGATGCCATTCAGGATGTGAACAATCTCGGCTCGTTGGTGCGAACGGCGGAGGCAGCAGGCGTGCATGGCATTGTGCTACCGGAGCATCGCGCCGCAGAGGTCAACGCCACCGTCGTCAAAACATCGGCTGGTGCGACGGAACATCTGCTTATTGCACAAGAAGCCAACCTGACGCGCGTAATCGACGAACTCAAGCAAGAGAATGTGTGGGTGGTCGGGCTGGCAGGTGAGGCAAAAACATTCTATCACAAGGCCAACCTGACAGGACCACTCGCAATTGTCGTCGGTAACGAGGGCAAAGGACTTGGCCGCCTTGTACGCGAACATTGCGACCTGCTAGTGAAGCTGCCCATGCATGGACAAATCAATTCGCTCAATGTCGCCGTTGCAGGGAGTATTGCGTTGTACGAAGCATTGCGACAGCGTGAGAATGCAAAATAAATATGGATATGACAAATGAATACGACAATCTTTCCCCAACACAATTAGCATCTATCTTTGCTGAAATACATACCGAACATCTAATTTTGCGCCATCCTATACCTGAAGACGCATCTGCAGCCTTTGCTATAGATGGCGATCCCGCTACCCACAAATACAGCTTCTCAGGTCCTGATCCCGATTTTGCCACAAGTGAGGAGAGGGTGCATCGCTGGCTCCAACAGTGGAATGATAACGGCTATGGGTATTGGGCTGTTACGCTTCCTTCTACAAACGAGGTCATTGGTTTTGGTGGAGTGACGCGCTTTACTTTGCATGAGCGAGATGTGCTAAACCTGTACTATCGGTTCGCACCTCATGCATGGGGACATGGGTATGCTACCGAAACGGCGTTGACAGCGGTAACGCTCTCACGAAAATATTTACCGCACTTACCTGTGATTGCTCGTATAAGACCAGGAAATACTGCCTCTATACGAACGGCTGAACACGCCGGACTCATGAGATGGCCTGATTTAGATACCGAGCATATAGTGTTTGTGCTTGGCTGGAAGTGATAGGTAATACCTGAGCCGCAATTATTGTTAATGTTTTTATATGGTAACGGGCGATCCTTGTGGTCGCCCGTTCGTCAACAAATCTCTTCAACGACATTCTTTGTAAAGCTTAAATCGACAACCTCTTGAACACGCGCTCAGGAATGCTCTTTACAATGAGCATGATGGGGAGCCAGAAAAACGGCAGGTATACCACCTCTTTTTTCTGTTGTATCGCTTTATAGATACCTTCACCTACACGCTTTGCGCTCGCGGTCAGGGGTCCCTTTTTGAGGTTAGCCGTCATCGGTGTATCAATAATCCCTGGTTTGATGGTCAGGACGTTGACGCCTGATTTGGCTAAACGACCACGCAAGCCCTGTAAAAACGCTGTCACCGCCGCCTTTGCCGTGCCGTATACATAGTTGCTCTGTCGGCCACGATCACCTGCGACCGAGGAGATGACCGCGATAGTGCCGCGCTTCTGTTGCTCGAAGTAGTTGGCGAAGAGAGTGAGCAGCGAGAGGACACTGGTGCAATTGTTGTTGAACTCTTTCAGCGTCTCGGCCACGCTCTGCTCGCATAGTGGCTGATTGCCAAGCGTGCCATAGGCAATCAATAACACGTCGATATATTCAAGTGTTGCCACCGTTGCCTCGAACAAGGCTTGATGGCTGTCGAGGTCTGCGAGATCGACGGTATAGATATCGACACGTTTCGCACCGCGTACCTTGAGGTCGTCGGCTATCGTTTCAAGCTTGCCTTGTGAGCGACCAACGAGAAAAAATTCGGCGTTATCCTTCGCGAACGGTTTCGCGGCTTCATGGGCAATCGCCGATGTTGCCCCTAATATTGCTATTTTCATTCTTGATAATTATCCATTCACTGGTAATAATGCGGTTGCAGGAGATGTGACCCGCCGCCAGAAACTAGAGGAGAAGTGCGGGTCAATGTATTGCTCAAACTCGTGCCACTGCGGGTAGTACGCTTGAAAACTTTCAGGCGTCATGCGAGCGTCCTTTGCTGGATAGACCACACCACCGCTTTGTAGCACGATCTTGTCCAGTTCGTTGAGCAATCGTAACGTCTTCTTGCCGTGATATGAGAAATCGAGTGCTAGCGTCAAGCCAGGACGTGGAAAAGAGAGCATGCCGGGTGATGGTATATCACCGAACTTCTTCAGCACCGTCAAGAACGAGCCTTCGCCCGAACGTCGGATACGTCCCATAATTTCGCTCATTGCGTCACGGCTTGTCGAGAATGGTACCACAAACTGGTACTGCAAGAAGCCACGTTTCCCATACAGGCGGTACCACTCATGAATGGAGTCGAGCGGATAAAAGAATGGTTCATAGGATACAACCTTATGCACGCGCTTTTCACGTTGTACATGGTAATAAGCTTCATTGAAGGTTTTGACGGTCAGTGTGTTCAAGACAAATGTTGGCAGGTTGATCGGCACCGCGAGTGATAAAGGTTTTTTCAAAGGTTTAGCGGCTAATGCTCTTGATTGGTTATTATTGCCGCGCATAAATTTTCCGCGACATAGAGCCTTGCCCCCAATTAAGATATCGACCCACGACATAGTGTATTCAAAATCTGCATCCGACTCAGCCGAGATGTCGAAAAATTCGTCCAGCGACTCGAAGCGGATAGAGTCCATATCAATATAGGGATTGACGATTGGCTTCAGGCGAATTTCAGCCCATAAAATGACACCTGTCAGACCGAGACCACCGATAGTGGCGCGAAACAACGCGCTATTTTCCGTTGGTGAACACACTAAACGTTCACCATTAGAGCGCAACAGTTCAAAGCAGTTGACATGACGCCCAAAGGTACCCGCCTTGTGATGATTTTTGCCATGAATATCGTTGGCAATCGCGCCACCAACCGAGACAAACTTGGTGCCGGGACTCACTGGCAGGAACCAGCCGCGCGGCACCATCGCCTCTAAGATATCGGCGAGCATCACGCCCGCCTCACAGCGTAGCACACCCGCCTCTTCGTCGAAGTCGATAAAGCGGCGCAGATGGCTCACATTAAGCGAAATGCCACCTTCATTCAGGCAACTATCACCATAACTACGACCATAGGCAAAAGGTAAGATAGAACGTGTTGCATCTTTCAGGTCGGGCAGTTCATCGCGCCAGAAAATGGGCGTCACCTGTGCAGGTTCCACCGTTGGATAGTGACCCCATGATTGAGGTATTTTTTGTTCAGTTTGCATAGAATTTAATAGACCTTTATGTCACACGGTTTGTAGAGAGACCGCAGACCAATGTTTAGAAAGACCAACGGGCGACCACAAGGGATCGCCCCTACTATACTTGTCTCTGATACTAGATTAAACGTTTCATGGTACACTATAGATACGAATTTCACGGAAATACGCCGAAAGGTACAGTCCTATGCATGTTGTTATCTTCGCCGGAGGCATGGTACAGCCTGGAACGTTGGTCAATGCAGCACTTGCTCATGCGAATCTCGTAATCGCCGCCGATAGTGGAGCCGAGGCTGCACTACACTATGGTCACGTACCAGCTTTCGTGGTTGGCGACTTCGATTCGTTGACTATGCCTGCCACAGAGCTAGAGGCGAAGGGCAGCCAGCTTATTCGCGCCGAAGTCGAGAAGAACGAGACCGATACCGAGCTTGCGGTCCAGGTTGCGCTCGAACATGGCGCAACCGAAATCACACTATTAGGAGCTATCGGCGGTACACGTTTCGATCACACCATTGCAAATATTCTCTTGTTAGCCGACATAGAACCCATTCCTATACGTATCGTCGATGGACCTATGACATGCTGGTTGTTACGAGGTCCAGGTAGCACTACTATCTCAGGGCAACGTGGAGACCTGCTCTCGCTCTTTCCTCTCACAAGCGATGCAACAGGTATCCGCACGCACAGCCTGTACTATCCTTTACAGGGCGAAATCCTCCATTTTGGTAAGCCCCGTGGTGTGAGCAATGTGCTTACCAGTGAGCGAGCCGAAGTGTCGCTAGAGAGCGGGTTGTTGCTGGTGATGCATATGAGCAAGGGGGAGTTACATGAGAGATGATCTCTCTTCCTCTTTTTGTACCACTGAACGTGGGGGACGACCAGGCAACGCAAAGAAGATCGCAAGAACGAAACTGAGAATAACACAGGCTAGCGTACTAAACCAAGCTACGCCGAAAACAATGAGGTAGAGGAGCGGTCCAAATAGGTACTGGTGACTGATAGCCGCAACAGATTGAGAATTAACATTTTTGCCTAACAGCCGATTGTCAGAGGCGGCATACCGCCAGAGAATATTGAAGCAGCAAGCCATCAGGAAAAACGTACCGCTAAATAGGACAGCAGCCGCATGCAAATCGGGACGGACAAGATACTCAGCGAGCAACGCAGTTGGAACAGGTATGAAGACGATGATTAGTAAGAGTAAGAGATTAATCAAAATTAGCAGATTATCAACACGTTTTATATGTTTGAATATTTTGTGATGATTCAGCCACATGACACCGATTGTTGCAAAGCTCGTTACATAGGCTGCCAGCATCGGCCACTCATCACGCAAAGCTATCCACAAATCTTTGTCTCTAGGCAATTTATCAGGAGACAAATCTAACCCCGGAATCTTAATATTTAAAACGAGTAAGGTAATCGCAACAGCGAAAACACCGTCGCTAAAAGCTTCTAAGCGGCCTGTTTCCTTTTCATCCATCCCTTTTCCCTCCATTTTTCTCAATTAGATGTTAGTATACATAGTAGCCGGAGCAATGACAACGGTAGTGTATACAGGAGGAACCTGTAGAAAGATACAGGCATCTCCTCATCTACCAAAAATTCCTTGTGCAAACGTATACCATTACGGATTTCACGAACAAGGAGATATGTAAGGAACGTACAGCACTATTCTAATTACTTTACTAGTTTGATATAACCGTACAGTAGTAATAGAGCAAAAAATATTCTTAGCTGCTCAACATATTATACTTTCATCGGTTATGAGCTTTATAGCGTTAATATAAATCAGGTATTGCAAATCGAAAGATTTCATGTTATAAATTGGTAAGGGTTTCATGGAGATACAGCATTTAAGAAACCTTTCTCCTAATTCTCGCTTTATGGCACTAACTGATGTAGAGGACGAGACTAGTTGAGCCAGAGCTGTTGTAAATTATTTAAGAAAATAGGAATGACATAGTATGAGAAATGGTGGTTTTACCATCTGGTTGACAGGTCTCTCAGGTGCTGGTAAGAGTACACTTGCCGACGCCACCGAGCGGCGTCTCAAAACGCGTGGTCACGATATTGAGGTGCTGGATGGTGATATCGTCCGTACCCATCTGAGCAAGGGACTCGGTTTCAGCCGCGAGGACCGAAATACAAACATCAAACGCATTGCTTTCATCTGCAGTTTGTTGACACGTCATGGTGTAGTTAGCATTACCGCTGCTATTTCTCCATATCGTGAGGCGCGCGAGTGGGCACGCAAAGAAATTGGAAAATTTGTTGAAGTGTATGTTAAGTGTCCCATTGAAGTTTGCCGCCAGCGCGATGTGAAAGGTCTCTATAAACAGGTCGATGAGGGCAAACTCAAAGGCTTTACTGGCGTGGATGATCCCTACGAGGAGCCGGAGCATCCTGACTTGGTGATCGAAACGGATAAGGAGACGGTTGAAGAGAGCGTCAATCGCATCTTCGCAAAGCTTGAGGAATTGGGCTACCTCTTACCTGAGCCAGTATGCGAAGAGGTTTTGGGATAACTGACTAGCTAACTCCTTAAATATTATTGCCTCTAGTCGATATGCAGCTTTCGTTCGGTCTGTACACTTCTATGGGTGAAATACATGATTAGAGAAATGGAATTATATACTCATGGAAAACCAATTGATCGCGCCTCATGGAGGTGCGTTGGTCATCAATCTAGCAAGTGAGCAGGAATGCGCGGAATTGCGAGAACGGTCGAAAAGCCTACCACAAGTTCAAGTCGGTTCGCGTCAGTTGGCCGATCTGGAAATGCTAGCTATTGGGGCTTATAGTCCGTTAGGTGGCTTTATGAAGCGAGCCGACTACCTGAGTGTTGTCAATGACATGCACTTGTGCAATGGTCTACCCTGGTCGATACCCATTACTCTCTCAATAAGCTTTGAGCAAGCTGGAACACTGAAAGAAGGCATGCAGGTGGCACTCGTGGATGCACAGGGTTCATTGCAAGCTGTCATGACGATTGAGCAAAAGTATAGCTATGACAAATCGTTTGAGGCGATCAACGTCTATCGCACACTCGAAGAGGTGCATCCAGGCGTAAAAGCACTCTATTCACAAGGCGATATTTTGCTGGGTGGGCCTGTACGTGTAGTAGCATTACAACAGCAAGCCTTCGCCCAATACCGTTATACGCCAACACAGTCACGCCAGTTGTTTGATGAACGTGGTTGGAAGCGTGTGGTGGGCTTCCAGACGCGTAATCCCGTACATCGAGCGCATGAATACATTCAGAAATGTGCTCTTGAGATGGTAGATGGCCTTTATTTGCATCCCCTTGTCGGTGACACGAAAGAGGACGATATCCCAGCTACTATACGGATGCATTGTTATGAAGTGTTGTTGGAGAACTACTATCCAGCCGACCGGGTGATACTTGGCGTGCTTCCCGCCGCAATGCGCTATGCTGGACCGCGTGAAGCCATCTTCCACGCACTCATGCGTAAAAACTACGGCTGCTCACATTTTATTGTGGGACGTGATCATGCTGGAGTAGGCAACTACTACGGGACGTATGATGCTCAAGAAATCTTTTCGCAGTTCTTTCCCGCTGAACTCGGTATTATGCCCATGTTTTTTGACCATACGTTCTTCTGTCGTGTCTGTAACTCTATGGCGTCATCAAAAACCTGCCCACATGGAAACGAGCAACATTTGACACTGAGCGGGACGAAAGTGCGCCAAATGCTACAGGCTGGTGAGATACCTCCACGCGAGTTTTCACGTCCTGAGGTTGCTAAGGTGTTGATTGAAGGGATGCATAAACAGTAACACCACTACTATTTTATCCATTGCCTGAATAAAAGATGGAAACTATTTGCGTGCTTTGGGCTACCTGGGTTAGTTGTCCTCTCTGATAAACGTCCATGCCGAAAGTTAAGAAACAAAGGAGATATGCATGAATCGGCGAAAAAAGGTTCTGGTGATTGGGCTGGATTGCGCTCCGCCGGAGCTTGTTTTTGAACAATGGCGCGATGAGTTGCCGAATTTCAAGCGGATGATGGAACATGGTGCCTGGGGTAAGCTGGAAAGCTGTATACCCGCTATCACTGTCCCAGCGTGGAGTTCGATGATGTCCAGTAAAGATCCTGGCACACTTGGTTTTTATGGCTTCCGCAATCGCGGTGATCATTCCTACGAGAAAAACACGCTGGCAAACTCCAATTCAGTGAAGACCGCTCGCGTCTGGGATGTTCTTTCGAGCGCGGGCAAAAAAGTCATTACGGTTGGTGTGCCACAGACCTATCCGCCCAAACCTGTTAATGGCATTCAGGTAGGTTGTTTCCTCTCACCATCAACGACAAATCCCAACCGACCGTATACCTATCCCGCTTCTGTCATGCAGGAGATCGAGTCTATTGTGGGCGAGTACCTGGTGGATGTTCCTAACTTCCGTACCGATGACAAAGATTATCTGCTGCGCCAGATTTATACGATGACCGAGAGGCGGTTTAAGCTGGTCAAAAAGTGGATCGCGGAAAAAGACTGGGATTTCTTTATGTTTGTCGAGATGGGAACCGACCGTATCCATCATGGCATGTGGAAGTATCATGACCCGACTCATCATAAGTACGAGATTCATCCGCCCTATAATGAGAGTATTCACAATTATTACCGCTATATCGACAGCGAAATTGGTCAAATTCTCGACTTGGTTGATCTGAACAATACGACGGTGTTCATCGTCTCCG
>JAABVA010000518.1_pt1 | contig 48643 bp, 38 predicted proteins | sample 5560331 | NCBI WGS metagenome assembly JAABVA01 (sample SAMN12812661, study PRJNA571458) | rock metagenome | isolation source: Antarctica rocks | place: Antarctica: Victoria Land, Mt New Zealand sud | collected 2016-01-07 | reverse complement strand
GTCCTCCTCGCCGAACCACGAAGTCAGCTCGTGAAAGCTGTGCGGGTAGTCGACCCCCGGCTGCGGCGCATCTGGCTGCACGCGGTCACGCTACGACCCCAGATGGACGGAAGTGGATAGCCCACCTCGAATTTCGCCCGATGGATGGGGGCGGCTTCGTCGGAACACTGGTCATCCCGCCGCTCAACATACGCCGAGACGCGAGCGTCATGGTTCTCGGCGGATCGCAGGGAGGACTCGATGAGCAGGACGCGATCGCGTTCGCCAAGGCTGGGTTCATCGCGCTCGCGCTCGCCTATTTCGGAGAGGGGTCGCCGCTACCGCGTGCCCTGGTGGAGCTGCCGCTCGAGTACGTCGGCCTAGCGATCGAGTGGCTTCGCAGTCAGCCTGAGCTCGCCGGTCGGCGGGTCGGGCTGGTAGGGCGTTCCAAGGGCGGCGAGCTGGCCTTGCAGGTGGCCGCCACCTATCCCGAGCACGTCAGCGCCGTCGTCGGCTATACGTCTAGTCCAGTCGTCTGGCAGGGGTTGCCTGCCGACCGCCGTGGCTGGCGGGAGGGCCCGAAATCCTCGTGGACCCTTGATGGCAACCCGGTGCCGTTCCTGCCCTTCGCCAAGCCGCGGGCTCGTAGCCTGCCGCGGTTCGTCGCATCCATGATCTCCGGGAACGTGGCACTGCGACCCATGTACGAACGGGCATTGGCCGACACGGAGGCCCGAGAGCGAGCCACTACGCCGCTCGAGCAGATCGCCGGCCCGATCCTGCTCATCTCAGGGACCGACGACCAGCTGTGGCCCGCACCAATGCTCGGCGAGCTCACGATGGCTCGCCTCGCGAGCCACCAACGCCCGTTTCCCGACCAGCACCTCACCTATGAAGGCGCCGGTCACCTGATTGGGGTGCCCGGGCATCGGGCGATCAGAACAGGACGCTTCGACGTCGGAGGCAGCCCAGCCATCGATGCGCAAGCCAGTGAGGACGCCTGGCCGCGAGTCCTCGACTTCCTCGAGGCTGCCGCGTAGCGGCAGCGGGCGGTCCTCTCTATCCGACGCGCGTCCCGACAGGGGGAACCCACTTGGCGACACCGCCGCGCTTACGGGGTCAAGCGCGCGGCCGGGGAGCTCCAGGACCGCAGAGGGCGGCGGCAACGCCCGTCATCCTCGAGCGCGCCCGGCCGCCGCGTGGGAGGTAGCGATCGGTGAGGGGTGGGGGCCGCTCCGAGCCCGCTGCTTTTATGCCCGATAACATTCGTTATGTAGCTCAAAGCGCGTGAACGTCGACGGTCGGCGCTAGTGGATCGTGTCGATCCTCAGAGCACCGACGGAGCCCGCTCCGCCTTCTCTGAAGCAAATGCTGTCCTTTCCGGCGCCCGCCGGTGCGCGTTCTCTGAAGCCACAGCGGCAGTCCTCAGTCTCCGCCTGAGTCTCGCAATTGGCGACGAGCAGGGAAGGCACACTGCGACTCGAGGCCCTGCTTTCCTGCGCCGACGTTTCGGCGCGACCTGACTTCGGCTTCCGGATCCGGCCAAGACCCGATCCTCATCCAGAGTGCCGAACTGGCTGGAATGCAGAACTCTCCGCAGGGGCCGAGGAGGGGATTAGCCGCGGCGGGAAGGGGCGGTCTTCAGTGCCGCGGTGATGGTCTCCTCGGTGCGATCCCACCGCGGTGTTGGCGCTGGCGGGCTCGCGGGTACATTCGCCGCATGGCACAGAAGCTGGGAGAGGCGCTGGCACGTCGTGCTGAGTTGCAGGCACGACTCGGCGAGGTCCGCGACCGGTTGCGGGTGAGCGCCCTCGCTCAGGAGGGCGATCAGCCTGCTGAGGATCCCGAACCTCTGCTTGGAGAGCTCGAGGACATGGCCACAGAGTTGGAGTCGTTGATCGCGCAGATCAACCACACGAATGTTGTCACGCGCCTTTCGTCCGGGCAGACCCTGACGCAGGCTCTGGCACGACGAGACGTGCTTGGGGTTCTCCATGGCGCACTGAAAGCCGTGGCCGACGCGACGGCTCAGCAGCAGGCGCGCTATAGCCGTTCTGAGATCCGACTGGTCCGCACGTTCGACGTCTCGGCAGTCCGGTCTCGGGTGGATCAGCTTGCGCGCGATCGCCGCCAGCTTGATGTCGAGATCCAGAACGCGAACTGGACGGTGGAACTGCAGCAGGACAGCTCAAACGACGCGAGTCGGTAGCTACACAGGAGATAGCGAGCGCCAGGGCGGCAACTGCCCCAAAGTTGCATGCCGGTTCGCCGGCTCTTGGTGGCGCGAGGGCAGCGCCCGCGGGTTCGATTCCCGCATCGCACAGACACGCCCCGCACTGTCACACCAGCACCCAGCACGACAACGGCGCACTACCACGGCGCTGGATCTCCGCCGTAGTGAGGGTGGGTAAGGGGACTCAGTACCGCGTCATGACGCACGGCCCAGTATGGCCTCTTCGTCGACGAACGACGACCCGCGACCGGCCGCTGAGGCCCCTGCTTCCGGCCGGCCGGCGTGGAAACCGGGAGCGGCCGAATTACGACTCCCTCGGCGCGGCAGGCGAGTTGGGTCGCGGCGGCCGGCGGTCGCCGACGGGCCGGTCGCGCTCGTGGCGACGAGCGGGATCCGGACCGGGTTTAGTCTGCAGTCCTCCTTTGCTCTCGCCGAGGGTACGGACCGGGCTGGCGGCGCTGCCGGTCCTGGACGCAAGCAGCCGCCTGCACGACTGTGCCCCGTTGGCGACAAGGCAGTCACGCGTGTGTGGGAGAATCTGTGCTGTGGATGCTGTCGCTCGCTACCGCGTCGCCTCCGAGCAGAACGACATCACGGCGCTGATGGAGGCGCTCTCTGAAGACGCCGAAGTAGTCTCGCCACTGTCGGGTCGGATGGTGTTTCGCGGGCGCGATGATCTGCGCGTTCTTCTCGGGGCGGTGTACGGCACAGTCACGGGCGTGCGCTGGAGTCGGGAGCTGGTCGACGGCGACGCGCGGGTGGTGATCGGCGAGTGCCGGGTCGGACCGCTGAAAGTTGGCGACGCGATGATCCTCGAGCTGAGCGCAGACGGTCGCGTACGCCGTATCCGTCCTCACCTACGCCCGTGGTTGGCGCTGACGCTCTTTGCTCTCAAGCTGGGCCCGAAGGTGGCTCGTCACCCGGGGATCCTCGTCCGCGCGCTGCGAAATGCTTGGTCAGCGGCCGAAGAGTGTGCGGTGGCGATGGTGTTCGCGGTGGGCGGAGCTCGGGGAGCTGGGCGGTGAGGGGCAGGGCGTAGCCGGCGAAGGTGACCCGCGAACGCAAGGTCTTCTACCTTGTCCTCAGCAGCGCAGCTGACGTCGTGACGTCCAAGGGTCCGGGGTCTCCGCTGGAAGCGAGCGCCGTAGATGGGCTGGTGACGAGGATCGGGATCGACGCCACCACCGAGGGCCGCGGCCGGGCGCGGCATGGTCGCATCTCGACCGAGCAGGCCGGCGGATGACTGCGCGGATCCTTGTCGCCGACGGCGGCACGCCGGCGGCCGTGGGTGTCGTCGATCGAAGCATCGTGGCCGTCGGGACGGAGCACGAGGTCGTCGTACAGGTCGGCCGCGGTGCGGAGATCCGCCGTTGGCCGGGCGCATGCCTGGCTGCGGGGTTCATCGACGCCCACCACCACTTCGCGCTCGCCGTGCTCGACCGGCTGGCCTTGGACGTCCGTGTCCCGAGCGGAGCCGGGATCGACGATCTCCTCGGGCGGCTGCACGCCTCGTCCCTGGAGCCGCGCCGTCGATGGATCCGCGCCCACGGCTACGACCCGCTGCGCGTCCGCGAGGGTCGAGCGCCACATCGACGGGAGCTCGACGCGGTCTGCCCCGACCGGCCGCTCGTGCTGTTCCACGAGTCGTTTCACGAGGCCGCGCTGAACAGCCGGGCGCTGGAAGAGCTCGGTTGGACGGCGCACACGAGGGACCCGCCCGACGGCCACCTCGTCCGCGACCGGCGGGGTCGCCTGACCGGCGAGGTCCATGAGGGTCCCGCGTTCCTGGCCGAGGCCCGCTCTCGTGAGGAAGGGCTGCCATCGGAGTTTGACGCTGCGTGCCGGGAGCACGGGCAGCGGCTGCTGTCGCTCGGGATCGTGCGCGTCGGCGATGCCGCGGTCCCGCCGGCTCTGCATGAGGCTTACCTCCGGGCCGCCTCGAACGGCAGCCTCCCCCTCCCGATTCACTGCATGCCGGTCGGCGGGCGCAGCTTGCTCGAGGCGTCGCTGACTTTCCGCGCCGAGCACCCGAGCGGCCGTGTGCGCAGCGGCCCGGCGAAGCTCTTCGTCGACGGCGGGCACCGCTGCGCGCTGTGCGTCCCGCTGCACCGCATGGCCGGCGTCGTGGCCGGCATCGCGATGAGCACGATCCGCAGCCGCTCTTTGCAGCCGTTGCGCATCGCGCGCCGCGCCGGTCCCATCCGCCTGCGTCGCGCGGGGGTCTGCACTGGGCACCTGCTTCGTGAGCACGAGGAACTCGCGTCGCTGTCGGCCGACGCCATCGCCGCGGAGGTCCCTCTGGCACTGCACGCTATGGGCGACGCGGCGGCGACGCTCGCGCTCGACGCGTTGGAGGCCGCTGGGGCCGAGCACGGCCGTGTCCAGCATCGCCTTGAGCACCTCGCCCTGGTCGATCCCGCCTCGGTGGCCCCCCGCCTGGCCGACCTGGGAGTCACAGGCGTGGTCCAGCCGAGCTTCCTGACGATCTTTGGCCCGGACGTGGCGCTGGCTCGCGGGCCGCGCTGGATCGTCCCGTTCCCGTGGGCGTCGCTGCGCGCAGCCGGCGCCCGTCTCGCGGGATCTTCGGACTACCCCGTCGGGGACCCCGACGTGCTCGCCGCAATCCAGGCGGCCGTCACACGCCGACTACCAAACGGCGAAAGCCTCGAGATGCACGAGGCCCTCTCTGTGCGGGAGGCGCTGGACCTCTATGGCCCGGGCGCCGCCGCCGCCTTAGGCGTAGCCGACGAGACAGGCACGCTGCAGGCCGGCAAACTCGCTGACGTAGTCGTCCTGTCGCATGACCCAGAGCGCATCGCTCCCCATCGGCTCCGCGAGGTGGCGGTGCTCGCGACGATGGTCGAGGGCTCGCTTGCCTATGAGCGGGATGACGGGGCACCGGCCGCTCGGTGACGTGCGAGATGCGCCGCCCGGACCCTCCGCGATCAGGGGACGATGGGCCGAGTCTTGCGACGACGCAGTCCTCGTCTTGGTACAGAGCCAATGCCGAGGCCGTCCGGCTGGCGAGCCCGACGAGCTGGCCGAAGACCAGGGCGACCAGCAGGACACCGACCAAGCGTCGCGGCAGCCTCGCGAGGTCCCCAGTAGCAACGGCGCGAATCCCTGCGGACCCATGCTCTCGCACGTGGCGAATACTAGGATCCGGCCCACCGTCGATGAGACACCTGCTCTGATGTGGAGCGTGGCCCGAAGGCCCGACCGGTGCAGGGCGATGCGCCAGGCCGACAGCTGGACTTTCGAGAAGCGATGAGCCCATCCCGCTCGCGATGGGGTCAGTCTGCGAGGTTGCGCAGGCGCTTGGTCAGGAAGTCGCGCTCGACCGTGTTCTCGGTGAGGTGCAGCGCCTCTTGGTAGGCGGTTCGGGCTTCGTCTCGGCGTCCCACTCGGCGTAGGAAGTCCGCGCGGGTAGCGGCAAGGTACGCGTAGCCGGCGAGTTGAGGCTCGCTACCGAGCTCGTCGAGCGCTTTCAGTCCGGCGGCGGGCCCGGCGGCGAGTCCGATCGCGGCGGCGCGGTTCAGCGCGACGACCGGGGAGGGCCAGATCTGGACGAGCACGTTGTAGAGCGCGACGATCTCGCGCCAGTCGGTGTCCTGCCAGGTCGGCGCCTCGGCGTGCACGGCGGCGATCGCGGCCATCAGCGCGAATCGACTCGGCGGGCGCCGGCTGAGCGCCTCGCGCACGAGCGCGGCGCCTTCCGTGATCGCGTCCGTGTCCCACTGCCGGCGGTCCTGCTCTGAGAGCAGCACGAGCTGCCCGTGCTCGTCGACGCGACTGGGTCTCCGCGCGTCGGTGAGCAGGATCAACGCGAGCAGGCCAGCGACCCCTCGGTCCCCGGGCAGCAGCGCACGCAGCATCCGGGTGAGATCGTGAGCCCGTTCGACGAGGTCGCGGCGAACGAGCTCGGCACCGGCCGGGGCGGTGTGTCCTGTCGTGTAGAGCAGGTGCACGACCTCGAGCACCGCGTCGATCCGGGTGGGCAGCTCTTCGGCGTCCGGCACGCGGTAAGGGATCCGGGCGGCGGTGATCTTCTTCTTGGCGCGCGTGATCCGCGCCGCCATCGTCGCCGGGCTGAGCAGGAACGCACGCGCGACCTCGGGCGTGCTCAGGCCGCACACCAGCCGTAGCGTCAACGCGACCTGCGCCTCCTGCGGCAGCGTCGGGTGACAGCAGATGAACACCAGCCGCAGCCGGTCATCTGGGATCTCCTCCTCGGCCAGCTCGTCAGCGCCGGGCTCGACGCGGTCCTCGACAAGCAGCGGCAACGCGCGCGTTAACGTGCCCTCCCGGCGCAGCAGGTCAAGCGCGCGACGCCTGGCGACGGTCGTGAGCCACGCCCCCGGATTGGCGGGGATGCCGCGCTCGCTCCAGGTTCTCAAGGCCTGCGCGTAGGCGTCTTGGACGCATTCCTCGGCGAGGTCGAGGTCGCGGGTCACGCGCACCGTCGCGGCGAGCACGAACGCCCACTCGCGACGGTGCGCGCCGGCGACCGCGGCGCTGACCGCCGCGTCGCCTGAAGCGACCCGGTTCATCAGCCGGCGACCCGCAGCGGACGGACCTCGACGCCGCCGCCTGTGGCGGGGACCTGCTTGGCGACGGCGATCGCCTCGTCGAGGTCGGCGACCTCGATCACGTAGTAGCCGCCCAGCGCCTCCTTGGTCTCCACGAACGCGCCGTCGGTGACCGTGAAGCCGCCCGAGGAGTCCTTGCGGATCGACGTGGCCGTCTCGACCGGGTGCAGCCCGCTGCCGCCGCGCAGCACCGAGCCATTGCGCTCACCGAACGCGTTGTGATCCTTGAGCAGTCGATCGAGCACCTCAGGGTCAGCGTAGGCGGACTCGTCCTGGTAGATGAGAACGGCGTACTGGGGCATAACGCTTCCTTTCTAGTCTGGGTCCGCGGTTCGGACCCCCTATCGATACGACGAACGAGCGTCCGCTCAGATCGACAGACCCTCGAAAAAGTACGGCCGGCATCGATCGAATCGCACGGTACCCCGGCTCCGCGGCGCCATCGCTAATCAATTTCGCGCGGCTGTCGATCCGGGGGCGGTCCATTCGTCGGGTCAGTGAGGGCCCCGATGAACGGGGCCAGGACCGAAAGGACCGCATCATGAGCGCCGTCGACCAGCTCCCAACCCCAACCAACGCAGCCGGCTGCTGCGATCCGGTTGCGGTGACCGTCCCAGCCGATGATCCGATCGCCCAGCCGGGCACCGGCCCGGCCATCTCGCGAGCCCGCCAGCTGGCGCTGATGCTACTGCTGGCCGCTCAGTTCGTGATCATCATCGACGCGTCGATCATCAACGTCGCGCTGCCGTCGATCGGCACCGCGCTTCACTTCTCCCGCTCCGATCTCTCCTGGGTGGTCAACGCCTACACCCTGACGTTCGGCGGCTTTCTGCTGCTCGGCGGCCGACTCGCTGACCTACTCGGACGCCGCCGGGTGTTCATGTCCGGCCTGGTCCTGTTCTCGCTCGCGTCGCTCGCCGGGGGTCTCGCGGCCTCAGAGGGCTGGCTGATCGCGGCCCGCTCGGTGCAAGGCCTCGGCGCGGCCCTCGTCTCGCCCGCCGCCCTGTCGATCCTGATCACCACCTTCACCGATGATCAGGAGCGAAACCGGGCGCTCGGCGCGTGGGGCGCGATCGGTGGCGCCGCCTCGATCGTCGGGATGCTGCTCGGAGGGATCCTCACCACCGGCCTGGGCTGGGAGTGGGTGCTGTTCGTCAACGTCCCGATCGGCCTCGCCTGCACGATCCTGGCCCCCCGCCTGCTCACCGACGGCCGCAGTCCCTCGGCCGGTCGTACGTTTGACGCGCTGGGCGCCCTCACCGTGACCGGCGGTCTCGCCCTCGCGGTGTACGCGGTCGATGACGCGGTCAACTCCGGCTGGGGGTCGACCGCGACGCTCTCAAAGCTCGCCGGCGCGGTGGTGCTGGTGGCCGGCTTCGTCTGGGTCGAGCTGCGCGCCAGCGACCCGCTGGTCCCGTTTCAGATCTTCCGGCTGCGGACCTTGCGGGGCGCCAACCTCGTCGCGATGCTGGTCGGCGCGTCGATGTTCTCGATGTTCTTCTTCCTCACCCTCTACCTGCAGGACGTGCTCGGAAAGTCCGCGATCCAGACCGGCCTGTGCTTCTTGCCGATCGCAGTCGTGATCGTGATCGCCTCCGGCACCGCCGTGCAGCTGGTCGGCCGGGTCGGCTTCAAGACACCGCTGATCGCCGGGCTCGTGCTGGCCAGCGGTGGGCTGCTGTGGCTCTCCCGCGTGCCCGTTCACGGATCGTTCATCGGCGATGTGCTCGGCCCCGAGATCCTCGTCGGCTTGGGCCTCGGGTTCGCGTTCGTGCCGGTCACGATCGCCGCGCTCGCGGGCACCCGTCCGCAGGAGGCCGGGCTCGCCTCAGGGCTGATCAACGCCACGCAATGGATCGGCGGCGCGCTCGGCCTCGCCGTCCTCTCCACGATCGCCAATAGCCACACCCAGCAGCTCCTGCACACCGGTGTGCACACCGTCACGGCCCTGACCCAGGGCTATGACCGGGCGTTCCTCGCCAGCGCGGGCGTCGCCATGGTCGGTGCGCTGCTCGCCGTGGTGCTGATCTCCGCGCGCGACAGCAGCGAGCACGCTCGCTCAGCCAGCGCTCCAGCGCCGGTGACCGCGACGGCCTGAACGGCAAACCCTCGCTCACGTGTGAAGCAATCAGCCCCCGCGAACGAGCACACCCCAACATCCGCGCAACCCTCGTCCACCCCCTCCCTGGGGTGGACGAGCCAGTCTCTTCATAGCGAGCAAAGCGCCGAGGCCAGCCGCCCGAGCCAGAAACCGTGAGCGCGACCCGCTGCTCGCCCGACGTGCAGCTCGGCTTCAAGGACGCGGGCCCTCCTCAGCACGCGGACAGCAAGGCGCTTGAAGCCGGTGACCGCCCGGCGGGCGGAGCGGGTCGCGCTCGCGGCGGTGGTTGTCGGGCAAAGGTGTGACGTCCGGCGGGTCATCCAATGAGGGACTTCGGCTGGCGCGCGAGAAGGGCTTGGAGATCATTGCCCTGCATCAGCTGAAGCTTCGTAGAAAGGTCAGGCGCGCCTGGCGATTTCGGGTGAGTCGATGGTCGGCGATTCCGATTTCTTCGACGATCCCGTGACGGACCTTGAGCACGGCGGTCGAGCGTCCATTGGGTGCTAGGTACCAGAGGTTGAGGCCGATGTGGAATGGTGTCCCGGTCCGAAGGGTGTGGCTGGCGGTCGTGATCTTGGCGCCGGGACGGATGCCGCGGACGGCGTAGTGGCGGTTTGACGTTGACGCCCAGACCACGCGGTCTCGCAGTCGCTCTTGCTGGCGCTTCGGGAGGGTGCGCAGCAGCTTGGGAGAGGCGTAGCCGACGCGAATCCCGGTCGGGGTCAGGCAGAAGAAGTCCTCGTATCGCTTGCCGCGGTTGGAGCCGTGGGCGTAGGCGCGGCGGGCCTGAGCGCGGGTCATCTCGAGCCGTATGAGGCCGAGCGTGGTGCCGCTGAGCTTGCCGGTGGCGTGCGGGCAGCGTGAAGGGTGTCGGGTAGGGGGGCGGGTCGGGGCTGGCAGGCTTGGCGCGACGGCGTCGCGGAGCTGTACCAAGCCGCCGATCGTGCCGACGTACGCGGCGCCGTCGGGGGCGATGGTGACCGGGGCGTAGTTGTTGTTGTACCCCAGGCCGGTGCCGGTGAGCTGCTTGTAGATCACCCGTCCGGTGGTGGCGTCCAGGGCGGTGAAGTACCAGGCGTCTGACTGTGAGGTGTCGTCCTTGGTGTAGCTGTAGAGCAGGCCGTTGGCGAGAGAGACCTTCGACACCACGCTGGGCACGCGTTCGCTGTCGTTGCTCCACACCACGTGGCAGCCCTGGCCGTTGGCGTTGATGTCCACGCGCTCGAGGCCTGGTGCGGTCACGCCGCCGTTCTCGACGGCCGCCGGCCCGGTGTAGCCGTAGTTGTTCTCGACGATCATCAGGTTCCCGGCGCCGATGATCGAGTTCTCATCCGCGCTGTGGCCCGAGGTGAAGACCGGCTGCACGCACACTCGGCGCCCGGTGTCTCGCCGGTAGACGACGACATCGATCGGGTTCGCGTTGTCGGTGATCGTGACGTAGGCGCCCTGTACGGTCGGGGTGGAGCCCGATCCGGCGTCGATCTGCCCGGGCTCGTGGATGCCGGAGTTGGGGTAGGTGGAGCGCCAGTCAATCACCGGCGCGCCCGATGGTGCGGCGTGAAGCCGATACAGGGCCTGGTTGGAGACGACGTAGACGCCATGGTGCTCGTCGACTGCGAACGAGTTCTCGGTCTCCTCGTGGAGGGCGAGCGTGTGGACGGCTGTGGTGGGCGGGTCGATCGTGCCCAGGACCCCCCCGAAGCTCTCAAAGAAGATGCGCCCGCCCCAGTCAGGCAGCGCCGAGGTGATCTGGTCCGTGCTGGGGAGCGTGGAACTGACGTCGTAGTCGTGGACGAGGTGAAAGCTCGGCCCGGCGCCCTCGCCGACTACGTAGATGTGCCGGTTGGTGGTTGGGATGACCGCTCGGTCCTGGTTGTCGAGGTAGAAGTAGCCACCGCCGTTAAAGTTGGTGAACGGGTTGAGTGAGCCGGTCGAAGGCTGCTTGGGAGGCAGCGAGAACGTCGCCAGCGTCGCCAGCGTGGCAGGAGCGAACATGTACAGCTTGGGGCCAGTGGCCCCGACGCACACCGAGATGATCCGCCCGAGGCGGTCAAACGTCACGCTGGCGCACTCGGCGTTGACCTGCGTGGAGAGCACCCGGGTCTCGTGACCGAGCGGCCCCGAGGTCTGATAGGTATCACTCTGATAGCCGTCGTCGTGGATCTCACTCGAGCCGGTGGCCGCCATGTACGGGTTCTGTGGCGGCGGCGGCTCGAAGAACGGATGCGGCGTCGCCGGGCTTCCGATGAACGGGGGCAACAGCGCCGCGGCCGGGTCCTGCTGACCAATCGGCACGGCGGGCGTCTGAGCGGCAGCGATGCCGGGCCGGCCCCAGCTGACGCCGACGCTGGTCAGGATCGCCATCGCCAGCATCCCCGTGGTGAAGTACCGCGCTGAGCGGCGCGGCAGCGCTACAGATGCACAACAGCACGTGTCCCTGAACACCGGCGTCTCCTCCACTCGTCGTTGTCGGCGCCGCCACAGCGCCGGGGAAAGAAGCCTAGCCGTTAGTTGAAGAACTTTCAACACAGCCTCGGGCGATACTGAACCGGTGATAGCCCCCCGCAGCGCCCGCCGCCTCCCCCGCCATGAGCGCCGCCGCCAGCTCGTGCAGGCCGCGGTCGAGCTGTTCGCAGAGCGCGAGTACGGCGATGTCCGCCTCGACGACGTCGCACAACGCGTCGGCGTGGCCCCGAGTCTGCTCTACCACTACTTCCCCGGTCGAACCCGCGAGCTGCACCTGGAAGCCGTGCGGCTCGCCTGCCGGCAGGGCATCGCCATGCTGAATGTCGACGCCTCCAGCCCGAGTGCGCGGCGTCAAGCCACCAACTTCGCCACCTACATTGACCAGATCCTGGACCGCGTCCCCGTGTACATCCTGATCAGCCGCGCCCGCGCCAGCGCGAACCCCGACGTCCAAGCGGCGCTCGCCGACGCCAGACGCGAATTCGTCTCCCGCGTCGCGCTCAACAACCTCGGCACCTCTGACCCGACACCCGCCACGGCCTTGGCCATCGGCAGCTACCTTGAGTTCGTGGATGCGGCGTGCCGACAGTGGCAGATGAGTCAGCAGATCAGCCGTGACGAGTTGGCCTCCCTCCTAGCCCGAGCGCTCACTGGCGTGATCGCCGCGGCCGACGCGGGTTAGCCGGTATCGGCTCTCGAGCCACCTCGACATCCTGCTTGCGCCGGGCCAACGAAACGAGCAGCAGCTGCGCCACGCGTCCGTACAGATCCTCAAAGCAGGCTTGCTGCGGTCAGCTGCGGACACCATCGTGAATACGGTCGCACTGGACCCCGACCTGTGACACGCGCCGGGGATGGGGCTGTTGCAGGGGTGACCGTCAACCGGGATCGGGCGAGAGATCGGGCGTCAGGAGCTCGAACGACACGCTTCCGCTTCGGGCCGGCGCTACTTCGACCCGGTTGACGGCGGGCTTACCGAGGCCAGCAGCTCGGACCGCTGCACGGACGATCGCGCTTCTCGCACACCGGCGGCTTGCCCCTGCTTTCCTCGTACCTCATGGTTTGACCGGTCTCGCGGTGATCACCCGCTTCGCGCGGATAGGAGGGCTCGCTGGTCAGCCAGGAGTCCCGCCATTTCGCCGCCCCCCATACCACGGATCGGTAGCGTCCTGATCGCCCCACTCAGCACGCTGGACTGACCCGCTGTCATTCGACCGACGTTCTACACGTGGATCGCCACGCTGATGGAACTGCGCCGTGCGGAGGTGTAAGCGAAGGTTTACGCGGGTTCGTCGAGGGCTCTCCGAGCGGTGGCGCGCACGAACGCGTCACTGTCGGCCGCGAGGGCCAGCAGTAGATCTCGTCCTTGGTCGGCGAGCCGCGCGCCGACGTAGACGAGCTGTCGACGCACGTACTCGCTTGGGTCGCTGAGGAGCGTATGTGCCATCGACGCGGCGGCAGGGGGATCAGCGGCAAGTAGCGTAGCCAGCGCAGCGACTCGTGCGGCGGCCCACGGAGCGCCCACGAGGAGGCGTACGTCGAGGCCCGACGGGGCCAGTGTGGGGTTATGGCCGAGGACGTGCAGTGCGGCCACGACGAGCGGTTCTAGGGCCGAGCCCAAGGCCGGCGGGAGCACTGCGGCGAGCAGCCCCTCGTAGCCCGGATGGTATGTGACGAGGAGGCCGAGCGCTTCGACCGCTGCTGAGCGCGACGCGTAGGGTGGTGCCATGTTCCACTTAAAGCGGGCAAGCGGCTCATCGTCGCCGAGACGGTCCATCTCAGCGGGTACGTCGTCGGTCATCGCTAGATGAGACAGCGCTCCGGCGACAGCTTCTACGCGCTCGTCAGGCAACGCGGGCGCGAGGATGTGCAGAGCCTCGACGGCGCCCACTCGGGTCATCAATGGAACGTCGACGTCGGCGACGATCTCGAGAAGCTTGTCTAGCAACGCTTCTCGTGTCTCGACAGGGCACGCGCGGGCGTAGAGGCCTTCTGGCGCGAGGGAAGAGCCGATCCCGTAGGAGACGGTGCGCGTGCCGTTCTCTTCACGCACCTCGCGGATGGGAGCGCGGGCGGCCTGTTCGACCCTAGCCCGCGCCCGCTCGACAAGGGCAGGGTCAGCGTTCAGCAGGTCGGCGAACGCCAGCGCCTCGAGGGCACCAGCGTGTCCATTGCGGGCGGCTGCGACGAGACGGAGGCGTTGGTCGGGGCGCTCGGCCAGCAACTCGGCGAGCTGCGAGCCGCGAAGATTGACGGGCGCGTGCTCGGTGAGCAGCGTGTCGACCAGCGTGCCGGTCTCGTCTGCCTGTCGCGCGAGCGTGACTTCGAGAAAGGGGGCTGCGAGACGGTTCGGGTCGCCGAGACCGGCGGACAGACGATGGCGCAGAACGTCGAGGCATCGGCCGCGGAGTCCGGCGGGAACCGCGCAGACCGCCGAGGCGAGCGCCTCGAGCGCGTAGTAAGCGGCATTTGCCAGGAAGCCACCTGCCGGCTCGTGCTCGTGCTCGGCGAGTGCTCGCTCGGCGATCGTCGCCGCGGCGTCGTCCGACATCGTCCGTCCGGCACCGGCGACCGCCGCCCAGGCCGCGCCGCGCTCCCATCGCGGACCGTCGAGCGACACTACGGAGAGAACGTCGTCGACGGACGAGCTCTCGGTCAGCGGCTTGGTCTTCGCGCTCAGTCCGGCCTGTACGTAGGCAGCGAGCGCGAGTCCGGCGTGCTTTTCGGTCGCGACGAGGCAGTCGCCAAGCGCCTCGGCGGCTTGAAAGAAGTCGCTCAGGTTGCCAGCGCGACGTGCGGTGTTGAGGGCGAGGCTGAGCAGCCTGAACGCGTCTGGAAGCTTGTTGTTGACCAGCGCGGCGAGCCCGCGGCGCAGCAGACGTTCCGTGTGCGACGTCGCGGTGTCGCGGTCGCCACGCAGGGCACCCGCGAGTCGCCGGGCATCGTCTGTGAGGAAGGTCATGTCCCCGAGGGCTGCCCTGGCGCTCAGGGCCGAGAAGTAGGCCTCCCCTGCCTGGTCGTCGAAGCCGCGTTCACGCGACCACTGCTGTACGGCGTGTAGGAAGGCGACGCGCGCCTGCTCGGGGTCCTCGCGGCGGGCAAGGGCGACGCCTCGGCGCTGCCAGGCGGTAGCCGCTGCCGGGACGGGAAGAGCGGGGTCCGCCAGCCACTGCGTTAGCTTGCTCCACGCGGCATCGGCCTCGTCCTCGTCGACGAGGTCGAGGAAGTCGAGCTCGAGCGCGAGCCGATCGCCAGGTGCAAAGGGCCGCTCGTCCCGCGCGTTGCGCGCTACCGCAAGCGCGTGGTCGGGCTCGCCGGTCAGGATGAGCAGCTCGACGAGGGCGCTCGCCCACTCGAGTTCGTTGGCGGACCCGCGCGTCTTCTCCCACGCGGCGCGCAACGCATCTATGTCGCCGGGCAGACGTTCGGGCCAACTCGCGAGAGCCCGCAACGCGTGTGCTTCCCACGCTTCAGTGGGCTCGGACAGCTCGTGGGCGCGGCGGGCATGGCCCTGCGCCTCAAGGGAACCGTCGTCGAGCGAGCCGCGCGCAAGGCGCAGGAAGAGCGAGCGCGCGGCGGCGCGCTCTCCGGCGTCGGCCTGGGCGGCCGCCGCTCGGGCGAGATATGTATCGGCCGCCGGGTCATAGCCGGCGTCGGCGAGTGCCTCGGCGACGACGAGGAACTCCTGCGCGGATCCGGCATGGTCCCCGGCCTCTCGCAAAGCGTCGGCCGTGGTCGCGCGCTCAATGACCTGCGCATGCTCAAGCGGACCTTGCAGCAGGGCCTCGGTCCAACCTCGGACCGCCGGGCCGGTCATGCCTGAGACAACCTGCACGGGGGACACCGTCACGCTGTTGGCGTGGATGTCGTGAACGTCGATGCGCTGCTCAGCCATGGTGCTGGGTCGGTGACACGGTTACGTCGCCCTCCGTCCGGACGCCGCTTACCTGAGTGGTCTGCGTTGGCCCATTCGACGGAGGCGTGGCGGGCGGGGGCGTTGGCGTCGACCGAGTGCTCCACCAGCGCCGGATCCCCGCACCGATGAGTACAAGCAGGGCAAGTGTGACCGCAGCGCCGACCTTGCCGTGATCAAGCAGGTATTTGACGAAGTCCGAGAGCACGTTCACGCGCGTATTCTCCCATCCTGAGCGGCAGAACTCGCCTCGACGTGTCCGCTACGACCGCGGGGTCAGGCAACGTGGCCTCACGGGCCGTACGGGCAGGCGATCTCGAGCGGTCTGTGTGGCGGTATCTCAGCGTGCTGCTGATCGGCTGGGGCTGACGCCCGATCACGGCTGTACGACAGGCCGGTCGGCGAAGGTTGTCTTCGCGATAACCGGACAGCGTGAAAGAGCCTGCCCCGACGAGCTCGGGGCGCAGCCCACGGTCACGTCCGGTCCAGCATGCGTCACTTCGATCCGTTGGATCTGCATCTGGCGTTGGTGGCGGTGCGTGACGAGACCAACGCGCCCCGCTCGTCCAATACGACGGACTACGCGATGGGCCCCATCGGACCGGTTCTCATCGCCACGCCTGGCACCGGCCGAGGACCACGGCCTGCTCTGATCCGACATACGTCTCCGGCATCGTCGGCAGCGCGCTGCACCGTGCCAACGAGCTCGCAGCCGATGCCCCAGACGCTGCTGACGCGGCTACGGCAGCGATTCGCAGGCCACGCCGTCGCCGTCGCGATCTAAGTTCGCCGCACTGCCCTTGTGGGCGTCGAAGTAGGACTGCGCTTCGGCGTGGGAGGAGAAGTCCTTGCAGATGACGTGCCCGGACGGGCTCGGCGCAGGCGACGGTGCCCGACCCGACCTGGGCTTCGAAGCCGGCTCGCGTTGCGCCGGTGCCGCCGACGCAGGCGCCTTCGGCGCGTAATGGAGCCAGTACCGCGCCATCTGGCGCTGCGCGACAGCGAATCCCAACGTGCCGCTGCAGACGGCGTCGTGGTAGGCGTTCTCCAGGGCGTCCTTGCGTCCGAAGCCGGGGGCGCGCTCGGGCCAGAGGTTCGCGCGGGCGTTGCTGCCGCCGAGCTCCAGCGGAATGAGGTGATCGACCTCGTAGGAGCCGGCCGTGTGGGAGGCGATGCCGTAGGCGGCGTACACGCTCGCCTTGAGCGCCGCGGGGACGTTGCGGACTCTCGCCGTGTAGCCGCGGGTGCAGAGGCGCGCGAGGGTGACGGAGCGGATGGCGCCGGGCGTGCACCCCGGATCAGGGAGGCTTCCGCGCACGTGGCAGCCGGTCGTCTTGGCGGGCGTGCTGCTTGGCTTCGCCGGCCCGGCCGGCCGCCGCTGGGCGTGATGGCGAGGGCGGTGGTGTGGCAGCATGCCGCTGACCGTCGGAGGCTCGGATTGCGGCTGGCTGCAGCCGGCGAGCAGCGCGAGCGCGGCGAGCGCGACTGTTGTCCCGCGTCTCATGACATGTCTTCGCTGCCGCCCACCTGGTCTCGGTCTACCGGGCTGGACTTCATGGCTCCGACCGGGCGGGGCTGCCCCTTCGGTCCGCGCCGCACCTGCACGCCGATGGCCTCGCAGTCCTCGACAAAGCGCTGGCGGGCGAGCAGGCCGCCGAAAGGGTTGTTCTCCAGCGATGAGCGTTGGACTTGAGCCGTACGGCCGTCCCGACCGGCGACGAGCACGGCGTCCCCGACGAGATCCACACGGAATCCTTGGGCGCGGATCCTCTGCACGTCGGCGCGGATGGAGGACGGGATGGCCAGGTCTGCGAGTTGGGTGTCCCGCTCGTGGAGCTCAGAGATGTGGCGGGGCACGAGACGCGCGGAGTCGAAGGAGCCAGCCACCGAAGGCGGTGTCGCGGGCGGCCCGCCTCGAGCGACGGAGCAGGGCTGCGCGGCGGCGGCCGGAGGCCAATCGTCCGTGCGCGTGAAGGCGTGGCGTAAGCAGAAGTCCCAGCGAACGCGATTGCGGGCTATCGTCCGCTGCTCCTCGGCGGAGGCAAGCCGCGGGTTGGCGCCGGCATAGTCCTGGGCCGTGTTCTCGCGCAGCTCCCAGAGCTGCCGGAGCTTGTGCGCGGCGATGGCCCACACGCACAGCAACGCGAGCGCTACGACCGCAAGCTCAAACCACCATCGCGCGAGTTCGACGAGGGCGAGAACGACGCTTCCCGCCGCGAGCAGCACCACGCTGGTGGTCTCCACCGCGGCGCGGATCCGGTCCTCGCGAGCAGTGAGAGTCTCGAACGAGACCCCGAGCTCCGGAGCCGGCGCGCGCACGAGCCGCGGCGCCGCACCCAGCAACGCGCCGAGACCGACGAGAAAGACCCCTACTGCAGTCCAGTGCATCAACCCAGCATCGCAATTCGCGGTGACGGCGCGCGCAGCCGACCAGCTCAGGGTCTCCCCCATCTCGTACCCGCTCGTCGCGGCCAGCACTGTGTTCGCGCGGGAAGCGTCTGCGCTCGCGCTCGCTGTCTTCATCGCTCAGCGGCGGACGGAGCGGCGCGGCACTCCTAGCTGCGCGGCCCATCGGGCGCTTCCGCCGGTGCGCGCCATCGCGCCAACGAGGCCCGGCGGGCCATGCTCGGCGAAGAACCGCCGGAAGGCCAGCGCGCAGGTTTGTGCTGGCGCAAGAGCGTCCGGAGCGCTTGGTGGATCTCTGCCTCACTCAGGCGCTGTCCTGGCGACCGGCGGATCAGGAGGACGCCGAGCTCGTCGGCCCAGCGCTGCACTCCCCCACGCCGGCGCGCTTGCTCGTAGAGCTGCTTGCGGCCCGCGCGTACGAAGTCGCGGTAGGAGGGCCATTCCTCGGCGCAGGCGAGGAAGTTCTCAAGGTCTCGCGCGACTTTCTCTTCGCTCCACCGAGTCACGAGCCGGATGATCGCTCCTTGCCGGCGGAACGGGCCTCCCTCCTCGCGCACGGGCGTAGCGAGGAGCGGCAAGTCTTCTGTTGGTCCCGGCCCCAGACCCCTCCCCCACCTCGGCGGTGACGCCGCCTTCCCGTGGGTCGGCCCCGCTGTAATGCATTACAGCGGTACAGCGCGCCTGATAGGTCGCTCGGGCGCTGTCCGGCGCGCGTGTTGTAGTGCCGTACGGCACCCCAGCATGGGGGCGAGGAAGCCTCAGGGCTTGCGTGCCTCAAAGCGTGGGAGTGAGGTCGCAAGCAGGCGAGCCCGCCACGCTGCCGTCAAGAGACCACGCGTTATCGCCCGCTGGCTTGGCGGCAGGAACCGAGACGTCGATGGCGAAGGGGGTGGGGATGACTCGAGCGATCGCGTTCGTGAACCAGAAGGGCGGCGTGACGAAGACCACGTCGGTGGCCAACACGGGGGCGGCGCTCGCCGAGCTCGGGCACCGCGTGCTGGTGGTCGACGCCGATCCGCAGGCCAACCTGACGGAGTCCTTCGGGGCCGAGGAGGCGCTGGGCACCAAGCTCGAGGACGCGCTCGTGGCGAGAGATCGGCGTCGGCCGGCGAAGGTCCTGGCCGGGGCCACGCCCGCGACGCCGAACGGCATCCCGGGTGGGGTGGACCTGCTGCCGTGCACCGCCGAGCTCGCCGATGTCGCCACGGAGCTTCCCAAGCGGGCGGGCTATGAGCTGCGCCTACGGGAGCTCATCGACGCGCTGCGCGAGGGCTACGACTACATCCTGATCGACACGCCGCCCGGCTTGGGCATTCTCAGCGGGATGGCGCTGTTGGCGGCCGACGCGGTGATCGTCCCGTGCCGTCCTGCCGACCTTGACGTCGGGGGCGCCGCAAAGGTCTATGACCTGGTCGAGGAGGCGGTCCGGGAGTTCAACCCTGACCTTGAGGTGCTGGGGGTGCTCGTCGCGCAGACGCAGCGGCGGTGGGTGCTTAGGCGCGATACGCATCAGTCGGTGGCCGAGCAGGGCATGGCCGTACTTCCGGTGGAGATTCCGTTCAGCGTCCGCGTAGGTGCGGCGCCGCGCTACGGCGCCCCGACGTTCGTGCTCGAGCCCGACGGGCGCGTCGCGCAGGCGTATCGCGCGCTGGCCGAGCATCTGGAGACGTCGCTCACGGCGAAGGCGGCGGCGTGATGGCTGATGAGCGCGCTCCGATGAAGTTGCGCCGGCGGGTACCGGGCATGCCTCCCAGTGGCGATCCTGCCGAGCAGACGGCGCCCGGTCTCGTCGCCGTCACCTCCCCGTCGCCCGAGGAGAGCGATGGCGCGCAAACCGGGGAAGGGCAGCTCGTCGAGGAGCGAGCCGAGCCCAACGCGGCGGAAGCAGTCGCAAAGCCGGCGACGAAGCGCTCGCCCACGCGGCGCCTGAAGGCGTCGGTGCCCGCCGGCGGCGAGCCCGAGAACGGCGTCAATCCCTACACGGGGGCGGGCACGACATCCCTGAACGTCCGGGTCCTCGTGCCGCTCCACGGCCGCTACCGGCAGCTCGTTCGCGCCCTCGAGGACGAGGGGTATCGAACCAGCTCGACGGAGATCTTCCAGGCGCTGCTGCACTGCGGGCCGGCCAACACGGACGAGGCGCGGGAGCTGATCCGCCGCTGGCGCGCGGTGCTCGACGCCGACCCCTCGCGCTAGTCGAGCGCGGGAAACGGGCCACCAGGAGAAGGCGGCAGGGCGCCGCCCCCGGAGCGCGCGGCCTGCCGTCCGGATACGACAGACTGTGGTGGTGACCGTCTCTGCTGCTGGCACGCTCGAGATGCTCCACCCGGGCGCTCGCGTCCACGGCGTGCTGCCCGACGGGCCGGTCGAGGTTGTGCAGGTCGCGTGGCACGGGACGGCAGCGCTCACGCTGACCTACCGGCGTCCCGACGGCTCGCCGCAGCACGAGCTGCTCTACCGCGCCGACGAGGCACGCCTCCGCGTCGACGAAACGGCGACCACGTGGGCACTCGACGCCGACGCGGGGCTGTTCCGACTGACCAGCGAGGCGCTGCGGCTGCGTCTGGCCTACCTGTTCGATCCCTTCTTGGCGGTTCACACCTCCAACCTCGAGCCGCTGCCGCACCAGATCACCGCGGTCTACGAGGAGATGCTGCCTCGCCAGCCGCTCCGCTTCCTCTTGGCCGATGACCCGGGCGCGGGGAAGACGATCATGGCCGGGCTGCTCATCAAGGAGCTGATGGTCCGTGGGGACCTTCGCCGCTGCCTGATCGTCGCGCCGGGCGGCCTGGTCGAGCAGTGGCAGGATGAGCTCTACCGCAAGCTCGGGCTGGACTTTGACATCGTCGGCCGCGACGCCATCGAGTCCTCGCGCAGCGGGAACCCGTTCGCGGAGCGCGACCTGATCATCAGCCGGCTCGACCATCTCTCGCGCAGCGAGGAGGTCCAGGCCAAGCTCGAGCAGACCGACTGGGATCTCGTGGTGGTCGACGAGGCCCACAAGATGTCCGCCCACTACTTCGGCGCGGAGGTCAAGGAGACCCGGCGCTTCCGGCTCGGTCGGCTGCTCGGCGAGATCAGCCGCAACCTGCTGCTGATGACCGCCACGCCGCACAGCGGCAAGGACGATGACTTCCAGCTCTTCCTCTCGCTGATCGACCCGGACCGCTTTGAGGGCAAGCCGCGCGGCGCTGAGAAGAAGGTCGACGCCGAGGGCCTGATGCGGCGCCTGGTCAAGGAGAAGCTCCTGAAGTTCGACGGTCGCCCGCTGTTCCCCGAGCGTCGCGCATCCACCGTGAGCTACGAGCTGACCCCGGGTGAGCGCGAGCTCTACGACGCGGTCACCGACTACGTGCGCGAGGAGATGAACCGCGCCGATCGCCTCTCGGCGTCGGGCGAGGGCCGGCGCGGGACGATCGTCGGCTTTGCGCTGACCATCCTCCAGCGTCGCCTGGCGTCCTCCCCGGAGGCGATCTACCGCTCGCTGCAGCGACGTCGCGAGCGGCTCGAGAAGCGCGCGCTCGAGGCCCAGCAGCCCAGCGCCCGTCCGTTGGCCGACGCCGAGCAGCGCTGGCGTCTCGAGCTTGAGGACTTCGACGACGCTCCCGAGGACGAGGCCCAGGAACTGGAGGAGCAGGTCGTCGACGAGGCTTCCGCGGCGCAGACCGTTGAGCAGCTCAGGGCGGAGATCGCCACGCTCCAGCGCCTGGAGAATCTCGCCCGGTCGGTCCGTAACGCTCGCACCGACCGCAAGTGGGAGGAGCTCAGCTCTCTGCTCCAGGACGGCGCCCTGATGAAGGACGGGCATGGTGCCCGCCGCAAGCTGATCGTCTTCACCGAGCACCGCGACACCCTCAACTACCTGCACGCACGGATCGCGACGCTGCTCGGGGACCAGGCGGTGGTGACCATCCACGGCGGGGTCTCTCGCGAGGATCGCCGCCGTGCGCAGCAGACGTTTGTCAACGACCCCGACGCGTGGGTGCTCGTGGCTCCCGACGCCGCCGGGGAGGGCGTGAACCTGCAGCGGGCGAACCTGCTGGTCAACTACGACCTGCCGTGGAACCCCAATCGGCTGGAGCAGCGCTTTGGGCGCATCCACCGCATCGGGCAGACCGAGGTCTGCCACATGTGGAACCTGGTGGCCTCCGATACGCGCGAGGGCCAGGTCTTCGAGCGGCTGCTGGAGAAGCTCTCCCGTCAGAGCGTCGCTCTGGGGGGCCAGGTCTTCGACGTTCTGAGCGAGGTCTTCGAGGATGAGCCGCTGCGCGACCTGCTCCTCGAGGCCATCCGCTACGGCGAGCAGCCAGAGGTCAAGGCGCGCCTGGAGCGGGTCGTCGATGAGAAGGTCGGCGAGTCGCTGCGCTCCCGGCTCAAGGAGCGGGCGCTGGTCAGCGACGTGCTCTCGCCGCGCGACGTCGAGGCGGTGAGGGAGCGTATGGAGGAGGCCGAGACCCGCCGGCTGCAGCCTCACTTCATCCGGGCCTTCTTCCTGGAGGCCTTCCGTCTGGCGGGTGGGCGTCTGGCGCGGCGCGAGCCCGGGCGCTACGAGGCCACGCACGTCCCGGCGGCGATCCGCGACCGGGAGGCGGCGATCGGCGCGGTGCGCCCGCTCGTGCGCCGCTACGAGCGCGTCACGTTCGAGAAGGAGCTCGTCACCCAGCCCGGGCTGCCTCCGGCGGAGCTGCTCGCGCCCGGACACCCGCTGCTCGACGCGGCGGTCGATTTCGTGCTCAGCCGCCACCGCGAGGTGCTGCGCCGTGGGACGGTGCTGGTCGCCGACGGTGACCCGTCCGAGGAGCCGCGGGCGCTGCTCTACCTCGAGGACGCGATCCAGAGCGCCGCCAAGGACGCCGATGGAGCGCGGCGAGTCGTCTCGCGGCGGTTGCAGTTTGTGGAGGCGCCCGAGGACGGCGAGGTGATGCTCGCCGGCCACGCCCCGTACCTGGACTACCGGCCACCGAGCGATGAGGAGACCGCGCTGCTGGCGAGCGTCACCGACGTCGCCTGGTTGGGGGAGGCGGAGCAGCGCGCGATGGACCACGCCATCACTCGAGCCGTTCCCGAGCACCTGGCCGAGGTGCGTGAGCGAACCGTCGGGCAGGTTGAGCGGACGATGGCGGCGGTCAAGAGTCGGCTGACGCAGCAGATCGCCTACTGGGACCATCGGGCGGAGGAGCTCAAGGCCCAGGAGCTCGCGGGAAAGACGCCACGGCTGAACTCGGGGAGGGCGCGCCAGCGCGCCGACGAGCTCCAGGGCCGGCTCGGCCGGCGTCTGGAGGAGCTCGAGCGCGAGAAGCAGCTCTCGCCGCTGCCGCCGAACCTCGTCGGCGGAGCCCTCGTGGTTCCTGCCGGCTTGGTGGCGCGTCTGCGCGGCGAGCGCAGCATCGACCCGGCGAGCTTCGCGCGCGAGACCGACCGGGTCGACCGCGCGGCGGTCGCGGCTGTGTTGGCCAGCGAGAAAGCACTGGGCCGCAGTGCCCGGCCGATGGCGCACAACAACCCGGGCTACGACGTCCGCTCGCGCGACCCGATCACCGATGAGCTCTTCTTCATCGAGGTGAAGGGCCGCGCGGTCGGCGCGGACACGGTCACGGTCTCCAAGAACCAGGTCCTGACCGCGCTCAACAAGCCCGACGCGTTCATCCTCGCCCTGGTCGCCGTCGGCGAGGACGACTCGACCGAGCTGCGCTACCTCCAGCGCCCCTTCCGCGGGGATCAGGACGCGCTGTTCGGGGTAACGAGCGTGACCTTCGCCTGGTCTGAGCTGTGGGAGCGCGCTGAGGTTCCGCGGCTGCCCGCGCGCCCGCCGGTCGAGCACTGGATCGAGCTCATGGTCGAGCGGTTGGCGACGCAGTTCAGCCCGGAGCGGATCGTGCTCTTCGGCTCGCGCGCTCGTGGCGATGCTGGGCTTGAGAGCGATATCGATCTTCTCGTCGTGCTCGACGAGGTGGAGGACCGCACCGCGGCGGCCGTGGCGATGCGCACGGCCGTCGCGGACATGCCCGTGGCCAAGGACATCGTCGTCACCACTCCCGGGGAGATCGAGGAGCGCGGGCATCTCGTCGGGACCGTGCTTCGCCCGGCGCTCGAGGACGGCCGGACGGTGTACGCCCGTGGCTGAGGCGCACGAGCTGGCCGAGGACTGGCTGCGCTTCGCCCGCGAGGATCTGGGGAGCGCAACCGCGATGGTGCAAGAGCCCGAGCACCACCGGCCGCGTCACGCTTACTTCGCCGCCCAGCAGGCCGCCGAGAAGGCGATCAAGGCCGTCTGCGTAGCCGAGCAGATCCCGTTCCCCTTCTCCCATGACCTCGAGGAGCTCACGGCGCTGCTCGGCTTCGACCACGCGGTGACGCACGCGTCCAGCGATCTCGAGTGGCTGAGCCAGGGAGCGGTCCAGAACCGGTACCCAGATGTCGGGGAGCCGGACTGGCCCGATGCGAAGCGCGCGCTTGAAGCGGCGGGGCTGGTCGTCGAGGCGGCGGGACACGACATCGAGGCCGCGAGGTGAGCGTCAAGCGGAAGCTCATCGAGGTCGCCCTCCCGCTCGAGGTGATCAACCGGGAGTCCGCGCGCGAGAAGTCGATCCGCCACGGCCATCCCTCGACCCTGCACCTGTGGTGGGCACGCCGCCCGCTGGCCGCGTGCCGGGCCGTGCTCTTCGCCTCGCTGGTCGACGATCCCTCCAGCCACCCCGACCGCTTCCCGACCGAGGCCGACCAGGAGCGCGAGCGCCAGCGCCTCTTCGCCCTGCTCGAGCGGCTCGTGCCGTGGGAGGCGACGACTCAGCCGGAGGTGCTCGAGGCCGCCCACGCGGAGATAGTTGCCTCGTGTGATGGCGCGCCGCCGCCGGTGCTCGACCCGTTCGCGGGCGGCGGCTCCATCCCGCTGGAGGCCCAGCGCCTCGGCCTCGAGGTGCGCGCCAGCGACCTCAATCCGGTCGCGGTGCTCATCACCAAGGCCCTCGTCGAGCTGCCGCCGCGCTTCGCCGGTCGGCCGCCCGTGCATCCGGACGCGCGGGACCTGGGGACGGGAGGCTGGACTGGCCCGCGCGGTCTGGCCGAGGACGTGCGGCGCTACGGCGGGTGGATGCGCGAGGAGGCCCGCCAGCGGATCGGTGACCTCTATCCCGGCGCCACGCTGCCCAACGGATCGGCCGCGGTAGTGATCGCCTGGCTGTGGGCGCGCACGGTCACCTGTCCCAACCCGGCCTGCGGGGCGACCATGCCGCTTGTCAGCACCTACAAGCTCGCGACGAAGAAGGGCAAGGAGCGGTGGGTGCGGCCCGTAGTCGACCCGGCGGCCAAGCGCGTGCGCTTCACGGTGAGCACGACCGAGCCCAGCGAGGAGGTGCCCAAGCAAGGCCGCGGCGCTCGCTTCCGCTGTCTGGTGTGCGGGCAGGTGGCACCGGAGGAGCACGTCAAGGCGGAGGGGATGGCGGGACGGATGGGACAGGAGCTGATGGCGACCGTCGCCGACGGCGGGCGGAGCCGCGTGTACCTCGACCCGTCGGAGCATGACGAGCGGGCCAACGGTCGCGTCGAGTCTTCAGGTGGACCAGCGCAGGAGATGTCTACGAACCCCCGCTGGTTCTCGCCGCCCGCGTACGGGCTCAACACCTACGAAGACCTCTTTACGCAACGCCAGCTCGTCGGGCTGACGACGCTCGCCGAGCTGGTCGGCGACGCCCGTGAGCGCGTGCTCGCGGAGGGCGCGGAGGGCGCGTACGCCGACGCCGTGGCGACATACCTCGGGCTCGCGGTAAGCCGCACCACAGACTTCAGCTCGACGCTCGCGACCTGGTCGAGCAACCCCCAGAACGAGCTCATCCGCGGCACGTTCGGTCGTCAGGCGCTTCCAATGACATGGGACTTCTCAGAGGCGAACTTATTCGGAACCTCGAGCGGGAGCTTCGAGATCATGCTTGGGGCGGTCGGCAGGGCGCTCGAGCGTCTTCCCGCATCGGTCTCCGCGGACGTTCGCCAGCTCAACGCAGCCGCCACCGTGCGGCCGTCCCACGACGCTCTTGTCTGCACCGACCCGCCTTACTACGACAACATTGGCTATGCGGACCTGTCTGACTACTTCTACGTCTGGCTACGCCGGGCACTCAAGGATGTCCATCCCGATCTCTTCAGCACGCTGCTGACGCCCAAGCGCGAGGAGCTCGTCGCCACTCCGTACCGCCACGGCGGCCGCCGGGAGGCGGAGCTTTTCTTCGAGGAGGGCTTGTTTGGAACGTTCGCGCGGATGCGTGACGCGCAGCACCCCGACTTCCCGCTGACCCTCTTTTATGCCTTCAAGCAGGCCGAGGCCGAGGGCAATGGCGCGGTCGTATCGACGGGGTGGGACACGATGCTCTCAGCGCTGCTGGACGCCGGGTTCTCGATCACGGGCACCTGGCCGGTTCGCACCGAGCGCTCTGGGCGCTCGATCGCGATCGGGACTGCGGCGCTCGCCTCCCTCGATCGTCCTCGTCTGCCGCCCGAGGGCGGCAGACGCCCCGCTGGCCACGCGCCGCGAGCTCGTCGGTGCGCTTCGCGGCGAGCTGCCGGAGGCGCTCCGTACCCTCCAGCAGGGCAATATCGCCCCGGTCGACCTCGCGCAGGCCGCGATCGGCCCCGGGATGGCGGTGTTCTCCCGGTATGCGAAGGTCATCGAGGCCGAGGGCTCGGCGATGACCGTCCGCACGGCCCTCGGCCTCATCAACCAGGCGCTGGACGAGATCCTCGCCGAGCAGGAGGGGGACTTCGACGCCGACACGCGCTTCGCTGTCACCTGGTTCGAGCAGCGTGGAATGGAGGACGGCCCCTTTGGAGACGCCGACGTACTGGCCCGCGCCAAGAACACCTCCGTGACCGGCATGGCAGCAGCCGGGGTGCTGGCGCAGCGCGCGGGGAGGGTGCGGCTGCTCGCGCGCGCCGAGTTGCCTGAGGAGTGGGACCCTGTCGAGGATGGCCGCTTCACGACGTGGGAGGCCACTCAGCACCTGACGGTCCGCTTGGAGACGCAGGGCGAGGCGGCGGCCGCTGCGCTGCTTGCCCGCTTGGGAGGCGACTTCGGCGAGCGGGCCAAGGAGCTCGCCTACCGGCTCTTCGCGATCTGTGATCGCAAGGGGTGGGCCGCGGAGGCGGTGGGCTACAACGCGCTCGTCGTCGCCTGGCCGGAGATCGCCCGGCAGGTGGCGGGCACGCCCGAAGCCGAGGGCCAGCAGGCGCTGGAACTCTAGCCACGATGGCCCAGACCAACGCCCAGCGTATCCAGCAGACGCTCGAGCTCGTCGCCAACGGCCTCGGGCCGTTCGTCGACGCGCGGCTGACGCAGAGCTTCGGCGACGACTGGCCGCGAGCGGTCAACAACGACGGGCGGCCGGCTCCGTCTAACGCCAAGGCCGACGCCCATTTCCTGCTCGTGGCGATGATCCGCCTGTGGCGCGACGGGGGCTTTGGCGACATGCTCGGCCACAGCGGGCGAAGCTGGGTCTCCGAGCTGCTCGACGTGCGCAATCGCTGGGCGCACAACGAAGCGTTCTCCTCTGATCAGACCTACCGGGCGCTCGACACCGCGCAACTCCTGCTCAACGCGGTCAGCGCCGGCGAGGTGGCGGAGGAGATCGATCTCATGCGTCAAGAGCTTTTGCGCTCCCGCTTCGCCGCTGAGGAGCGCCAGGTGCGTCGCCGGCGCTCGGCGGTTCCCGTCGAGGGTGCCCCGGTCGCCGGCCTCAGGCCGTGGCGGGAGATCGTCACGCCGCACCAGGACGTCGCCTCGGGGCGCTTTCAGCAGGCGGAGTTCGCCGCCGACCTGCACCAGGTGTGGCGCGGCGACGCGAGCGACGAGTACGGCGACCCCGATGAGTTCTTTCGGCGCACGTACCTCACCGAGGGGTTGCGCGACCTGCTGCTCAACGGGGTGCGGCGGCTGCGCGGCGAGGGCGGTGACCCCGTCGTCGAGCTGCAGACGAACTTCGGCGGCGGCAAGACGCACTCGCTGATTGCGCTCTACCACCTGGCCAGCGGTCATCCCCCGTCCCGACTACCGGGCGTCGAGCAGATGCTCGCCGCTGAGGGCCTTGAGGCGCCCCCGCGGGCGGCGGTGGCGGTGCTCGTGGGTCAGAAGCTCGCCCCCGGCACCGTTCAGCGTAAGGAGGACGGAACGGAGGTCCGGACCCTGTGGGGAGAGCTGGCGTGGCAGCTCGGCGGAGCCGAAGCCTACGCAGGGTTCGCCGACGCCGACCGCACGGGCACCAACCCCGGTGAGGCGCTCATCCACCTCTTCCGCGCGTACGCTCCGTGCCTCGTGCTCATCGACGAGTGGGTGGCCTACGCCCGCCAGCTCTACGGTCACGACGGACTGCCCGCCGGCTCCTTCGACGCTCAGTTCACCTTCGCCCAGGCGCTGACCGACGCCGCGCGCGAGGTGCCGGGGGCGATGCTCGTCGTCTCCATTCCCTCTTCGGACATCGAGGTGGGTGGGGAGGGGGGCCGCCAGGCGCTCACGCGGCTGCTCAACGTGGTCGGGCGCATGGAGGCCTCGTGGAAGCCCGCAACGGCGGACGAGGGCTTTGAGATCGTGCGCCGGCGGCTCTTTGAGCCGGTCGCGCCGGACCTCGTGCGTGAGCGCGATGCGGTGGTGCACCGCTTCGCCGAGCTCTACCGCGCCCAGCGCCAGGACTTCCCGGCCGAGTGCGCCGAAGGTGAGTACGAGCGCCGCCTGCGAGCGTCCTATCCGATTCATCCCGAGCTGTTTGACCGCCTGTACGGCGAGTGGTCGACGCTCGAGCGCTTCCAGCGCACCCGCGGGGTTCTGCGGCTCATGGCCGCCGTCGTGTATGAGCTGTGGCGCCGTGAGGACCGGAGCCTGCTCGTCCTGCCGGGCACGTTGCCCATCGACGCCTCGCCGGTGGTCGCCGAGCTCACGAACTATCTCGATGAGGCGTGGACGCCGGTCATCGCCACCGATGTCGACGGCGAGAACGCGCTACCCCTCCGGCTGGACAACGAGAACCCGAACTTTGGTCGCTACTCGGCCACGCGCAGGGTCGCGCGCACGATCTTCCTCGGGTCCGCGCCGGTGAGCGAGGCCGCCAACCGCGGGATCGATGACCGGCGCGTGAAGCTCGGCTGCGTGCAGCCCGGCGAGGCGCCCGCGACGTTCGGCGACGCGCTGCGGCGACTGGCCAACCAGGCCCTGTTCCTCTCCACCGACGGGCAGCGCTCGTGGTACGGGCTCCAGCAGACCGTCACGCGCCTGGCCGCCGATCGCGCCGCGACCTTCCACGACGAGGACGTCGATGAGGAGCTCCGCCGCCGCCTGCGCGCGATCCGGGACTTCGGCGACTTCGCGCGCGTCCATCCGGCGCCGGGCGGCCCGAACGACGTGGGAGACGAAGACGCGGCCCGGCTCGTCGTCCTCGGCCCCGAGCGCGCGCATTCGGCGAAGGTCGAGCTCAGCGCCGCGCTGGCACTCGCCCAGGAGCTGCTCGACCTGCGCTCCGGCGGCCCGCGGGTGCACCGCAACATGCTCGTCTTCCTCGCCGCCGACAGCGCCCGCGTTGAGGAACTGCGCGACGCGGCCCGCACGTGGCTGGCCTGGGAGAGCATCCATCGCGACCAGGACTCGCTGAACCTCGACACCGTCGCGCGGACCCAGCTCGCGGCGCGACGACGCGAATGGGACGAGGCGACGGGTCAGCGCATCGGCGAGGCCTACCAGTGGCTGCTCACCCCGACCGGCACGCCGGGAAGTCCCGAGGTGCGCTGGGAGACCACGCGCGCAGCCGGATCGGATCCGCTCGCGGTGCGGGCATCACGGCGGCTGCGCTCCGAGGAGGGGTTGATCGTCTCCTACTCGGGGGCGCGGCTGCGGATGGACCTCGACCGAGTCCCGCTGTGGCGGGGCGAGAGCATCGGGATCCGCGAGCTGTGGTCCTTCTACTCGCAGTACGTATACCTGCCGAGGCTGCGAGATGCCAGCGTCCTGCTCGCCGCGATCGCCGACGGCGTGGGCTCGCTTGCCTGGCGCGAGGACGGCTTCGCTTACGCGGACGCGCGCGACGCGACGAGAGGTCGCTACGCGGGCCTGCGGGCGGGAGAGGGGCTCGAGCTCTCCGACCCGACCGGCCTGGTGGTACAGCCCGCCGCGGCGGACGCGCAGCTCGAGGCCGAGCGCGGCGAGAAGCATGTCGACGCTGGGGGCGAGCCGCCTGGCGGCTGGCCGTCGAGCGACCGGAATGGGGAAGATGGCGAGGTTCCCCCGCGCGCTGTGCGGCGTTTTCACGGCAGCGTCTCGCTGGATCCCACGCGGCTGTCGCGGGAAGCGGGGGACGTCGCCGAGGCGGTCGTCGCTCACCTCAACGGCCTGCTCGACGCGACGGTCGAGGTCCACGCAGACATCCCCGGCGGCGCGCCGGATCACGTCGTGCGGACGGTCACGGAGAACGCCGCGACGCTGCGCTTTGACCCGGGCGCGGGCTTCGAGGCGGAGTAAGTGCTCTTCGAACACGACGAGCTTGAGCGAGTTCTGTTCGCCTGGCGGCGATCTGGGTGAGCGGAACGCCATAGCGCGCGGCGAGGCACTCGTCGGGCTCGTGGGTGCGAGCGGCGAAGTCCTCATCGTCGATGAGGCAGTCGCACGCGAAGCGCTCGGCGTCGCGGTCGGTGTATGGGCCCGGGAGCTCTCCGGTCATCACCTCGCGCGCGTAGAGGCACTTGAAGGCGATGACGCGCATGTCGGCGTCACCGCTCGGCAGGCCCTCGACGTCAGGGTCGAGAAAGACGCCGTCGGGGTGGCGATGACCGCCAGGCGCCCGCGGTGGAATACCGGTTGCATGGATGCTGTAGGCGCGGGCGGCGGGGGTTTCGCCCCCCGGAGCGTGGCCGTTCAGCTTCGCCGGCGGACCTGCGCGTAGCTCGGGCCGCAGAGGTGCATGACGAAGATCCGCTGGCGGCTGGCGTGTAGCCCCGCGACGGCGCGGATCGGTTCGCCGTCGATTGACACGTACGGCGTGGAGGTGAGCGACAGCTCGCAAGACCACACCGAACTCTAGGACCACCGGAACGGGCTGAGAAAGGACGAGGAAAACCGAAACCCCCCGACCCTTATCCGTCGGGGCCAGCGGTCGAGGCGGTTGCGCAGCACGCTGGTGCCGGTGTACACGTACGGGTCTTCGGCCACCGGACGCCCGGGGAGCTTGCGGGCGACTACGCGCTAGCTCGCGCGGGTCGGCGCGACCGGCTCAAGCGGCTGTCCGGCGGCGGCCCGGGCGGCGAGTTCGCCGAGCTCGTCGGTGCTGAGCTCGCCGCGAGCCCACTGCTCGAGGATCGGCTCGGCGGGGCAGGGGTCGAGGCCCTCCATGCGCACGGAGGCGAGGGCGGCGACGGCGTCCTGCTCGCGCGGGGTCATGCGTTGCATTCTATCGGCGCGCGAGGCACGAGACGTGAGGTGCTCGGGCACGATGCCCCGGACTCCGGGCGCAGCCGCTGGAGCCGCCGGGCGCGTCGAGTGCACGTCAGCGTCGCCGAGGAAGCGGTGGGAGGCGCTGCCGCGAGCGGGGCGTTGGCGGGCGGAACGCTGGCGGCGATGAGCGCTGCGCGACGGTAGCGCCGGCCCGGCGGCGCCGTTCGCTTGGCGGCGAATGAGCTTCCTACGCGACGAAGGGTCGAGCGCCCCTCGCTGAGCGGGGGCGCTCGGCGGGAGGCCGGTGCGGGCGCTTGGCTGACGGACCCGGGCAAGGGTCGTGTGGCGTCTACTTGCGGTGCCGCCGTCGATGGTGTGTTCGGGCGCGCGCCGGGCGCACTGCGCGGGCGTGGCGAGCGCTCTGCCGGTGGGCGCGGGCCAGCCGCGCGCGGGCGCGCGTGAGCTCGGTGGTGGTACGGGCGAGCTGCGCGCGGGTGCCTTGAAGCTCGCGCTCCGCGCGAGCGGCGCGCCCCTGCGCTTGCGCTTGCGCGTGTGCCTGTGCCTGTGCCAAGCGAGGGTCGACCCGGAGCGTGGGGCGTTCCTGTCCGCCGGCGACTTGGCCGCCGATGAGCGCGGCGAGCAGGGCGAGGAGGAGGGCGGCGAGCGCGATGAGCGCGATGATGCGGGGTCGTTCGCGGAGCGCGCGCATGCCTAGACGAGCCTTTGGGCGACGGTGAGCCCCATCTGCTTGAGCGGTATGCGGGAGGAGCGCCCGAGGCCTTCGAGGGTGTAGGTGGCGGAGTCGAGCATCACCCGCAGGCGCTCGTCGTGGGGGATGACGACGTGGCGGTTGGCGCCCAGGCGGCGAAAGGCGGCTTCGATGACCTGGCGGTCCCCGGAGCGGCTGCCGGGGACGCGGTTGAGCACGACGGTGAGGCGCTCGTCGGGGCCGTCGTGGTCGGGGCGCTCGACTTCTGTGTTGAGGTAGCGCAGCGCGCCGAGGACTTTGCTCGAGGTCACGAACTCGGGGGTGGTGACCACGAGGGCCTGGTCGGCGCGGCCGAGGGCGAACTGGGCGAGGGGGTCGACGATGCCGGTCCCGAGGTCGAGCAGGATCGCGTCGTAGTAGCGCGAGAGGAACGCGAGCAGCTGCCCGTAGTGGCGAGCGTCCATTTCGGCCATAACTTCGGCGTGCTCGGGGGCGGCGAGGAGGTGCAGCCCGCTGGGCAGCGCGGAGACGTAGGGGGCGAGCGCCGGGGCGGAGTCTATCTTGCCGAGGTGGCCGAGGAGGTCGGCGGCGGACTTCTGCACCCGCCCGGAGGTGGGGGCGAGCTCGGCGAGGGTCCCGAAGTCGCGGTTGGCGTCGATGGCCAGCACCCGGAGCTTGAGGTGGGAGGCGAGGAGGTTGCCGAGCAGGAAGGTGCAGGTCGTCTTGCCCACGCCGCCCTTGGGGGAGATGACCGCGATGGTGTTGGTGCGGCTCACGCGCCGCCCGGTGCGCAGCTGCTGTTCGAGCTCGGCCTCTTCGCGCTCGCCGCGGCTCGTCGCCGCGCGCTTCATCCACGCGCGCAGGCGCGTCCAGGTGTTATCGCGCCGCTCGCGGCCATCGACGATGGCGCGGGGGTAGACGTCGTTGCGGGTGAACTGCGGCGCTCGCACCCGGTCGGCGACGCGCGGCGGCCGCGGCTGCTCGGGGGTGTTCTCTTCGTGCTCTTCGGGGAGGATGTGAAGCTTGCTCATGAGGGAATCTCCAGGGTCTGGCCGGGTTGGATGAGGTTGGGATTGCCGGTCGCGATGCGCCCGGCGTTGCGGTTCCAGAGGTCGCTGACCACCTCGGCGATCTGGGCGTCGCCCGCGTCCGGTCCGAGCGCGTGCCGGGCGATCAGCCACAGCGATTCGCCTTCCTTGACCACGTGCACCTGCGCGCCCGGGCTCCGACGCTCCCCCCCGGCCGCGTGGTGCTCGGGGTGCTCGTGGCCGGCGCTCCCGGTCCTCCCGGGCGTGTGATCGCCCGCGCCGGCACGCGGGTCAGGCGCTGATGCGCCGCGCACAGCGGCCGGGCGTGCGGGGGCGGCCGGCGCGGACGGGCGCGCAGGTTGCGGGCTCGAGCGCGCCGGCGCGTGGCTCGGCCCGGGCGCCGGGGCGGGGGCGCGCGCCGGGCTCGGACGCGCGGGGGAGGTGGAGTCCTGGTGATGCCGGGCGGGAGCGCCACCCTGGTCCAGGGTGGCGCCTTGCGTTCCGGGCGCGGGGTGCGTCGGCGGCGGCGCGGGCTCGGAGGCGGGGGAGGCGTCGGCGGGTGGCCCGGGCTGGGCGGCGCCCGCGCCGCGCTGCTCCCCGCTGCCGTTTCCATCACCTTGGCCACCATGCCGGGGTTCGCCGGGCGGAGCGGGCGTGCTATCGCCGGGCGGGAGGACCTGCGCGCCCGGATCGCTGGCCGGGGGGTCTTGGGCGAGCGCGGTGGCGGGCGGCCCGGCGATGGAGGCGAGCATCATCCCGGCGGCGAGCGCGGCCTTGGTCCGGGTGGGGACGAGCTCGGGAGTGGGAAGCGGGCCCTGGAGGCGCACGCGGCGGCAGGTCGGGCAGTCGCCGCGGAAGGCGAGGCGGGCGTGCTCCTCGATGTCGGGGGTGCGGGTGTGGAGGTCGAGCGAGGCCATGTGGGTCGCGGGTCCTTTCGGCGGGGTGGGGTTAGGCGCCGGTGAGCGCTTGGGCGGAGCAGGGGTCAAGGCCTGGGGGGTAGTGGCGGGGGCCGAGCGGCCCGTCGTAGCCGGCGTGGACGTGGTCGGCGTGCTCGGCGAGCACGGTGGGGCCGTAGAAGGCGGCGCTCGGGTAGGCGACCCACAGGTAGATGAGCTCGGTCGGTTTGAGGCAGCCGCGCATGGCGTCGAGCTGGCGGGCGAGCGCGTAGCACTTGCCGCTGCGCCCGTGGGCGCGCGCGTCGCAGCTCTCGCCGTCCACGACGGCGATGTCGGCGGCGCGGCCGGCTTCGTGGTTGGTGCCGGGGTGATGGTCGGAGGCGAGCGCGAAGATGGTGATCCGGTGCTGGCGGGTGATGGCGGAGAGCAGCGCGACCGCACGCGGGGAGATCCGCCCGGAGAGCAGGTCGGCGCGCTCCTCGGGGTGGGCGAAGGTGATCCTGAGGTTGGCCAGCAGCGCCCGGGCGCTCGGGTCCCCGCCGGCGAGATCACCGCCGGCGGCGGCCTGGCCGCCGCACCCTCCGCCGCCGCCCGCCGCCTGGGGGGCGGGCGCGGCGGTCGCGGTGTTGGTCGCAGCGGGGGCGCCGCCGCCTTTGAATCCGTATTGGACGGCGCGGGCCATGACCTCGTCGGCGTAGTTGGCGGCGCTGTCGGCGCACGCGCCGTAGTAGCCGCACGCGGCTTGGCGGTAGGCGGCGAAGGATCCGCCCACCGCGGGGGCGTGCTTGGCGTGGCGCAGGCCGTAGGCGGCGGTGGCGATCGCGTCGGCGGGGTTGGTGGGGTCGGCGCGCCCGTCGCCGTTGCCGTCTTGCTTATTCTGCGCGAAGAAGTTCCCGCACGCGCCGCCGACGCCGAGCTGCATCGGCCCGACGCATCCGGAGCCGTTGGGTTGGTTGATGCCGGCGGCGCGGCCGTGGTTTGACTCCTGGGCGCCGATGGAGGCCAGGAAGCTCCAGTCGATGTGGTATCTGGCGCCCATCTGCCGGTAGAGGCTCAGGTAGCCCGCGGGGATGTCGGCGAGGGCGGCACGGGAGGGGTCGGGCCCGCTGGCCGCTGTAGTACTACCGCTCCCGCCGAGGCACCCGAGCTGGCCGCCGAAGATCGCCACCACCGCGCCGAGCACGGCGAGGGCGAGCAGCGCGAGCAGTCCGGTGGCGGGGAGGAGCCAGACCCGGCGGGGGCGCTGCGGGGCGCGCGGCGCGGGCTGCGGGCGGGGAGGGCTGCTGACTCCCACGGGCGGCTAGTCATTGAAGAGCAGCTGCACCACGCGCCAGGAACGGGCGCGGCGCGCGAGCTTGACTCGGATCGGGTAGCGGGCGACTCCGCCGTCGTCGATGGTGGCGGTCAGCGAGATCGCTCCGCCGGCCAGCGGCTGGGCGCTCAGTGCGGCGATCCGCGGGTGGCGCTCGCGCTGGGCGGGGGAGACCCTGGGGGGGCGGGCGGCCAGCGCGCGCCTGACCTCGGAAGAGGCGAGCGGGATCGCGCGGGCGCTCCCGCGGCCGTAGAGGTAGGCGAGATAGCCGTCGAGGAACTTCCGGGCGCTCTGCTCGGCGGCGGCGGGCGCGCCGCGGGTCCGGTCGGGGCCCACGGGGCGCCCGGGCGGCGTGGGGCTCACCGCGGGCGCCGCGGCCTGAGCCGGGGTACTGGGCGGCGGCGCCGGCGCGGGGCGGATGGGCGCGCCGGCGGGGGCGCTCGCCCGAGGAGCAGGGTGGCGCAGGGCGATCGCCATCACCGTCGCGCCGGCGATAACCACCGCGGCGAAGAGCGCGAAGGCCCTCGGGCGCGCGGCCGCCGGGATCGGGCGGGTAAGGAAGAGGCGCAGCCGGTCGATCACGGCCGCCTCCCGCTTGGGCTCTCATCGGGGGGAGGCTCGCGGTCGGGGGCGGGAACGGGCGGGGTGCGCCGCTGCTCCGCGACGGTGCGCTTGATCGCCTCGTGCGCCTGACGGGGAGTGTGCTGAGCGCGCTCGGCTTGGGCGACGCCGCCGGCGAGCGCATCGGTTGCGGCGCTCCCGCCGCGGGGATGGTCGCTGGTGGGCGCCTCGGTTCCGCCCGAGCGGAGGTTGACGCTCGGGCGCCCCCGGGCCGCGCCGTTGGGGTCCTGGCGCAGCCCCTCGGCGAGCTGGCGCTCGCGGCCTCTGATCTCGCGCGGCGGGTGCGCGGGCAGCCCCGCGGCGGCGCGGACGCTGTGGGCGAGGTCGCGGCGTTGCAGCGCGCCGCGCTGGGCGCGGGTCGGGGCGCCGCTCTGGAGGCGCTCGAGCTCGGACTGCTCCTCGCTGCTCTTGATCGGCTTGAGGGTGAGGTACTGCTGGCGGCGGCGCAGCTGCCTCTCGGCGTTCTGGGCGACCTGGTCCTCGGCCACGGAGTGCTCGGCGCGCTCGCGCAGCGAGGAGACGGGCGCCATCGCCGCGCCCGTGCCGCCGGTGAGCTGCCCGCGGGCAGCCGGCTGAGGCCCGGAGACCCGGGAGCGGAGCGCCTGGGCGCGGCGGGCGGCGACTGCCGCGCCGACCGCCGCGCCGGCGAAGCGCCGCACGCCGCTGCGCTCGCGCTGCTCGCCGGTGGTGGCGTGCACGAGCCGGTCGGTGAGCTTGTGGCGGTAGACGAAGATCGCCCAGAAGAAGATCGTCTCGAGCAGGAACGCGAAGAGGAACCCGAGCTGCCCGGTGGCCTTGACCAGCGCGGCGGCGACGGTGAGCACGACCGCGATGAGCAGGGAGTAGATGAGCTTCACGAACAGGGCGGTAGCGAGCTTCTGCAGCCAGGACCAGAAGAACGCGTGCCCGCGGCCGGGGATCGCGCCGATCACCAGCGCGACGGGCGCGAAGGCGAGCAGCACGAGCGCGAGGATCTGGGCGAGGATCACCGCCAGCGCGAGGAACCCGATGAGCACCACCGCGCCGAGTGCCCCGGCGAGCACCACGAAGGCCATCACCACGCGCGGGTAGCCGCTCCCGAGCTGCTGGCTGTCGACCGCCGGCGAATCGGTCTTGTCCACCCGGTACCCCGCGAACTGCTGGGGCCTACTCGCCGGTATATCGCTCGCGGACCCAAAGGCTTGAGCGTTCGTCGTGGTGTTGTTGTCCGGCGTCTTCCCGTCGCGGAGGGCGGCGTACTCGGCTTTGCGCTGATCGGATCCGGGCGCGAAGGCGAGGAACCGCTCGGCGTAGCCGCCGTGGCCATCGGCGCCCTGCTTCTCGTGGTCGCGGCAGATCTTGGGGCCCGGCGCGGTGGGGCTGGTGGGGCGCGGGTAGCCGTCGCTGACGGTGTGCCTCGGGTCGACGCAGTGGGTCAGGCCGCCGAACTCGAGCACCACCCACGGGTCGTAGACGAGCGTCTTGAAGAGCTGGTCGGCGGCCTGGCCCTTGGCCTGCTGGGCGTTGGTGACCGTTCCGCGCGTGGTGGCCGAGAGCAGCGTCAGCGAGGCCTGGTTGGTCCATCGGCTGGCCTGTCCGATGGTCTGCTGGGGCTCGAGGACGAAGAAGAGGGCGATGAAGATGATCGCCGCGGTGGTGGCCAGCGCACCGGCGGTCTCGCTGTAGCGGCGGCGCACGAAGGCGTTGTAGGTTCCCCATAGTCCGGCGATGGCCAGCGCGGCGAGCAGCCAGCCCTGGCCGAAGAGATGTGACCACAGGTTGCCGATCGCGGAGGAGACGGGGTTCAGCGCGCCCGCGGAGCCGCGGTCGCCGTTGACGAGGTCGAGCGAGAAGGCCCACGTGAAGAGCTGGATGACGGTGTGGACGACGAACGCGGTCGCCGTCCACAGGAGCGAGGCGATGAATTGCGCGATGGTCGGCGGGATCGATTCGAGGTGGCTGATCCCCACGTTGCTGTCGTAGTCCAGGGCGTAGGCGCCGATGGGGTGGCGCAGGAACAGCGACCCGGGAGCGCTGCCTGGGGAGGAGGGCGCGATGTTGCCGAGCAGATCGCTGCCCAGATCGTGCCCGGCAGCCTCGGGCGCGAGCAGCCACAGAAGCGCGAGCGTGACGAGGGCCACGCGAACGATTCGACCCGAGGTCATGTCCCGCGTCCGGTGTCGACCTTCCAGCCGTGCTCGGTCTTGATCACGCGCGCGCGGCCGCCCCTGAAGTCCGTCGAGGGGTTCTCGACGCGCACGTCGTAGACCGCGATGCTGTCGCTGCGCGAGAGCTGGATCGCCTCGATGTGCGGCACCCGCTTTGGCGTGCATCCGCTCTGCTGCTCAGAGGCGAGCTGGTTGCGGACGTACTCAGCTCGACTCTGACCCGAGCTGTTAGTGGAGAGGTCGAAGACCTCGCCGGCATTCTTCGCGCCGCACTTGAAGTTCGCGTCAGCGGCGAACCTAAGAAGCACGCTCTTCGGGCCGTTGTTGCTGTCGCCGCAGCCGGCGGCGAGGAGCGGCGCGGTCGCGCACAGAGCTAGGAGGGCGCGGCGTGGTGCGCGGGTCATGCGGGGGTGGCCTCGGGGCGGGTGGGGCTGGTGTCGAGGGCGTCGAGGAAGGCGGGGTCTACGGGGTCGATCTGGACTTCGGCGATGCGGTCGTTGATGTCGCGCATGAGGCAGCGTCCCTTGCGGAAGGAGCGGATGCGCTCGACGAGGGCGCGGTCTTCGGGGTCGAGGCCGAGGAGCCGCAGGGCGCGTTGGGCTTCGGCGGGGGTCTCTTGGCCGAAGATGAAGCGGGTGCCGATGAGGTTCTCGAGCTCGCCGACGTCGCCGAGGGATTGGGTGGCGAGGATGAGGGTGGCGTTCATGCTGCGCCCAAGGCGGTTGAGGCGGTCCAGCAGCCGTCGCCCGGCGCGGGAGTTGGTGAGCACCCAGGCTTCGTCGAAGAGCGCGAGGGTGTGCACGGAGCGGTCCTGGCTGATGAGCCGCATGGCGTAGGCGGCGACGAGCTTGAGGGTGGCGACGGCGAGGCGCTCGTCGGCGTCGTAGGTGTCGGGGTGGTCCTCGGCGCCGGGGAGGTTGAGGTTGTGGGCGCGGATGGTGGTGATGGGGCGGTCGGCGTGGAGCTCCTCGGGGCTCTGGGGGTCTGAGAAGGCCAGGCGCCCGAGGCCGGAGTCCGCCCAGGTGGCCAGGTCGCGTGCGACGTCGCGGGCGCGCTGGTCCTCTTCGGAGGCGAGCAGCTCGAGCACGCGGCGGGTGCTGGTGGCGCCTTGGTCGATCGCTTGGCGCACGGCGCGGCGGATCGCGGTTTGGCCGTCTCCGCCGATCTGGGGGAGCAGCTCGGTGAGGTAGGAGGCGCAGAGCTCTTCGCGCAGGTCGCTGAGCCCGATGCGCAGCGGGTCGAGCATCCCGCGGTACTGCTCGGCGCCGGAGAGCTCGACGACGCGCACGCGGCCCTGGAGCTCGGGGAGCTGGTCGAGGGCGTGGTCGGGTTTGGGGTCGACGTCGACGATGAGCGAGCCGCGGCGCTCGGCGCCGTAGGCGAGGAGCTCGGCGGCGATCGTCTTTCCCGAGCCGAGGGTGCCGGCCATGAGGATGGATGGGGGGCGCCCTTCGCGGGGGGCTTCGGTGACGTCGAACTTGACCGGGCGGCGGGTTCCGGCGGTGGTCTCGCCGATGTAGATGCCGTGCTCGGCGCCGACGTGCAGGGTGCCGAGCGGCATGAGCGCCCCGAACTGCTCGATGGTGAGCACTTCGGCGTAGTCGCCCACGCCGGCGCCGCCGGCGCGCGGGAGGTGATCGAAGAAGAGGCGGGGTTGCAGGCCGAGCGGGCGGTGCAGCTGCACGGTGCCGTACAGGCTCTGGAGGGTCTCGACGCGGCGCTCGAGCTCGGCGCGGCTGGGGGCGCCGAGGGCGAGGGAGATCGCGCAGCGCAGCAGCGGGGGGCGCGCCTGGTCTTGGAGGTACTGGTCGAGCTCGCGCGCGAGGTGGCGGTTCTCCTCGGCGGCGAAGGAGAGCGGGCCGCTGTCGCTGCGCAGCTCCTCGGCGTAGACGTTGTCGGCGTCCATGATCCGCTTGCGCACCTGGCCGATCGCTTCGCGGTTGCCGATCCACTTGGCGTGCAGGACGGCGTCGACGGGGAACCCGGCGCCCTCCAAGGGGGTGCAGAGCAGCTCGGCGCCGCCGGGGAAGTCCATGTCGTCGGGCAGCGAGCCGAGCGCGAGCATCGCCTGGAAGGAGCGGCCCTCCTCGGCGTCTGCGATGAGCGCGCGCGGCTCCTCGAGCAGCGGCGCGTTGGCGAGGCGCAGGAGGTCGGTCTCGACGGGCTCGTAGACGACGTGGCCGTCGGGGTGCTCGACAAGCAGCGCGTTGGGCTCCCAGTGCGGGTCCAGGCGCGGCTCGCCGATCCCGCGGCACGCGGCGCGGCACGCGAGCCATTGCAGCTCGGAGGTCGTGGCCCGCCGGGCGCGGGCGCCGAAGGCGGCGGCCAGGCGTCCGAAGGCGCGCTCCTCGGCGGCGATGAGCGCGTCGAGCTCGCCGCTGCCGACGGGCTGGGGAGCGCCGACCCCGAGGAGGTCCTCGACGCGGCGCCGGGTGCGGTCCCACGAGCGCAGGAGGTTGCCGCCGAGGCGGGTGGGCGCCCCGGCGCGCAGCGAGATCGCCACGTAGACCTCGGGCACGTAGGACTCGAGGGCGGCGAGGTGGTGCTCGTGGCCGGCGAGGTACTCCGTCCAGCTGGCGGGAGACTGGTGGCGCTCGTCGAGGAGCCCGGCGGCCTGCTCGCGGTAGCGCTCGGCGGGGTAGGCGCGGCACACCCGCCACAGGGAGAAGTCGGCCTCGATCGCGAAGGCGAACTGGGCGAGGCGCTTGAGCTCGGCGATCTTGTCGCGGTCGGTCTTGAACGGGTAGGAGATCGTCTCGAGGGAGAACAGCGCGGCGCGCTCATCGCCGCGCCCGAAGAGGATGTTGGCGTGCGCGTAGCGCAGCGGGAAGGCGCTCATGGGCGCACCTCGAGCGTGCTCCCGGCCGGCACCTGGACCGAGTCGAGGGCCACCCCGCGGCGCCGGCTGGACTGCTCGCGGTGGGGGCGAGCGATGATCGCCCCGCGTCGGCGGTGCTCGACGTCGGCCAGGGCCGCGAAGAACACGTCGGCGGGCCCGCGCACCCGGGCGTGGCGCCACACCACCCGCCCTCCCTCGCGCTGGGCGTTGGGCGGCGTGGTCTTGAGCGGAAGCTCGGCGTGCCAGGCGATCGGCTCCTGCTCGAGGGGCAGCGGACGCCCGGCCGAGCGGCGTCGCCGGCGCACGGCGAGCCAGATCCAGTCGCGGGCGAAGCGGTGCGCGGCGCGCCCGTCGGGCGCGATCTGGGAGCCCAGGGTCGCGATGAGCAGCGGGAGCACGAGGTAGCGCAGCGGCGGGTTGAGCGCGCCGAGCGCCGCCCCGAGCAGCGGGAGTTGGCGGGCGATGAGCACCGCGAGCAGCGTGCCGGCGAAGTACGCGACCGCGCGCAGCGGCACCCCGCCGGGGACGGGCAGCGTCCAGTCATCGAGCCGGTAGATCCGGCGGTCGACGTTGAACACCCTCCGGTAGGAGCGGATGTGCATCCGCTCGGCGCTCACCTGCCGGTCACCGTCTTCCAGACGTCGTGGATGGTGCCGGCCACCGCGGTGGGGGCGATCACGAACCCGCCGACGATGAACGCGATGACGACGAAGATCGCGAGCTCCTGGAAGCGGCGGTTGATGACGAAGACGAGCGCGGCGATTGCGCATACGCCGAGGAAGATGGACTTCGCCCACGAGCCGAAGAGGTGGCCGATGTTCTGGCCGATCTGGTCGCCGCCGGCGGCCAGCGCCGACGGAGCGGTGAGCAGCAGCAGGATGAGGCTGGCGGGCAGGGCCCGGGTGATGAGACGGAGCATCGTTAGTCCTCCTTGGGTTGATCTGACGCGCGGTGGGTGGGCGTTTGGCATGGGGAGGGGTCAGCGGTCGATGCGCTGCACGTACCAGCGGTCGCGGTGGACGAGCTCCATTCGGAAGCGCAGATCGAACTTGGCGCCGCTTTCGGGGTCGCGCACGGTGGCCACCGCGAGCACGGTGCGCTTCGCGCCCGCGTCGGCGACCTGGGTGACGTTCTGCAGCTCGCCGAGCTGGTAGCGCTGGGCGAGGGCCTGCAGGAGGTCGCCGGGCGGCAGGAAGTAGGCCAGATCGGCGGTGTGCCCGCCCAGGTAGGCGATGAGGAAGCGCTGCAGCACGTCGCTGATCTCCGCCCCGTCGCGCCCGTCGAGGCTCTGTGAGTCCTCGCTCGCGGCGGTCGCGGTCGCGGGCGGTGGCGCGAAGGAGGGCAGGTCGTAGACGGCGAGCCCGCCGTGGGAGTCGCGCGCGACGGGGACGGTGAGGTAGCGGGTGGTGATCGTGCGGTTGGAGACGGTGGCGGCCACGGTGATCAGCGCGCGGTGGGCGTCGATCCGCTCACCGCCGGCGGGAATCACCTGGTTGACGGTCTGGCTCTGCCCGTGGTCGGGGAGCTGCAGGCCGGCGTCGTCGGGGACGCTGTCGCTCACAAACGGCTTGACCGCGAGCTGGTGGTAGCCGGGGTGCTGCGGGCTCCAGGTCAGGTAGGCGCGCGCGAAGTCCGCCGCGAACGCCCGCGCCGGCTCGTCGGGCCACGCCGCGCCCGCCGTCGCGGCGATCACCGGGCGCTCGGGGCGCTGGGGTCCGGCGGCGATCGCCGCGACTCCGCGGATGCCGATGACCGCGAGCACGAGCCACAGCGCGACGCGCCCGAGCGTGCGCGCGAGCGTCGCCCGCGTGCGTACCGTCGCTGGCTGCGATTGCCCCTCGACCCGGCCGGCTTGGCCGTCGACCGACGGGCCGCTGCCGTTGCGCGCGGCCCGCGGCGGGAGCGAGCGGCGGCGCGGCGAGCGCTCGCGCACCCCGTTCACGCGGGGACCCGGGCGGCGCTGGTCGTGCTCGTGCGGTTAGCTTGCCGGCACATCATCAGAGGTCCAGTCTCTGGTGGCGTAGCCCCCCCGGCGGATAGCCCTCCGCCGGGGGGCACCTTCAGTTCGGGCGAAGTAAGCGCACCGTAAACGCCGTCCCGGCGGAAGTCCGACGGCGGGATGAGCACCGCTTCGTTTGCTGGGGTTAAGCCACTTCGGGCCCGTCCGCGGGACCCCGTCACAGGCCTAACCCGGCCCGGGCGATCGCGAAAAGACCGCGGCGGAAGGCGCCGACCGACTCAGCGTGGAGGGGCCAGAGGGGCCTGGGCGGGGGCGGCCGCTCGATGGGAGGCATCGACGCGCACGCCGCCGAGCGCGCCGAGGACCATGAGGCAGAGCACGAGCGCCCCAGCGCGGCGTGCCCCGAGCAGCGCGAGGCCGCCTCCGCTCAGCACCGCGGGGACGGCGGCCAGCGGGTGGGTGAGAAGCCCCACCGCGGCGCTCGCGGCCGCGAGCGCCCCCCACATGATCCAGGGGCGGTCACTTAGCGGCGCTGGCATGCCATGCCTCCGATGTCGTCTTCTCGCTCGCCTAACGTCCCGTCGATCGTGGGAATGTTGACTCTGGTCGCGGCGGATCGCCGCGGCGCCTTCGAGCCGCTGGTGATGCGGTGAGCCGCGCGAGCAACGAGGAGCTGCTCGGCAGCCGGGAGACCAAGCAGGTGCTCGCCGCGCTCGGCGGTCTGGTGGCGGTGGCGGGGTTGGCTCCCGCGGTCCCCGCGCTGCTCTACGCGGGGCGCTGGCCGGCGCTGAGCCCGGTCCAGTCGATCGTCGGGACGGTCAAGGTCTTCTCCGCCGGCCATCTGGGGGACCCGGCGAGCGCCTACCCGGCGGCGGCGCGCGGCGCGATGCCCGCCGCCGCCGGGTGGTGGGCCGCGTGGGCGTGGCTCGTCGTGTTCCTCGCCCTCGCGGGGACGGCGGCGTGGAAGAGCGTCGATCGGGTGCGCGCCCGGGCGAAGCTCGGGCGACGCGCCTATGACCCGCGCGGGAGCCGCCCGCGCGACTGGGCGCGCCCCCGGGACCTCGACACGCTCGTCGTGAGCGGGCGCCGGCGCGACCGCTTCACGATCGGGCGCCTGGATCGCCGGTTGCTCGCCAGCGACGCTGAGTCCCATCCGGCGGTGATTGCTCCCACGCGGGCGGGGAAGTCCACCCGGTGCGTGATCCCATGGCTGCTCGAGCACGACGGCCCGGCGATCGTCACCTCGACCAAGACCGACGTGCTCGCGGCGACGCGAGCTCGCCGCGGCGAGCTCGGGGAGGTGTGGGTGTGGGACCCGTTCGGGGAGCGCTCGGCGGGGTGGACGCCGCTGGCGGGCTGCGAGGCGTGGTCCTACGCGCTGCGCCAGGGCCGTTGGCTGGCCGACGCCGCTGCCGATCACGACTCCGGCGCCGCGCGGTTCTGGCAGGCCGAGGGCGCCAAGCTCCTCGCCCCGCTCCTGCACGCCGCCGAGCTCGCGCAGCGCCCGATGGCCGACGTCGTGCGCTGGGTGGACAAGCAGGACGCGGAGGAGCCGGACGGGATCCTCAAGCGCGCCGGATCGCACGCCGCGCGCGATCAGCTCGCCGGCGTCACCGGCCTCGACGCCCGGAACAAGGGCACGACGTACATGTCGGCGGGCTCGCTGCTGGCGGCCTACCGCTACCCGGAGGTGCAGGCCTCAGACCGCCCCGACCTGACGCCGGCGCGGCTGCTCGACGGCGGCGCGCACACGCTCTACATCGTCTCGGCGTCGCGCTACCAGGAGCTCCTCGCCCCGCTGGTGGTGGCGATGCTCTCCCAGGTCTTCCACGAGGCCGCGCTCCGCGCGGGCGCCGATCGACCGCTCTCCCCGACGCTCCGGGTCCTCGTCGATGAGGCGGCGAACATCGCGCCGCTACGCGACCTGCCGCGCCATCTCTCCGAGGCCGCGGGCTACGGGGTGCGCATCGCCACCATCTGGCAGTCGGTCGCCCAGATCCGCGAGCGCTACGGCCGCGACGCCGCGAACACGATCCTCGCCTCCTCGACCGCCAAGCTCTTCATGGGGCCCATCACCGACGACGCAACGCGCGACTACCTCGCTGACCTGCTGGGCGACGAGCCCGTCGCCCAGCGCAGTACCACCAACGCGAACGGCGGCGAGTCCACCACCGAGTCGGTCGCCTACCGCCCCAAGGCCAACTCGGCGGCGCTGCAGCAACTCGACCGGGCCGTCTACGTACAGGGCACCCTCCCGCCCGCCGTCGTGCGCCTCACCCCGTACTGGGAAGAGCGCGACCTCGCCTCCTGGGCCAACGCGGCACCGCGCCAAGCGGCCTAGCTACCGCTGCTGTCGGCGTCCCCACGCCACGGCGCCAGCAGCCTGGTCGACGTTCTTGGGATGAAGGGCGAGGGCCTCGGCGACCCGGAGCCCACCCCGGTAGGGGACCGCGATCAGCGCGCGGGGGTGACCGCCCGCGGCGAGGAAGCGCGGATCAGTGCGCGGACCTCGGCTTCGGTGAGCGGCTCGGCGGGGACGCGCCGCGCCTTGTTGCCCAGAATCACGCCTGGGGAGAAAAGCGTGATCCTATGCAGGGGCCGGCCGGCGCGGTCAGCCGGAGCGTGACTCTACGCGCAGCACGGGCTCGTACTCGTCGGCGAAGCCAGCCGCGCTTGCCTTTGACGCGATCGGCTCGGTGTTAGCCTCGGGCGGCTGTGATGACGACTGTCACGGGAGGGGGATCGGGGAGCGCGAGGCCGGTGCCAATCAGAACTGCTCGGTAGGGGCCGGCGGGTAGGGGCGGCAGCCGGCCGCCGGGGAGGCACGCCGGAGACGAGGCGGTGACCGGAGCCTCTCCCTGGCTACAGGTGTCGTACATGGTGCTTACCGCCACCGGCAGCCGGTTCTCCCCGGGGGCAATGACCAGAGGCCTGGTCACCGCGTGCCCGGCCGCCGCCCGGCGGGCGGGTCGCTCGACGGCGTGGTCGCTTGCGCTCATGCGGCGAGGTGTGTTGCGTTGCGCTGGGGCCAGCGCAGGACGGCTCGCGGGGGCAGCGGGAAGCTCACGGCGGGAGCGATCTGGTGGCGCACGGCGCCGGGCGGCGCGCCGAGCGTGAGGTGCGCGGTGGGGCGCTGCTCGTCCCATGACCACTCGTAGCGGATCGTCAGCCAGCGCCCGTCGACGCCGAGCAGTTCCAGGCAGGCGCCGGCGGTGACGGGGTGGCCGTCGAGGAAGTGGCGGCGCCCGCCGTCATCTTCGGCGAGGATGAGCTGCTGGTGGGGCTCATAGCCGAGCAGCGCCTCGAAGTGCTCGACGTTCCAGTCCTCCCAGCAGGCGTCCTCTGTCTTCTCGAGCTCGCTGATCCATGCCTCCCACGCAACACGACCCGTTCGCCTACACGACCCTGCTGCCGCGGGCGCGAACCCCGGAGGACGGTCATCGCAACAGGTGTTAGGATGTGGGGGTGTCCGATGACCGCTGTGATCTGCTCTGCCTGGACCTCGAAAAGGCCGAGCGACTGCGCCGCGAACGCCTCGACGGTGAGCACGCGCGCGGGCTCGCCGAGCAGGCCAGAGCGCTCAGCGACCCGACCCGGCTGACGGTCGCCGCCGCGCTGGCGGCCACCGCCGAGCTGTGTGTCTGTGATCTGGCGTGGGTGACCGAGCGTGCGGAGAACCTCGTCTCCCATCACGCCCGCACGCTGCGCTCGCTCGGTCTTGCGCGCAGCCGCCGCGACGGCAAGATGGTCCTCTACGCGCTCACCGACAGCGGCCGCGCGATGCTCGCCGCCGTCCTGCAGAGCAGTGAGGCGATCGCGTGAGCGCCTTCGAGGTTCCTGTCCTGCAGCAGGCGCCCACCGGGCCGAGCGAGCCGCCGCAGCGCAGTGAGGCGTGACTGCGCGCCGCCCGCCAGGCCAAGCTTTTGGCGTGGGCCAGCCTGGCGTGGATGAGCACCGAAGGCGTCGTTGGGGTCCTGGCCGGCGTGCAGGCGCACAGCCTCGGCGTCGTCACATGGGCGGCCAGCTCGTTTGTCGAGGCGCTCGCCTCGCTGATCGTCGTCTGGCGCTTCACCGGCCACCGTCGCCTGTCAGCGACCAGCGAAGCCCGCGCCCAACGCTGGGTCGCGGCCAGCTTCTTCCTGCTCGCCCCCTACTTCGCCGTCGAGGCGATCCGCAAGCTCATCAACGGCGGCGACACCCAGGTCACCGTCCTCGCCGTCGCCCTGACGATCAGCGCGATCGTGCTGATGCCGCTGCTGGGCTGGGTCAAGCTGCGGCTCGGCAAGACGCTTGACTCCGGCGCGACCGCCGGTGAGGGCATCCAGAACATCATGTGCGCCATCCAGGCCACCACCGCCCTGCTCGCGGTCGCGGGCGCCGGGATCGGCCTGTCGTTCCTTGACCCCGTCGCGGCGCTGGCGATCGCCGGCATGGCGCTCAAGGAAGGCCGCGACGGCTGGCGCGGCCAGGACACGTGCTGCGCGCCGATGCCCGGCCTCACCGCCGCGACCGGCGCGCCGGCGGACGCCTGCCACGACGACTGCTGCAGCTGACGGCTCGCGACGTTCCGCGCCCGCCCGAGCGCTGACGTGGGCGAGCGACCGGCGACCTCGGCGACGGCACAGACGCTGCTGCGTCGTGGCCTCGCGCTGGAGTACGTGACGCTGTCTTGGAACGTCGTCGGGACCGTGGTCGTGATCACCGCGGCGCTGGCTGCCGGATCGGTCGCGCTCGCCGGCTTCGGACTGGACTCACTGATCGAGATCGCCGCCTCAACCGTCGTGATCTGGCAGCTCAAAGACACCAGCCCGGCGCGCGAGCGCATCGCGTTGCGACTGATCGGCGCTGCGTTCATCGCGCTGGCCGCCTATATCGCCGCCCAAGCCGCCTACACGCTGATCGCCGCCAGCCACCCGCAGCACTCGCCGCCCGGGATCATCTGGACGGCAGTGACCTGCGCGGTCATGCTCGCGCTGGCCGCCGGCAAGGCCCACACCGGCCAGGCGCTCGGCAACCGGGTCCTGCAGACCGAGGCGCGCGTCACGCTCATCGACGCCTACCTCGCGGTCGCGATCCTGCTCGGCCTCGTCCTGAACGCCACGCTTGACTGGTGGTGGGCAGACCCGACCGCGGGCCTTGTCATCGTCTACTACGGCCTCCGCGAAGGCCGCCAAGCTCTGCACCCCACCACCGAGCCACCGCCGTGACCTGGTCGCCCACGGCGCTGCCCCGCCGGAGCCCTCGAAGCGACTGATCGCAGCGTTACGACATGTCGCCGACGCGCATACCGTGCGTGTGAGCGCTGACGACACGAGCCGCCCTAGATAATCAGGCAATAGGAGCGGAAGTGACGACGCGAGACGAGCCACGCCTGCCACCCGTCGCTGGACTGCAGGGCGTCGATCGCCTCCTGGCGGTCTCGCGGTCCTGGCGGCGGCGCTCGGCGCGCTCCTCATCGGAGAGCGGACGACGGTTCTCTCGAGCCACGACGGGCCTCCCTTTCGGGTCGCTGGCCTCGCTGGGCGCGAAGCCGATCCCCGCCCTCGACGCACACCGCAGGTGTGCGAAGCTCAGGTGGGGTCGAGCTCCGCGCCGGTCATCGACCAGACGAGCAAGGCGGGCCAGACGCGGCCGCTCGCCCGGGCGAATCAGTAGGCGTTGTTGATGGTCCGTCCGGGCCGTGCGTCGGCAGTGAGCAGCCGACTGATCTACCCCGGGAATTTCGGAGTCGAGCGTCTGGAATCAGGCGGCGTTGTTGGTGTTGAGGTAGTGGGCTTCGTATTCGGTTGGGGAGAGCATCCCGAGGGCGCTGTGGCGGCGTGTGGTGTTGTGGAACAGCTCGATGTAGTCGTGGATGGCGGTGGCCAGTTCGATGCGGGTCTTCCAGCGCTTGCGGTTGAACAGATCGACTTGCATGCGGCCCTGACCGGACCCCGTTATTCGGTCCACTTGGTGTGAGAGTGGGTTGATGGTTCTGGCGGCAACGTATCTGCTGGGGCGGCCGAGTGCCGCGCAGTGAGGCCCGGAGGGCCGAGTGCAGCGGCTCCC
>JAABVA010000517.1_pt1 | contig 48669 bp, 40 predicted proteins | sample 5560331 | NCBI WGS metagenome assembly JAABVA01 (sample SAMN12812661, study PRJNA571458) | rock metagenome | isolation source: Antarctica rocks | place: Antarctica: Victoria Land, Mt New Zealand sud | collected 2016-01-07 | reverse complement strand
GTGATGTCCACGTCGGCGCGCTTGAGGGCCTGGGTGCCGAAGAGGCCCCCGAAGCCCGATCCGATGACGACGACCCGCTGCCTCGCCGACGAGGCCTCACCTGATGTCATGCCTCCAGTGTCTCGCTGTCGCGGCTCGCTCCGTCACCGGGTCACCCTTGGGCTGCCCTGTCTCGCGTCTTGCGGTGCGGTTGCGCGGAACGCCCGGTATGCCGGCGGTTGACCTCCAACCACGGGCCTCCTACGGAGTCTCGACCAGGTGAGCCGCACTGGCTGCAGAGCGTGGACAGCAGAAGGCCCGGACCGTGGGCTCCGGGCCTTCTGCGGGACAGTAGCGGGGGCAGGATTTGAACCTGCGACCTCCGGGTTATGAGCACGAAGAGCCACAGCACAGGCGTTTCACCGCGTCCAGTCTGTCTCGGTTCTCTGCCGCGAGCATCCTGGCTCGTCCCCAGCGCCCGAAGTCACGTCGCCCCGTTTCACGGCGTCTCGGTCAGAGACCGGGTCAGACGAGGCCGACCCGGGTGAATCAATGTCACCCGCCATGAGCTCTGAACTTGGCCCTCCTTTCCGGGGGCGTCATGACTGACTATCCGGCGAACGACCAAACGAGCCACCACTAAGCTCCACGAACGCCACTGAGGCGTTCACGGGAATGATCAAACAGCAGACTCGATGAACGAGGTTCCTGGGGAACAACCGATTCATGGTTGTTGCGCAGTACTCGGCTTGGCCGGCTTGGCCTGGGTTGGCCGCGGTTGGCCGCCGGTGGGCTCACCGCCGGCGGCCTCGGGCAGGGTTGTGGGGGGGTTCCCGGCCCGATCGTGGGCTCGAAAGTCGCGAGAGGGTGTCTCGGTCTAGGCTGCTGGAGGTGAAGCCGCCGGGGTGGGAGGCGTGCAGGCTTTGAGCTGACAGCTGCTGGTGGACTTGAGCGCTGTGGTCCATCAGGTGGGCGACGACGTTGAACATGCAATCGGTGATGTCGCTGGTGGTGACCGGCCCGGTGCGGGGGTGGTCCACAGTGGTGCCTTGGACTTGGAGGAACAGCAGCTCGTGTTTCGCGAGCTCGTGCGGGTGGGCGTGGATGCGGCCTTCGCCCATCAGTGTCTTGAACCTTTCGGCATCGTTCCAGTTCCGGGCCGCAGTGGGAGTTCGAACGCCGATGTTGAGTTGACCGAAGCCTCGGGTGTCCGCGGCCCAGGCCTGAAGCCCCTGAATGAGCTGCTCGGAGTTGTAGGAATCGAAGGTCACGACGGCGGGGTCGAAGTCGGTGATGAGCTGGCGCAGGTGATTCTTCTCGATGAAGTGGTAGTCGATCCGTCCGTCCCGGAAGTCGCTCGGTCGGAAGGCGTGCAGGTAGTCGAAGACGATCTGCCCGGACGGGGCCGGTCCGCCTTCGAGGTGACCGATGGCGATCCCGAAGTTCGCCCCGCTGGTGCTGGGGTCGCAGTGCATGACGTAGGTACGATCCGCCCGTCCAGCGCTTTGGCGAGCCAGGACATGCCCCTGGTATGGGGCGAAGACGGCCTTGACCAGCTCCGGGTCGAGGTAGGCAGCCTGGCTAGTGCGCCACTGGGCGAGGTGCTCAACTCGGTAGGTGTCCGGGTTGGAGGAGGCGAGCCGCCGCACGGAGGGGGTGTCCTCGGAGATGATCGCCTGCTTCAGTGGCGCGAAGTCCGGTCCCCCCGGGTACATCGCCAGGCCTGACTGGGTCAGTTCCCAGTCCTGGTAGGGCCCCCAGGACGGCAGCTGGACGGCGATGCTGCTCGGGTCTCGGGGAAGGCCGTCTGTCGTGTCCAGGCAGCGCCGGTAGGCGGTGTAGAGCTCTCCGGTCTGACTGGCCGGGGAGCTGGCCAGGATGATCAGCGACCTGGTCGGGAACTGCGCTAGGGCAGGGGCGGCGCCTCGGTAGATCTCGTCAGCGCCGCGCTGTAGTCCGGATCCGGGGGCGTGGGCCATCTCATCGAACAGGAACGCCACGGCCGCGGGACCGCGCCCGGCGTTGGCCGTGGCAGGACGGGCTTGGACGAGCACCGAGCCCTCGGCGCCAGGGTCAGCCGCGTGCTCTGCCGGGGTCCGCAGCCGCAGGCTGGTGCTGGTGTGGGCGCCCAGGTACGGCGCGAAGCAGGGCGCGTCCACGAGCAGCTCAACCAGGTCCCGGTGCTGGTTGCTGACGGCTTGGGAGAGGTCCGCGGCCATCGTCATGACCACCAGCTGTTTCGTCTTCTCAATTCCCAGGGCCTCCTGCGGGTCGCCCAGGGCCAGCAGCCGCCACAGGACGTATGCGGTGACCAGCGAGCTCAGATAGCCCTTCCCGGCGCGGCGGCCGAGGACCAGCACGACCTCGCGGAACCACGACCGGCCCTCGGCTCGACAGGCCCGCATCCGCTCGACCGTGCCTGGAGCCAACCCTCTGGCGCCCTCGTAACCTTGATCCGCGTCCCGGTCCACGAGGCGGAAGCCCGACTCCCAGTCCGCGATCACCCCCAGGTCGTATGGGGTCAGCAGCTCCACCTCCAGCATGATGATCTTCAGCAAGGTGGCCTGCCGCGGGTACAAGAGCGGCCTGTCGAGGAAATCAGGGCTGGTGACGAAGTCCATGATGTTCGGTACCGGCAACCCCGCGCCCGTTCCGCCCTGACCCGCGGCACGCGCGGTGCTGGCGCTCTCCAACCGGGCGAGCCGCGCCTCAAGCCGGCTCACGACGCCCGCTCCGCTGCGACGTTGCGCGCCGCAACCTGTGCGGGGCGGGCCTCCAACGTTGACAGCCGCACGTCGATGTCCGTGTCGCTGCGGAAGCGCCTCCCCATGTTCAGGATCAGCTCGGCGGAGCGGAGCCGTTCGCCGGCGACCTGGCTCTCGAGCAGCTCCAGCAGGACCTGCACGGCACGCTCCGAAGCCGCCACCAGTCGGCCGGTCACGTCCGAGACCCGCATCGCCCGGCGTCGGGCCAGTTCAGCCGCGAAGTCGGGGGCAGTCAGTCGGCGCCGCACGGTGCGGGCACTCAGGCCGGCGAGCTCACCTGCCTCCAGGTAAGACAGGCCGGTCGCCAGGGCATCAAGCAGCACCTCGTCGCCAGCCGCCCGGCGCCGGTCCGTTTCGCTGTGCTGGGCATCCGCGGCGCCGTCCTGCGGCGGCTCGGGTTGGGCAGGGCTGACCATCAGCCGCCAGCCCCGGCACGGCAAGAAACGGGAGGGAGCGACTGGGGTAGCACGACGGTGGCCATCAGAAACGGATGTGGCGAGTTCGGAAGGCCTCAGCCTCGGTCGCAGTGCAGACGCCGGGCCGGAGCAGGTCGGCGTAAACCCGGGGAGCCGCAGCGGTCGGGACCGGGTACGCGCGCACAGCGGCGGAAACCAGGTGGGGGGCGGCCCGGATCAGGCGTACGTTTGCCTGCGCCGGTGGTACCAGCCGGAGCCGGTTGCGCGGAGATTTAATAATCTCCCCCAGGTCGACCTCCTCGGATACGAGGACCTCAACCGAGGCCGGACTGGCGGAAGTCTGGTCAAGGATTGCCTTGGCGAGCAGACCCGTCGCGCACCATTGGTTGCCGGCGAACCGCGGACCGACGCTATCGGTGACGACACGAACCAGGTCAGCTGAGTCAGCCCGGGCGTGGACGACGTCCAGCGGCTGCGCCGCATACCAGCCGGCCCAGGCGCTCAGCAGACCCGAAGGGTCGACCAGCCAACGCTGCGCGCCGGGCCCGCGCAGACCGCCCTGCTTGACCGTCCAGCCCGCCCAGTCGAAGTGCTGCAACACCCGCCCGACTTGCGACATTGACCAGGGCAGGTAGCTGGCGAGGATCTCCATGGCTGGAACGACCACGGAGTCCTCACCTGCCGTGACGACCAGATCAGGGTCCATCTCCTGGCTGATCTTCGACAGTCCTTGCACTCCCATGATCGCCAGAAACTCGGCCACGTCTGCGTGCGATGCACTCCACCGCCAGGCCGGCCCCTCCCCTTCCGCCGCCGACGCCCCCGGCGCCGCAGAGCGAACATCGAGGCCCGGCCCGGTCAGGTGGTACGCCCCGGTCTCGTCCGCCCAGCCGAAGCCCTGGCCGTCCAGCCACTGCCGGGCACCCGCAGACAGCTTGGAAGCGGCAACCACCACGGGCGCCGCGCCGTCGTCACCCGGGTCCTCGGCCATCCGCACGGCGATCTTCACGTCCCGAGGAAAGCCCTCTCCCGCCCACAACGGAACGAACCTGTGCGGGGAACCGGCGATGTCCACCACCACGACCGCGCCTGAACCCCAGCGCCCGAGCAGCCGCGCCGACCCCTCGACCCCTGCCCGGACGCAGGCCAGGACGCACCGCGCAGCCCGCTCTGAAGTCATGGGAAAACTGTACTAGACAAACGCGGGAAAAGCCAGGCAACGCACTGCGGAAGGGACACCGAGCCAACTGGACCCGTGCCCGACCCCGGCGTGCATGACACGCCGGCCACCCTGAACGGACCGGGATGCTCGAGACCCTTGACGCCCGCGTGGCTCATACCCGCGCCGGAAGCTGGGGCACCTGGACTTCCTGCGCTGGCTGGACGCGGGAGAGTCCATCATTTTGTCCGGGCCCAGCGGTGTATCGCCCACAACCGGGTGATCCACGACCCCGCACGCGCGGGTTCGCAGAGGGCCGGAGGAAGATCGGATGGCCGCAGAGGCGCCCGTCGAGGAAGGGGGTCCGCGCCGAACAGGGGGCATGCGCGCCCCTGAATCGGCCGAACACCGCGGCGACGACAAGTCAGTGCCGCGGGTGTCTACCGAGTTCCCATGGCGATCTTGCGATCGAGCAGCCCAGCCGTTCCAGGTCAGCAATGTGCAGCTGGTCGTGCAGTGACAGGTACCTGCCGGCGTCGGATGCCGGTCGCGCCGGTCCGAGTGTTTGATGGTGAGACTTCTTTCGGATCCGGGTGCCGGACTTTCGGGTCATCCCCAGCATCCTGCAGGCTGCGGTGTTCGATATCCCCGCACGCATCAGTTCCCAATACCGTGTCTCCAGTTCGACCAGCCGAACTTGTCGCTGCGAGGGCCTACGCGCCAGCTCCAGCAACTGCACGTGGCGCATCGAGTCGCGGATCGCGTGGCGCTCGGCAGTCAACCGCTGAAGAGCTACGTCGCGGCGGTGTCGACCTCGTTACTAACTCCAACTGTTTGGACCGGGCACCCGAGATCCGCAACTGCCGGGCTGTGGTTGCACGAGATGTCCCGGTCGCCCGTAGGACGTTGAATCGGGACTGCAGCCACCGGTAGCCCGTTGATCGGCCGACTCCCGCAACGGCAGCAGCACCCGACAGCGAACCACCCTGGTCATAGTGAGCCCAGAAGATGTTCTCGACCTGGACTTGGACCCGCAGGTGATGACGGCCATCACCTAGAACGGCGAGGAACTCCTCGTCCCAGACCTGAGCCTTGGCCGTGCAGCAGCCCAGCTCGGCCTGCGCCGCCTCGACGTCGAGTCCGTTGCGGCGCAGAACCAGGAAGGCCTCGCGTAGCCACCGATACCCAGTCCAGGGATGCACCCCCACACTGCGGGCAGCGGGTTGGATACCTCGACCCTCGTGCACCGCCGCCAAGAATCGAGTACCAGCAGCAGAATCCGATCCGAGCCCCATCGTCGACCACCTTCAATGAAGGCGTTGCAACGACCGATAGAACCTCGCGCACCTCAAACGGGAACCCTCGGAGCACAAGCCAGACGAGGTCCCACCGAGCCGCAGGATGGCCACCAGCTTGTGTCCTCTTGCGGGCGCACATGGGAAACGCGGCGCACAGCGCGGGGCCCGCGGCTGTGGCCAACAAACCAGGCCCGCGCAGTACGAATGGGTTGCGGCCGCTCATCGACCACGGCGAGCTGAGCACCCACCAGGCCTGCAAGATCATAAACGGCCGCGCAGAGGAGGCCGGGTTCACCGGTGTCACGCCCCACGATCTGCGGCGCTTCCTTGTCAGCACTCTTCTCGAGAGTCACGATCTGGCTCTCGTCGCCAAGGTGGTTGGCCACAAGAACCCGGCCACCACTGCGGGCTACGACCGACGTCCACTTCGCCGGCAGCGTGAAGCCGTGCATCCCTGGTGATCCTGGCGCTGGCCACCGAGGCGGGGCCGCGCACCTAGAAGCGGGCCAACGCGAGCGCCCCGGACCGACAACGGGCGGGGCGCTCGCCTGCGGCTGGCCGGGGGGGAGCGCGTGACGCTGCTGGCACCCGGCCGCTCCGATGCGGCCCGCCTGAGGACGATATGGGGCCTTCCTTGACCGAGGGGGGTCGTTTTGTCCCCGGTCCGCTCCCAGGAGCCCTACGGTGAACTCCTGTCAGTCTTCACGGAGGTCGAATGCCGCAGGGGAAGCCGCGTCAGCAGCTGAGCGCTGCGGCCCGTAAGGTAGTCGCGCTCGTCGAAGAGCACCCTGACGGGCTGGCCGTCGCCGACCTGCTACAGGCAGCCCGGACTCGCTTCCCCGCTGTGGCCCCGCACCGGTTGAGCATGCTCGTCGACGAAGCCGTCATTGGGGGGGCCCTCGTCCACGCCGATGACGTCCTGCGCACCGCCGCACATGCCGACCCGGCCGGCCACATTGGGACGGGACACGCTGCCGGGGACCGGCCGCAGCGAGTGGTGGTGCTGGACCTGGAGTCGGTCGTGCGAACCACGGACACCGAACCCTTCACCGACAAGCGCATCTTCCAGGTCGGTGCCGTGCGCCTGGGGACCGACTCAGCGTGGGTCGCACAGGCCGAGTCGTTTGAACGGTTCCTGACCCTGCCGGACGACACTTGGCAGATCCGGTCCGCGAGCGTGCGCACCCGGCATGCCGCTGCGGCCGTCGCCCCAGCAGACGCCCTGACAGACCTGCACACGTACTGCGCAGACGCGGACCTGCTGGTCACGTACAACGGCACGAACGCCGACCTGCCCATGCTGACCGAAGCGTTGTCGCGTGAGCAGCTTCCGGACCTTCCGCTGCGGCACGTCGACGCGTACTACCTGGCGTTGTCGTTGTGGCCGACCGCTGACACCCACCGCCTGGGACCGTTGTGCGACGCAGTCGGCGTGGATCGCACCGGGCTGGGCTGGCACGACGCCGTCGACGACGCCCGCCTACTGTCCCGCCTGGTCGAGCACGCCGCCATCCTGGTCGCCGGGTGGCCGCACCCGTTGCGGCAGCTGGTGGCGTCGGGCGCTCCGGACTCCCCCGCATGGCAGCTCGTGCTGCAGCTGGCCGGCCACGTCGAGGCACCGAACACGCACTCACAGCCGCAGGTGTCAGCCGTGCTGGACTCCCGCCTCGGCGGGCACGCCCCGCGCCGGCGACCTGCCCCGATCGGGCCACGTCCGCCGCTGCGAGTACCTGCGGCTATGAAGGACGGCGGGCGGGTCAACCCAGGCCAGCTCGCGCAGATTGCTCGCGGCGGGAAGGCCCGGCCACGGTTGGTGCAGGAGCAGATGAGCGCGACGATCCATCAGTGGGCCGACGACGGCGTGCCCGGTCTGGTGGAGGCGCCTACCGGAACTGGCAAGAGCTACGCGGTGCTGGCGTGCGCTCTCGATTGGCTGGCCAATGGTCCGGACCGGACGGCGATCATCACCACGTTCACCAAACAGCTGCAGGCCCAACTCGCCGCTGACGTTGTCACCCTCGACCAGGCGGTGCCCGACCTCGGCTTGCTCGAGGAGGCGGACGTGGTCAAAGGGCAGAGCAACCGGCTGTCGCTTCGGGCCCTGGTCGCCGCCCTCGCGGACGCGACAACCCTGACCCGGACCGCCTCCGCGGGTGAGCGCAACCGGTTCCTGGCCTCCGGCGCGTTCCGCGAGCTGCTGGTGTTCCTCACGTTGCGGTTCCTGGCCAGCACCGACATCGAGTCCGGGTGGACCGGCCGGTCGGTCGACCCGGCAGACCTGCCAGCGTTTTTCGCTGACTACCTGCCCCGACCGCTGCCGATCTGGTTGGAGTCCCTGTCCCAAGGGCAGAACGGCGAGTACCCGGCCACCGCCGCGACAGCCTTGGCTGAGCACACGGACCGGGTTACCGAGGCGCTGGGGTCGCACCGGTTGCTGCTGGCCAACCACGCGCTGCTGCTGGCCCACCTGGACGACCTAGGCGCGATGGGACCGGACACCCTGCTCATCGTGGACGAGGCGCACCAGCTCGAGGACGCAGCGACCGGAGCGCTGTCTACGACCGTGGACTACCGCGCCGTCGTCAGCATGCACGCCGACCTGACGGCGTGGCTGCGCACGGCTCGAGTCGGCACCGCGCGTGGCTCGGTTCGCTCAGCTGTGGACAACCTCGAGATGCTTCTCGACCATGGGCAGTTCCCCAAGGCGGCCGCGCAGGTGATGGACATTCGCAGCTCCGGCGGCGGGCAGGTCGGGTTCCGCACCGTCACCCTGGCGTCGGACTACGCCGGCACCTCCGGCCTAGGACAGGTCCGGACCCTGCAGTCGCTGCTTCGCCGGCTGTCCGGCCAGTGCCAAGCCCTGACCGGGGCGCTCGGGGCGTACCTGGTCGAGCACGGCCCGAGGCTGGACTTCTTCGACGTGGAACGCCTGCAGGCCCTGATTGCCGCCACGTCCGGCACCACGGCCGCCGCTGACTCGATCATCGCTGACGTCAACGACATCCTCGGACGCGCCACCGACCCCGCGGACGCCGCAGACGAAACCGCGGGGGACGTGGACGACGACCCGGAGGACGACCCGGACCTGACCGCCGCGCTGGCGACCGCGCCCGTGGACCCAGACGTCGCCGACGACATCGACGGCGACTCCGAAATCGACGAGGTCGACGACGGTGACCAGACGGGCGACGACCCGGACAACATCCCGTTGGGTGACCTGCCGCCTGGAGCGTCCAACCGGGTGGTCTTCGCTCAGGAGCTGGAGCAGCCGCGCGGGCCGGATCTGCGCGACTACCGTTTCGCGATCACGTCCTCCCCCATCGAGCTCGGGCAGGATGTCGACTGGCAGCAGTTCCTAGCCACGTTTGCCCGCACTTACTACGTTTCCGCGACGCTGCGGGTCGCCGGCCGGTGGGACTTCATCCGCACCCGCCTCGGGCTTGGGTCGGGCGTCGCCACCCTAGACCTCGGCACCCCGTTCGACATGCGCAGCCAAGCCGAGCTCGTGTGCTTCTCCGACTTCCCGTCGTGGGCTGAGCAGTCCGAGGGTGCCATGCGCACCGTCGCTCACCAGCTCGCCGGGTACGCCGCGCAGGTCGTCACCGGCACCGACGCCCTCGGCGACGGCGAGCGCGGCGGATACGACGCCGGCGCCATGGTCCTCACGACCGCCCGCTCCACCGCCGGTGGCATCGCCGAGTACCTGGCCACCGAGCTGCGCCGCCGAGCAGACCCCACCCCAGTCCGGTCCGCTCTAATCTTGGGCAACCGGCGCGCCGTCGACGACTTCAAGGGCCACTCGACCGGTGGCGGGTTCCTGGTCGGCACGAAGGGGCTATGGCAGGGCGTCGACGTCGACGACGAGAACCGGCTGCGGGTGGTGTGGATCAACAAACTGCCGTTCGCACCATTCGCCGACCCCATCGTCGAGGCACGCCGTGCCGTGGTCGCCGAACGCGCGCTGGCCGCGCGCGCTGAGGACCCGGACGCTGCCGCCGCCGCGATGTACTACCTGCCGCTGGCCGCGCTGCAGCTGCGGCAAGCCGTCGGTCGGCTCATCCGCTCCGAACGGCACCGCGGTGTCGTCATCATCAGCGACCGCAAGCTCGCTGGCCCGACCGCGTTGCGGCGGGCGTACCGGCGCACGTTCCTCGGTTCGCTGGACGAGGGACTGCTGCGCACCGACGAGACCACGGGTGAGGTCGGCGCCGGGAACGTCGTCACGATGGCCGAAGGGTGGGAACGCATCTGGTCGTTCATGGCCCACGGCGGACTGCTCGACGCCGACCGAGCCGCAGCCCTGTCCACGCCGGAGGCGCTCGAGGAGCACACGTTGCTGCCGCACACCCGCGAGATCCGCCAGCTCGCCATGACCCCAGCACAGGTCGAAGAGCACCGCGCCGCGGGAACCCTCGCGCAGGAGGTCATCGACCGTGCCGCGCAGGTGGGTGGGCTGCTCGCGCTGCGTGAGGACCCAGCCGTCCTCAAGGAGTCACAGAAGGCCATCATCGGTGCCGTCGCCGACGGGCGCAACGTCCTGGGGCTGCTGCCGACCGGGTTCGGAAAGTCGTTCTGCTTCCAGCTGCCAGCCCTGGTCTTGCCCGGGGTAACGATCGTTGTGTCCCCGCTGGTCGCGCTAATGACCGACCAGGCGCTGGCGCTGAACCGGACTATTGGCGGTGCGGTGCGAGCGTTGGTCGCGCCGCTGCGGGAGTCCAGCTCCCGGGCCGGCAAGACCGAGGTCGCCGACCAGCTCCTGGGCCGGGCCGACCACGGCATCCGCATGTTGTACGTATCCCCGGAGCGGCTGACCCAGCGCCGATTCCGTGAAGTGGTCCGCCAGGCCGTCGCGTCCGGGGTCGTGACCCGCATCGCGGTCGACGAAGCGCACACGTTCGTGCAGTGGGACGACTTCCGTCCCTCGATGGGGCGGGTGGAGAAGTTCCTGGCCGAGCTGCGGCGCGACCACGGCCTGCCGGTGACGGCGCTGACCGCGACCGCGAACCGCACGGTGCACGCTGGCCTGCGCGAGGGCGTGTTCGGGCTGCCTGGAGACGATGACCAGGATGTGGAAGCGACGGAGGCTGCGGCAGGGACGTTGCTGACCGTGCGGGAGAACCCGATCCGGCCCGAGCTGGCGCTGTTCCGGCGCTCAATCACGGCAGCCGGGCCGGCCACGACCGCCGGCCTGGCCGAGGAGGTCGCCGAGGCGGTGAACGACCACGCGATCTTCTACTGCCTGACGGTCAAGGAGGTTGTGGCGCTGTCCGCGCACCTGCGCGAGTTCCTCGGCGACGGCGCCACCCGGGTCCGGCGCTTCCACGGCCGGCTCACTGAGGCGGAGAAGTCGGCCGTGCTGACCGAGTTCCGGGAGGCGCCACGCCGCGGTGAGGAAGGGTTCGCCCCGCTGATCGTCGTAGCCACGTCCGCGTTCGGGTTGGGCATCGACCGTTCTGACGTGCGGACCGTGTACTGCGCGTCGCTGCCGACCGACCTGGCCGCCCTGTACCAGCAGGTCGGGCGGGCCGGTCGTGACGCCGCAGGGCGCGACCATGACCCGGACGCCCCCGCGAACGTCGGGATGGCGCTGATGACCGGCGGCGGGCTGCGCATGGTCCAGTTCATGACCGGGTCGGACCTTCCGGCGCCGCTGCTGCTGCGGATGGGAAAGGCCGTCCTATCGTGCCGGCGCACCCTGAACGCCGGACAGGTCGCCGACCGGCTCATCGCGCAGGACTTGGAAGCGGGCCGGATCAGCGCCGACGACGCGGCCAAGTCCCGCACCACCGAGCAGTACACCTCAGGCGTAGTGCGCGCGTTCGCTGCCCTGTCCAACTTGGGAGCCGTGGACGACCTGGGCGACTTCCCACCACTGGTCACCGTCCGCCCCGGCGAGCTCCTCACAGCGTCAACGGACCACGGGCAGGAGGTCCAGGACGCGGCCGTCGCTGCGATCCTGGACCTACCGAACCGGCCGGCGGACCGTTCGGCTCGCGGGGCCCTGCACCGCTCGAGGCTGTCGGTCACCGGGCTGCACCGGCACCTGAGCGCCACCGTACCTGGGTACGAGGCACTGTCCTCCGACCCAGCCGGAACATGGCAGGCGCTAGCCGACCTGCACGACCGCGGCGTGCTGGACGTGTCCGCCGCCCCGTCACGGCGGATGGTCACCGGGCTAAAGGTGAACACGACCACGATCCCGTCCGGGTTCACGGCGGCGGTGTCCGGTAAGGCAGCCCGCGCCGCGGTCGAGACCGCGCTGCTGCACGACTTCTTCACCGACGTGAACACGTGCGCCAACCGCAAGCTGGCCGACTACTTCGGTGTGCCCGACCTGCCCGACGGGTGCTGCTCGCACGCGGGGAACCGCTGCTCGGCCTGCTGGGCGTCCGGCGACTGGCCGGCCGGCCAGGTCAAGCCGAACGTCGGGGACGCGCTGGAGACTCCCAAGCCGCGACCGGCCGGTGCGCGCACCGACGCCGCGTTCGCTCAGCGGCGCCTGGACGACAAGGTGTACCGGATGGTGTGGGACATCTACGCCGGCGTACACGTCCTTGACCTGTTCCGCTCGTTGCGCGGCGAGGACTCGTACTACAGCCCCCGCACCAGGAAGAGGCACCCGTTGCGCATGTCCTTGGTGAACTCGCGCTACTTCGGGTCCAGCGCTTCGGTTCGCATCGGGGACGTTGAGGACTCCCTTCGCCGATTGGCGGACAACGACCGGGTCGCGCAGGTCGGCGCGCTGTGGCGCAGCACCCAGTATATCGAACGCGACGCCCAGAAGGCAGCGACCGCAGGCGCGGCCGCAGTCGTCTCAGCGGCAGCGGGAGGTGGTGCTCAGTGACGACCGTCGCGCCTCTGTGGCGTCCGTACAGCGAGACGGTTCTGCTCACCGCTGACATGGCGACCGGGCCTGCGCACGTCTCTGCCGCGGACATGCTGGCCCTATCGCAATACCTGGACGCATTGGTTGCCGCTCGCGGAATCCCGGTGCACGTGAACATCGCGTTCAACGCGGTGTACTTCGGCTACGACCTGGACCAGCGCGGGTACGTCGGCGGTCCGCTGGACCTAGACGCGTTCCCGTCCCTGACCCATCACGGCTCGCAGCCTGGACTTCCCGTCGGGTCCATGGTTCGCCTGACCGCTGCCAAGTCGGCCCTGTACGGGGAGATGGTGTACCGCGAAGGTGCTCATTCCTCCGTCGACGAGCACGGGCACACGCCCGCCTGGCTATCTGGCGCACCCTCCGCGGCAACCGGCCCGCCGGGCGGGTCCGAGCCGCCGTTGGGTGACGGGCTGGTGTCCCGCGTCGAGCTGTCCGTGGTTGACTTCACCGCGTTCACCCCCGGCGTGGCACCCAAACCCGAGCAGCTCCAGCGGCTGCGGCAGCGAGGCAGATTCCTCGACGAGCTCGGTCACGTGCGGTACGAGGCCACCTACCCGTCCGCGTCGCTTGCGGACTCCAGCGACACGTTCCAGTACCAGCGAAACCTGCTGACCAGCGGCCGGGACCAGCTGCTGTCCGCGGTCGCACCGGTCCCGCTGCCGACACTGCTGGCCGACGGCGCCGGCGAAGCCGAGCTGGAGGCTGCTCTGGCCGGCGTGTTCGCCACCGTCGCCGCTGCCCTGGCCGGGCTGGACTCGGTCCGACTGTGGGGTGCGTACGCCTTCAGCCGGGCAGCGTTGGGTGCGCGCCTGAGCGACGAGGGCGCGCTGGGCCGGGAGGACCTCGGCGCGATCGCCGGGCAGCTGGCCAACGCAGCCGTGCCGTCCCGTGCTGGCCGGTGGGCAGTCGCGCGGACCGTCGAGTACACCGCGATCGGGCCACTGGTGCGCGGGATGAGCGGCGCCCAACGGCAACTGCTTGGCACCGGGTATGCCAACGCTGTCGTGCACGCGAACACGGTCGTGGGTGACTGGGCGCGCCGCGAGGCAGATCCGGACAATGGGTTGCTGCCCGATGGGGTGCACCTGCGGGTCGACGACACCTGGCAGGGCGGAGGTATCTGGCGTGCGGAGCGTCCCGGGTCGGCGCCGGGAGACGTCGACGTCACCGACCCGCTGCGTCTGGGCTGGGCCGAAGCCGCGGGACTGCTGCCGCCAGCGACTGAACCCGAGCCCGAGCCCGAGGCAGAACCCGAGCCCGAACCGGAAACCGAGCCTACGCCTGAGCCGGAGCCCGAACCAGAGCCGGAGGTCGAGCTCGAGGAGGAGCCCGAGGACGAGGGGCGGGTCCTCAGCGTCACTGACTCGCAGGTGATGTGGGTCCAGACCTTGCGACTGGCACACCAGGTCGGGTCGTACCTGCCCACTCCTCGCAAGTTGGCCGACCTGTGGGAGGACACCATGTCCCCCGGCCCGGTGAAGCTGTTGGTCAACCACGACGGGTACACCCTCGAACCGGACGAGGCGTCCCAGGACGTCACCTTGTCCCGGGACGGCGCGGTGTGGTCGCTGACTGAGGTGGCGTGGCCGCTGGAGTTCTTCCCCGGGATCGTGCTGCGTGGGACGTGGCAGCGTGGTGGGCGGCTGTTGCGCGTGACCTCGACCCTGCTCGACGCCCCCGTCACGGTCGACGGCATGCCAATCGAGCACGTGTACGACCCTGCCGTCTTGACCCGTGAGGGGGCACCGAAGCTCGAGGCGAACCCGACCTGGGCGGCCCGGCTGCTGGCAGTCATCCGACGGGCAGGGCAGCTCGACGTGCAAGGGTGCGCCGTCATCGAGGAGGCGCACCTGGTGCGGCTTGCTTGCGACGACACCCACGCCACCGACGACGCGCCCGCGCGGGCTGCTCTGGCGGACCTGATCCGGATCGGGAAGGTCCGCTCCGACGTCGCAGGCCGGGACCACCGCGGTGACCTCGTCACGCCTTGCCCGCCCGGGGCGGCCGGAGTTTCGGTCATGCGGTACACCCCTGTCGTGGTTGTCGGTCCGCGGCGCGCACCGGTGCCCGCGGTACTGCGCGGCCTGATCTCCACCAGTGGCTTGGACGCGAGGTTGCTGCGCGAGATCGACGTGGCTGGGCATCTGCGGCACCTGCCTCAGGGCTGGCAGGCCAGCTCGGAGAAGAAGGCGGAGTACCGCGAGTTCCGGGCCAGGTTCCATCTGGCCGGTCCGTCCGAACTACCGTCCGGGTACACGTTCGTCAGCCCGTTCCAACGCGGAGTCTGACTTTTCGATCGCCCGAGGCCGCGCCGTGCTCTACGTTTTTCGTACCGGATTGTCCCAGTCTCATCCCGGGATGTCCGAACGGTGAGGCACACTGACCGTCATCGCCACTAGGCGACCAGGCAACGCCCTGGGGTCGGGTCTTCGGGAGGGAACTTCACACGATGGCACGTGCGCATGGTCATGAGAACGGCCGCTTCGGCACCGACGGTTTCGCGTACGCGGCGCGGCCCGAGAAGCAGTACGCCCTGGGCGTCGACGAGGACCGCGACCAGCTGTTCAAGAACCTGTCCGCCGCCTTGGAGGCCGTGCCCGACCCGGTCACCGCGGCCGTGCAGGAGCTGACCGCCGCAGACGTCAAGCTCCTGCTGGAGTCGATCCCGGTCTCCGACCGCGGTTCGGTCCTGCGCCCGCTCGGTGTGCGGCTGCAGCCACCGAAGGTTGGAGTCGCCTTGTCCAGCGACACTCGGCAGCGGTTGCGCCGCGTCGCCCAGCACGACCGCCGGCATGCAGCCGCCAGCTTGGCCCACGCCACCTACCTGAAGATGCAGGGGGCAGCGATGGTTCCGGAGCCGATCGCTGCGACGTTGCAGACGGAGCTGGACGCGCTTCCCGGGCACGTGCTCCGGTTCTGCCTATGGTCGGCCGTAGCAGCCGACACCCGCGGCGGCTACGTCCTCGCGTGGGCCGAGAGAACGGACTGGTTCACCTCCGCCGACGCCACAGAGGAGCAGCTCGCAACGGTGAGCGCGGCCGCACAGGCCGTCGTCGACGCCACGACCGACTTCCACATGCTCTCGATCATGCGACCCGACGAGGAGGTCCCTGTCGCGGACGACGACGAGGACTACACGGGCCTCGAAACTGCAGAGCAGCCACCGACCTCCGACGACATCCTCAGCAGCACCGACCCGGACGACGCCAGCACCGCCGTGTCTTCGACCTCCCACACCGACCCCGGCTCGGACGACGCGACGCCGGATGCCAGTCCTGTGACCACTGACGACGACGCAGATGCCGAGGTGGCGACGGCACCAGCCGACTTGGCTGCGCTGCTCACCGAGCTCGAGGCGTCCCTGACGGCCGCAGCAGCCGAAGCTCGGCAGGTCGCGGACGGCTTGGACCAGGGACGCCCGCCGGCGGAGGAGAGCCTTCACGTCCTCCAGCGCGCACTGGAGGACTTCGAGGCCGCGGAGTCAGCCCTGAGCGTGCTGGGGGCTACCGCACCGGAGCGCACCACCGCCGCCCTGTGGCAAGCCATGCAGGACATCACGACGCAGCACGGTGAGGCAGCCGTGCGGGACGCAGTGACCTCGTTCTGCTTCCTGACCGCCCCGGCCGACGACCCCGCGTGCGCGACGCTGCTGGCGGCGGCTACCGCTTCCGCGCAGGCGCTTCTAGCAGAGTCGCGCTGGAGCGACGAGCAGCGCTCGCAGGCGCAGGCGATGGCGGAGATCGTGCAGCTGGCCAGCGGAGTCACCGACTCGGCCGAGCTGATGTCCGCACAGACGCGGATCGTCACTGCCGCCCCGCAGTTTGCTCTGCTGGCCGTGCGGGCCGCAGCGCTCACCCCCAATGCTGACCCGGAGCCGCGGCAGCCCGAGCAGGAGCTGCCGTCCAGCAGTTCGGTGCACGTCTCGAGCGATGACACCGCTCCCGATGTTGCGACCGAGACCGCCAAGGTCAACGACGACGTCGATGTCGCGCAACCGGCAACTCAGGACGTGCCCGCGCACACGGGGCCGGTCGAGGACGCCATCCCTACCGCTACTCCTGACCACCCCGTGACCTCTGACCACGTCGAGTCTCCTGACCAGCCGGTGGTCATCGCCCAGCCGGCACCCGCCACGACCCCCGCCGAGCGCGTCCGCAACGCGCAGCCGGCTCCGAAGGCCGCTCCGCTCCCCACGGCGGACGCGACCACCACTAAGGCTTCAGCGGGCTCGGCACAGGAGATAGCCGGGCACGCCCTGACCGAAAGCGTCGCGACCCTGATCGCGCAGGGCCGTCACGCGCTGGCGGCCGAACTCGCGCAGCGCTGCACGACCCCGCCGGCAAACCCCCGTCTGCTGCGCACCAGCGCCCTGGCCAAGGCCGTACGCAACCCGCACGGGAAGGTCTCCGCCGCGCTGCGCGACCAGATCAGCGGCATCGACTCCCACGTCATCGGCAGCGACACCACCTCTCTGCTCCTGGCCACGGCCGCCCTCCTGCGGACCGCGCTGGTCACCGGCGAGCACTCCGCCGGCGCCGTCCTGCTCGACATCGCCACGCACCTGGCTGAGCCCCTGGCGCTGCTGGCCAACGAGGTGGGCCGGCGGTCCGTGCAAGGGGTGCTGGTCGAGTCCCCACCACTGACAGCGCTGGCTGACGTCACCGAGACCGAACGAGCCTTGGCTGACGCTCGAGCCGAAGCCGAGGAGCTGCTGCGCGCGCGGCGACTGAAGTTCAAGCGCGCCGGCGACATCCTCAACGGGTGGCTGGAACCTGACGGGATGCTCGGCGCCGCCCTCACCGTCGTCAAGGACGACGACCGCGTCCAAGTCGACGTCGTCACCGAAACGCTCGCGCTGCTCAGCGACTCCACCGAGATCTCGCGCACCATCGACAACCAGGACCGCGCCCTGCGCGGCACCAGCGGCAAGCCGATCCAGGGATCTGGACGCACCGACTTGGTCAACGCCGCGCTCGCGGTGGCCCAACCGCTGACCGCGTGGCGCGAAGCAGTCGCGTCACTGGCGCTGGGAGACTAGACCACCCGGTGGGCCACCGCCGAAGTCGTCGAGATGCGTGCCGCGGTCCTGGGCGCCGGCCCGCAAGCTTTGGCCTCCACCGAGGCCAACACCCGCAGCGAGGACCCGATGGTTGTCGCAGCCGCCAGCACCGCGCACGCATCGCTTCAGCACACCCTCTCGCTGCTGGACGCCAGTTCCGAGCTGTCCCCGACCGAGGTCTCCCCTGCGGACGTCCTGGGTCTGGACCTGCTGCGCGTCAACGGGGCAATGGTCGACATCGCCACCGGCACGGTCACCCTGCCAGACGAGGTGGCCGATGGTGAAGCGGCCGCGGCGCTGACTCGGACGTGGGACGCCGCCGTGCGCATGCACGTCGAGGCGGAGAACTTCACGGCCGCGCACCACCTGGTCAACGCAGCTCAGCACGGGCAGCTTTCCCCCGACGGCGGTGAACTGTCCGCACAACCGAGCGAGCTGGTGGACCGCGCCGAGAACAACTCGCGCACCGAGCTGGAACACCTGCGGCTCGACCTCGCAGCCCAGCTGCGCGAAGCACGGACGAACAACGAGATCGACGAGGAGCAGGACGCCGAGCTCACGGCCATACTGCGTGACTCCGGCCGCGAAGGCGTCGACCCCGCCACCGCCCGCCGCGCCCTGGAACGCATCGGCCGGCGCCTGCCCGACTACCGGGACCGGGCAGCGCGAGCGCTGCGCGAGCGTCTGGACGCCATCGCCCACAGCGACCACCCCATCAGCGCCGAGGACGTCGGCCGCGTCAACGCGTTCATCGACCAAGGCGACCTCGGCACCGCCGACGAGCTCATCTACCTGCTCGAGACCAACGAAGAGCTCCCGTCGATGCGGCGCCACGCGCACCTGACGCAGTTCTTCCCCGACGTGCCCACCGCGGTGCCGGACGGCATCACCGCAGCCCACGTGGAGATCGCACGCGAAGGTGGGGCGGTGGCTGCCTGCCCCGTGCTCGACTTCGGCGACATCAGCCCCGAGCTGGCCCGGCTGACCGCAGACGCGCTGGACAGCTGGCGCAAGCTGGGTGCGACCCCACCGTCGAACCGGTCCTCACTGAACGAGAACGACCTGCTACTGCCCGCGCTGCGCGTGGCCGGCCTGGAGGTCAGGAGCGCGGTCGTTGCCCCCGACACCCGCCGGCACCGCGACCGCAAGTTCGTCGACGTCACCGGCGTGACGGTCAACGGCAAGTCGATGGTTCCCACGTTCGGGTCCAACGCCGGCGACCGGCGTCGGGTGCTCCTCGCGTGGGGCAAACCGTCCGCAGACACCCTCCTGTCGTGGGTCGACCAGGACCCCTCGCAGGACCCGATCATCGTGGCGTACTTCGGGACCATGAGCCCGCAGGTGCGCCGCGAGCTGGCTGTTCGGATGCCGGCCTCCCACGTGCCGGTCATCGTCCTGGACGACGCCGCCCTGTTGTACCTGGCCGCTCGCGGCGACCGCCGCCACGAGGCGACCATGCGGATCCTGCTCCCGTTCGCCCAGGTGAATCCGTACATCCGCAAGAAGCGCGGCCTGGTCCCCCGCGAGATGTTTTACGGACGCAAGACCGAACAGCGCGACGTCATGGACAAGGCCGGAACGCAGATCATCTACGGCGGCCGCGGGCTGGGGAAGTCCGCGCTCCTGCGTGACGCCGAGCGTGAGTTCGAGGCGTCCAGCCCGACCGGAGGCCGGGTCGCGCTGTACCTGTCCTTGGACGAGCTCGGCATCGGCACCGGCAAGGCCATCGGGCCCGATGCCATCTTCGACAGCCTGCTCAGCGAGCTGGTCAAGCGGGATGTCATCCCGAAGGCGAACAGCAAGCTCGGCAGGGACGCGCACTCACGGGTGGTGGCCGGCATCACCAACTGGCTGAGTCAGGATTCCTCTCGCCGGCTGCTGATCCTGCTGGACGAGTCCGACCGGTTCTTCGAGTCCGACTCCCCCACGTTCGGTGAGACCTCACGGCTGCGCAACCTGGGCACGACCACCAACGACGCAGCCAAGGTCGTCTTCGCCGGTCTGCACTCGGTGCAGCGGTTTGCCAAGGTGGCCCGCAACAGCCCGTTCTCGCACCTGGCCCAGCGACCGACCGTGATCGGCCCGCTGCGTCCGCAGTCGGCGCTTGACCTGCTGGTCGAGCCGATGGCGGCGATGGGGTACGAGTTCGCCGAGCCGGACCTCATCAACCGCGTCTTGGCTAAGTGCTCCTACCAGCCGTTCATGCTGCAGATGTTCGGCCACAGGCTGGTCGAGCGCATGCACAAGCAGCGGCGTGAGCTCGGCGCCACGGTGCCGTACCAAGTGACCCGCACCGACATCGACTCCGTCGAGTCCAACGAGGAGCTGCGCGAAGACATCACGAACGCGTTCCGCGACACGCTCAACCTGGACCCGCGGTACAACGTCATCGCGAACGTAATGGCCCGCAGCGCCCACGAGTCCGGCCTGGAGGCGAGGCTGTCCGACGCTGACCTGCTCGAGGAGTGCAAGGACTGGTGGCTTCCCGGTTTCACCGCCATGGACGCCGCGTCGTTCCGTGCGTACCTGACCGAGATGGTCGGCTTGGGCGTCCTGGCCCGGAACACCGACGGGCTGGGTTGGCGGCTGCGCGGCCCGGCCGTCCTTTCGATGATCGGCACCGCGTCCGAGGTCGAGGGCCAGCTGCTGCTGGCCGCGACGGAGTCACTGCACGACGAGTTCGTGGCACTGTCGCGACGTGCCGACCTCGGCGACGGGCGCACGTCCCCGCTGACCGCCGCTCAGATCGACGACGTCCTGGGTAACCACGCCACCCAGGCCCGAGTCGTCGTCGGGTCGCAGGCCACCCTCGTCGGTGACGTCGAGAGCGCTGTGCTGTCTGCAGCGGCCATCGGGGAACGGTTCTTCATCCCGCCCATCCCCAGCCGCAGCGCGTTCGAGTCGGCACTGACCAACGGCTCCCCCGGCGACCTGCGCCTGGTGGTGTGCGACTTGCGGGACAAGAGTCACGACGTCGGTGCGGCCTCGGTCCGGGCCGCGGTCGACCTCACCCCGCACATCGCCGGCGTGACCCGCTCCGTGGTCCTGGTCTGCGACACGACGCAGACATCCCTGTGGCGCGACGCCATCGCTGAGCGGGACCACACGCCGTCCTTGGGCATCGTCGCACTCCAGCGGTTCACGCTCGAGTCCTTGCGGGTGTGGTCGGGGGTGCAGGAGAAGTTCCGGGCCGATGGGCGCACCGAACGGCTCATGAACATCACCGGCGGCTGGCCGTACCTGGTGCAGATGGTCGCGGACAAGGTCACCACTGCCGGTGAGGTCGCCGCGATGAACCAGGTCGAGGTGTGGCTGTCCACCGACGACGGAGGCAATGACCTGCTGCGCCGCGTCGGGATCTTGGACGACGACGAGCTCACCCGCGCTTACGCGGACCTCGTCGCGTTCCTGGAGGGCGAGTCGGCCAACGAGGCTGGGCTGCTTGCTGCCGTCGGAGACGCCACCACCGACCCGGGGCCGGTGCTGGAGTGCCTGCGCGCCGTCGGCGTGTTCAGCCCGCTGGAGGGTGGCGAGTTCGTCCTCGAGCCGGTCCTGGCCCGCACCTGGGCGCGGCTGCGGTAGGTAGCACGGCCGCGGTAGGGCGCGTGCACGGCGATGTCCGCGCCGCGCTCTACCGTGGTCCGCGACGCACACTCGGGAAGGAACGTTCGCCACCTTCACCGCGGCCGGGTCGGCCTACGCGGTGGTCGGTGAGCCGTGGTGGTCATCGACTGCTACGACGAGATGATCCGCCTGCCGCCTTGCCCGGCCCCGGCGACGCGCTGAGAGCTGGGCGTTGGCTGCGGGAACAGACGCGCCGCACTGAGACGGTCCTCGTCCTTACTTCTAGGACACCAACTCGTCACACTGCTGCCGCCCCGGAGGACGGACTTGTCGACGTGCGGTCCGCCTTCGACGACATCTGCAACTTGCGCATCGACATTGGTGACCTTGGGGACGCTGCCTCCAGCGCGTACCGCGATCCCCGGGCGGACACCGCCCAGCTGTACTGGTGCCAGGCCCGCGGCCGCGGCGCAGCGATTGGCATTCTTCGTCCGGGGGAGTGGGGTGCACGCGGGTAACCGCCGTGTTGTGGCCTGGCCGGCAACGGGAGACCCGAGCCCGGAACCCACCGATGCGGTCGCCCGACTCCCTCTTCTGGCTGTGGTCGTAGACCCGAACCCGGCTGATCTCGAGATCCCGGCGCTGGTGGTCTCACGCAGGATGCCCCGACGATCCCAGCTCACCGTCGGTGACGATGAAGAGGAAGACGACGATGAAGAAGACGGTGACGATGAAGAGGACGACGGGGAAGGGCAAGGTTGCAAACGGTGACCATCCGGTAAGCGCAGATGGGCCGACACGCGGCGGAAGCACGCAGCCTTGGCCGTGGCTGGACCGAGCCGATCGCGGTATGATGGTGTGTTCGGGCGCGCCGGAGCAGAACCCGAGGAGCGACTATGCGGGCGCGGGGGCGTGCTGTAACGCCCAGAAGTCGCTGACGAGCCTGGCCACGGTGTCGGGGTCCTCGAGCGGGACGAGGTAGGAGGTCTCCGGGACGACCGCAACCTGGCCGTGCTGCAGGAGCTGGGCCGCCGCTCGCGCCTGTTCGGGGGTGAATCCGTGGTGCTCAGCCCCAGTCACGATCAGGACGGGCTGGGTGATCTAGCGCATCGTGGCGGTTAGGTCTGTGCGGCGGAGGGAGACCGAGACGACGGCGTTGCGCAGCATCCGTCGATCTGCTCCGCGCAGGCAGTCGTGGACCTGCTGCACGGCCGCGGGGTCCTGGGTCCGCGTCCGCGGGGACAGCAGCACGTTGGTGGTGGCGTTGACCACCATCGCCGACGGCCCCGACAGGCCATAGAGGCCGAGCAGCAGATAGGTACGCGCACGTTCGAGCCGGGTGTACGCCGAGATCGGTGTGCCGATCATAACCAGGCTCCGGACCAGCTCGGGCCACGTCGCTGCGGCGGTCACGCCCACGTGGCCGCACGCGTTGCCGCCCAGTCGACGGGCCCCGTGATGGCGAGGGTCTCCAGGATCAGCCGCGCGGCCGAGGCGCAGTCCTCGCTGCTGTAGCGGCGGCCGGGATCTCCGCTGCTGCCGTGCCCGGGTCCGGTGACGATGACCAGCTGACGCCGGGCCGCAAGGTGGGGCACGAGCCGGTCCCAGGACCGGTCGTCGACGAACAGGCTGTGCCACAGCACAGCCGGCTGTCCCTGGCCGACGACTCGTACCCCCAGCCGGCCGACAGGTGTCTCCACGACGTGACGTTGCTCCATCGCTCACCTCCGTTGACAGTGTCAACGTCGTTGTCTGCCGAGCATGGTTGACATTGTCAATGCCACACCGGCTTCTGCCTCGACCGAAGGGGGGACTGCCGTGGGCGACACGCTGGACAAGGACGAGCGGCTCGATGCCTTCGTCCATTAAGCCGTTGGGGAGGTAGGTGACAACTGGCTCTCCGTCGTCCCACGACTGGACGAACCCTCGGCTCCCGCTGGTCTTGTGGAAGCATCCATGCTCAGGGCCTCCTCCCGGCGGGCGGGGTCGGCGAGGGCGCAGTACATGCCCACGCCGCCGCCCCCGGAGTAGACCGAGTTGCTGACGATGGTCCATGGCCCATCGCCTTGGGTCTCGAAGAGTCGGCGCGTGTCGGCCTGGCTCAGGTCGTGCGTCGTCACTGGTGACTCTCCTCCTGTCGTCTGGCGCCGCAGCGGCATCTACGGATGCTGCTCCGTGATCGCGCGGCCGCCGGCCCTTGGCGATGATGCGTCCGCGGATGATGAGCCGCAGGCTAGTCCGAGAAGTCGCAAATCGTAACGAGCCGCGGTATCGCGGATGTACGCGCCCTTGACCTGACCCTGCTCGAGAAGGTCCGCTCAGCTCGGGGTTATAGGACAATCTCGTCGATTGCGCCGGGCTGGGCGAATGCGCGGTCGATGGTCTCGAATTCCTCTTGGTCGTAGGCGGGGCCGCTGTTGGTGGCGAGGACGGTTGTGTCCCACAGCCTGGCGCCGTCGGGCCGCGGGGTCAGCAGAACCGCAACCGTCCACGGGAAGTCGGGCCCTGTCGCACCCGCCTGCTGAAGGAACCTCTGCCGGCGGTGAAGCACCCAGGTCTGGAACAGCTGCTGGTGGTAGCCGGTGAACTGCGAGTACACGCTGAATGTGAGTTGGAGTTTGCCGCCGTCGACGAAGGTGATCCGGTGCTGTGCACGCAGTTGGTGGTCAGGTGCGAGGGCGCAGTGGTCAATGCGGCGCAACAGCGTCCGGCCGAGCTCGGCTCGGTGGCCCACCCAGAACGTGTCGATGAGCGCGAGGACGTCAAGCCGGGTGCGTTCGTCGTCGGCCAGGTCGGTGTTCGCAATGTCTTCGAGGATGCGGTGAAAGACCGAGTGGCCAACTGCGTCAGCAGTGTCTGCCGGCTCGCGCGGAAGCGTCGTCCCGCTGGTCTGATCGGCACCGGCGTCGGCCATCCACGCCGCCATCGGGGTCGGTTCTGCGTGCTCGTCCCTGTCGGCGAGGTCGAAGTAGCGGTCGACCTCCGTGCCGAGCGCGATGCGCTCCCCGTCAGCAACGCGGTGGGCATATTCCACGACCGCTGACGCCGACCGCAGTTGATTCCACAGGAACTCCCAGTCGCGACGCAGCAGGACGAGCCCGTTCTTGTCCGGCTCTCGGTCCGGGATGACCTCGCCCGGAGGGCTCGGATGGTCCAAGATCACCACCGGCGCCCAGTCGATGTTGCCGCCGGACAACTCGACCTCCCGGTCTCGGAAGTTCGTGAGGGACAGGTTGGGGTCGGACAAGGTCGACCGGATAGTGCCGTGAGCCTGCCGCAATCCTTCGCCGGCCTTCTTCCGCAGCCAGCTCGACTCCCGGCTGGCGTCCCTCGTGGCGCCGTCGCGCGCCTTCACCTGGAGCGCGATGCCGCGGTTGCCGGTGACGAGGGTCCCGTCCCCGATCTCGCGTCGCCCCGACCCTTTGGTGACGACCTTCGCGTGGAACACGAAGTCCGGCAGACCCCACTCGGCGGCCGCCTCAAGGTGGCCAACTCGGTGCCTGTGCCTAGCGGCAACGAAGGTTCGGGCGGGCTCGCCTCCGGGATCTCGCGCCCGACGACACGGTCGCCATCGAGACGCAGCAACGTGTAGGTGCCGTCATCCCCGCGGAAGTTGGCGAGGTTCAGATCAGACCCAGCAAGACCCTCCCTCGTCTCGGCTTCCTGTTCGACGCTGTCGAAGACGACGGGCATCCACACGGTCGACGCGGCACTCGGTGCGAGGTCATCAAGGCGGCCAAACTGCTGAATGAATGTCGGCGTGCTCACCGACCCCTCGAGCCCGTCGATGAGGTGCTTCGCAATGACAAGGAGGCTCCGCGATCGAGCTTGGAAGTTGTCATCCATGTTCGCCGGCCACGGCAGCGCCATGAGAACCATGTCGAGAGCGACATTCGGGAGCACCTCGACGTCTCCGGCAGCCTCCGGCGGGTCGACCTGAAAGGTCGCCAACAGCCGCGGAGACGCGAGTGGCCCGTCCGACTCGGTCTCAAACGACACCAGAGCCGCGCCATCGGGGAGCCGCAGTTCCGGACCGTTGTGCGTCGCCCACCCGCACACGAGCCGCTGACCCTGCCCGAGCGCTCCGAGAGCCGCGGCCAGATGACTCATGTGGGTGCCGACGAACCCGGCCGCCGAGCTTCCGGCGGCGAACGGCTGGAGCTCGCGCAGCACCCGTACCTGGTCTGGGCGCAGGCCGAGGAGGTGACCGTTCGGCACGAGCGCATCGAACTCTGCGGATGTCGTCATGAGCGGCATCCGATGCAGGTCCGGTTCGACCGGCCACATCGAGGTGCACACCGTCTGGGCGGTGGCGAGCACAGCTGCGTCCATGGACTCCTTCACCGCGCTCAAAAAGGTCGCCGCGTGCCGGTCGAGCTCCTCTGCCACCTCCTCCGCGATGGAGCTCCCCGCTCGGAGCTCGCCGCGGCCGTCCTCGCCGGTGTCCAACCACGCCGCGAACACATGATCCGGGTCGAGGGCATTCCACACCGCCATGCCCTGTTCGCGGGTGGTGGCCGCTTCAGCCAGTCGACTTCTCGCGGCAGCGAACACCTCGAGGTGCGGCGACTCACCAGAGGAACTCATGGCTGCACACTGCACCACGACACCGACAAGCGCCGCTGACCCAGCCGGGACCGGTTCGAGAGGCTTCCCGAACGGCCGACCTTCTTTCGCCGTGGACGTCGTCGCACGCGCGTGCCGACCAGATGTGCTGATCTCGGCAGATCCGGTAACACGGGTGCGCCGACAGGCGGCGATGTGACACACGTCGTCGCCCGCCCGAATCACGGCAGCTGAGTGCGAAGCCTCATCGCCCTCTGACGACAGCCGACTCCAGGTCGTCCAGGCACATCTCGAGGCCGAGCTCCGTGATGATCTCGCGGCTCCTGGGTTGTCACCCCTCCAAGGCTCCAGATGAGTTCCGCTTCCCCGGACACCCAAAGGATCATCTGCCCGTCGCCGCTGTCCAACTCCAGATCCAGCCACGCCGACAGTTTCTGGTGCGCTTTACCCAGCGTCAGTTTCCATTCGATGGCCCGCTCCTCCCACCGGCGGGATCGTCGCCTGATCGCTGCCCGGAAAGCCCCTATGGACACGACCGCATCGTGCACGGCCACAGAGTCGAGATCCTCGCCGCTCACGCTGAACTGCTCAGCCGCCAGCATCAGTGCTGCCTCGACGACTGACAGCGAGACGTCGAACTCAAAGAGGTTGGAGAAGAGGAGTTCGAGCGCCACGCCCTCTTCGCAAGCATCAATGAGGCTCTAGGCACCCTCGAAGGCGTGGCTCCAGCTCCGGGTCCAAAGGGTCTGCCCCCTCATCGGCTCGCTTCTGAGGCGACGGCAAGCCAGCATCGAGCGGCGCCCTGTGCGAAGGAGCTGCGGTGATGGGGCCACGGCGACTCCAGTCTCACGGACAAGAGACGCTCCAGGTGCCTGCACGAGACCCCGCGTCCGAACCACTCATTCGGCAGGGTGACCCGGTTCGCCGGCGGCAGGTTGCCGACCTTCACCTGAGCGCGCGATCGACCACAGCTGGGCTGCCTGCTCGGCCCGGCTCGCGGCAGCCAGCGGCATCTGCCGGGACGCTGCCTGTGCGCGGAAGGAGCGAGTGGCCACGCGCACGAGCTCCGGGTCCTGAGCACCGCCGGCGAGCTCGAGCGCACGTGCGTCGACCTCGGCATCCGGCACGGCATCCCATGCCAGACCGCGCCGGACGAGATCCTCGCCCGACACCTGGTCGCCCAGCAGGGTCATCGCCGCCGCTGCCTGCGGTCCGGCGAGGCGGTCGAGCATCAGGAAGTGACCCCCGCCGGGGTGGAGTTGGATCCTCAGGAAGCCGGAGATGAAGCGCGCCTTGGTAGAGACGACGCGGACATCCGCGGCCAGCGCAAGATTGACGCCCGCACCAACTGCCGAGCCCCTGACCGCCGCGATCGTGGGTACGTCGAGGGCAGCGAGCACCCCGAATGCGGCGTAGATCGCCTCGAGTTCCTCGATGACCGCTACGTCGCCCGGCGCTTGGCGGACTCGGGCGAGCAGAGCGCGGTCGGCTCCCGAACAGAAGTTTCCCGCCTCCCCGCGGATCAGGACGGAGCAGACGTGGGAAGTGGCTTCAGCTTGTCGAAGGCACTCGATGAGTTGGCTCGCAGACTGGCCCGTCAGTGCGTTGCGTGACGTGGGGTCGTCAAGCGTCACTACCGCGACCGTTCCCACGTGTTCCATGCGGATTGACATCACTGTGCTCCTCGTTGGTCGGACAGCGCTCGGACTGCCGACTGGTAGCCACGCGTCGCTGCTTCCTGCAGGACGCCGATGACCGCCGACTGCTCGTCCTTGGGCACGGTCGTGGCCGGAGCCGCTCCTGACGTGGGAACGTGCATCGACTCGAGGTGCCGCAGCAGATCGGCGCCCTCACGGGAGTCCGAAATCTCGGTCAGACGGGGCGACGCCCCGAGTGACAAGACCCCGCCGCGACAGACGAGGAGAACCTCGGCCCGCGGATTGGGAGCCGCCGTGACGTGTGAAACGCGTTCCTGGATTCGTTCTAGTCGTCCGAGGCTGATGAGCACGAGACGGTTCGCGCGAACTGCCACGTCCGCAGAGCCTCCCCCTCCCGCGGAGCGGAAGTCCGGCCTCACCACAGGCCCTTCGCCGAAGGTGTTAATGCATCCGGACAGATCCACCGTCGACGCGTCCAGGAGCACGGAGTCCACCCGCCGGATCATCGCCAGCGTGTCCAACGTGGTTCCCTGCCACCGCTGGTGGCCCGCGCAGCTCGCGAAGTCGGTGGTGCTGCTGGGAAGAAGCGTCGGCGCGCTCCCTAGAGCAACTCCGGCCTCGAAGAGCTCGACGTGGTCTCGGCCCAACCTTCGCGCGACCCGGCTCGCCAGCACCGGCCAGTTGAATCCCACGAAGACCCAGCCGTGCACCTCACGTGCCGATCGCGCCAGCGCCTCGACGACACCGGCATCAGCCACGAGCAGCCACCTCCTGCTGCACCGCGTCGCGCCAACGCTCCAAGCCGACCGGGTCCGGACCGGCCGAGACATAGGCCCGGTAGAGCTCGATGGACCGCTCGTAGCGCCCGGCTGCCCCGTCAGGAATCACGGCTCCCGGACAATGAACGACCGCGAAGACGTGCAGTGACGGAAGCTCCGCCGTTCGGGCACTACCATCCGGTTCGTCGCACATCTCCTCGGCCACGACCACCGTCCGCCTCGACGCCTGAGCTGCGACCAAGAGGTCGGCGTGTGGCTGCTCGACCCACGCCCATCCCGCGGGGCTGGCCCGGTCAACGTGCAGGAATGCGACGTCCGGCGCGAGCGCTCGTACGACAAGCTGGTCACCGAACGGGGTCTGCAACTGGTGAAGCATGCCCTGAGCTCGCGCCTCGGTGACGTAACCGGTCCGGGTGAGATCGGTGGTCGGCATGAAGGCGAACCCTGCTGCCGCGGCGGCCAACGCGCTGCAGAGCGATCCGAAGCTCAGCTCACGGAGCTCGAGCGAACCGCTCTCCACGCCCTTCCTGAAGTTCGGCGTTCCGGCCGGACCGATCGGGTTCCAACAGTGGGAGACCGTGATCGCCGACGACACGCCTGCCGCGACCAGTTCGTCGACCAGGATTCCCCCAGACGGCGCGATCACGTGCAGGCCGCGCTTTGCCTGTCGGATCAGCTCGTGCCCCACAGCGAAGAGCTGGGCCCCGAAGTTGCCGAGGTAGATCGTCGAACCGTCGGCCAGATCCCCTACGACGTCTTGCAGTGTGCTTGTGCTCATTCCGCTCCTCTCAGGCCCGGGAACGAGGCTAGATGGGTGCACTCATCGCGTCAACAGTTGTGTTGACGAATGTCTGGATTCGACTTAACGTGGGGCCCTGAGCAATCTGCTCGAGGACATTCGTCCAGGGGAAGGGTGAGATGGTCGTGGTCAACGACACGACGGCGCCTGATCGAGAGCTGAGCCTGGTCGTGGCTGCTCGGGCTCCAGCAGCCGACGGCGTCGTTCGCATCACCCTGGCCCGGCAGGACAAGGGCCTTTTGCCCGAGTGGGAGCCGGGAGCACACATCGACCTGTTGCTGGACTCCGGACTGATCCGTCAGTACTCGCTGTGCGGCTCGCCGTCGAATCGCACCAGCTGGGAGATCGCCGTTCTGCTCGAGAAGGAGAGCCGAGGCGGCTCCTCCTTCATCTTTGATCGGTTGTCCCGCGGGTCTAGCGCAACGGTCCGGGGTCCACGGAACAACTTTGCGCTCGCACCAGCTCCCGCGTATCGGTTCGTGGCAGGGGGAATTGGGATCACGCCGATTCTCACGATGATCGAGGCCGCCGACGCCGCCGAGCGAGACTGGAGGCTGTTGTACGGAGGCAGGACGGCCGGGTCGATGGCCTTCGTGGACACGTTGCTTGCGAGGTACGGCGACCTGGTGCAGGTCCGGCCGCAGGACGAGCACGGACTCCTGGACCTGGACGGCTTTCTTCGCGACCGTCCCGATGGGGCGCTAGTCTACTGCTGTGGACCCGAGCCACTGCTCGCAGCGGTCGAGGATGTCTGTGCCGGGTGGTCCCCCCGCAGCCTCCATCTCGAGCGTTTCGCCCCGAAGGAGCAGACCGACGCCGGCGTCGACACCTCGTTCGAGGTCGAGCTGCTGCGGTCGGGGACAACGCTCAAGGTGCCCGTGGACCGCTCGATCCTCAGCGTCGTCGAGGACGAGGGAGTCTTCGTCGTGTCGTCGTGCACCGAGGGCACGTGCGGGTCTTGTGAGACTGGGGTCCTGGCAGGTTCACCGGATCATCGAGATTCCGTCCTTGACGCTCAGGACCAGGCCAGCAATCAGTCCATGATGATCTGCGTGTCGCGCAGCCTGAGTCCCCGGCTGGTCCTGGACCTCTGACTGACTTCCACACGTCGCCGGGGGGCCTGGTCAGCTCGACGCGAGGACGGTGCAGGTAGAGAACTGGTTCGCGCCCCCTTGGCCTGTGGCCACAGCCACCCGCGCGCCGTCGACCTGACGGTCTCCCGCCGTGCCGCGCACTTGTTCGGCACACTCCGCCAAACGCACCAGCGCCGTGGCACCGACCGGGTTGGCCGCCTGCGGACCTCCCGACGGGTTGATCACCGTGGCACCACCCCTCGCACCGAAACCATCCGCCACGAGCTCGGGGCCTTCCTCAGGGACGCAGAGACCGAGAGGCGCGTAGGCCATCGTCTCCGCGCTGTCGAACGGGGCATGGATCTCCAGAACGTCCGCGTCGTGTCCCGAGGTCAGACCGGCCTCGTCGAAGGCACGGCGCGCCGACACCCTGAGTGTGAGCAGCTCCACGAGGTCCGCACCCGGCCGGGCCATGCGGTCTCCCATGTTGTAGGTGTCCGTCAACCCACCCCGCCCCCGCACCCACGCGGCGCGAGTGCGCTCATCGCTGCCCAGCACCTCACCGCGGGCGACCACGATGGCGCACACACCCTCGGAGATCGGGCAGGCGTCGAGCTGCCGGATCGGCCAGGAGAGCATGCGCGACGACAGGATCTCTTCCTCGGAGAACTCCTTGCGCATCTGTGCGAAAGGGTTGTCGGCAGCGTGCTTGAAGTTTCGAGCAGCCACCTTCGCCCACAGCTCGGGCGTGTATCCCCACAGCTTCATCATCCGCGTTGCACGAAGTGCACACATCGAGATCGTCGAGAGCCCGGTGTCGCGTTCATAGATCGGGTCAAAAATCGAGTTGAACACGGCGGGGACGTTGACGGCCTGGGCCATCCGCTCGACGCCGACCACCACCGCCAGGTCTCCGAAACCGGCCTCGAGGAGCTCGAACGCGGAGTAAGCCGCAGCGATGCCGGTCGTACCCCCCGTGTTGATGCGGAAGCTCCAGCGACCCATCGAGCCGGCTGCGGGAAGGAAGCGCTTGTCCGGGTGGTTCTCACCGGCCAGCCCGTCAGGAGCAAATCCGCCGACGACGACATCGATGTCTGCCATGCTCACCCTCGCGTCGGTCAGCGCGGCCGTCACCGCGTCCCAGACCAGTTCCGGCGTCGACCGTTCCCAGCGACGTCGGTACGGCGTCTGGCCGACTCCGATGATCGCCACCTCGTTGCTGTTGCTGCTGCTCACTGATTCTCCTCGTTGAGACGGTCAGAAGACGAAGAGGCCCTGGCCGCCGTCTACGGTCAGGTCCTGTCCGGTGAGAAAGCCGGCTGCCTCTGAGACGAGGTAGCCGACCAAGGAAGCCACCTCGTCTGCTGTGCCCGCGCGTCGCACAGCGGTCCTCGCCACGACGCGGTCCCGGATGTCTGGCGCGATGCGGTCGAAGGCGGGGGTTTTGATGATCCCAGGCAGGACAGCATTAACCGTGATGCCGAATCGCGCTGACTCGAGCGCGGTGGACTTGGTGAGCCCGAGAACGGCCGCCTTGCTCGCGGAGTAACCCGCGTGCCCGAAGTCGCCCACGCTGGCTGCAATGGAGGAGATGTTGACTATGCGGCCCCACCTGGCCTCCTGCATGAAGCCAAGACAGCACCTGGTGAAGTAGAACGACGCACTGGCGTGAACCGACATCTCCTGGTCCCAGTGCTCGTTGCTCATCTCGGTAAGCAACGCGGCCCGATCGGTGACTCCAGCGTTGTTGACGAGCACCGTCAGCGGCCCGATCGACGCGGCAGCTTGGTTCACACCCGACGTCACGGCCGCATGGTCGGTCACGTCGACGACGAGGGGGATGACCGATCCGGTACCGAAGTCGGCGGCCAACGCGTCCAGCCGAACGCGGTCCAGGTCCACGGCGAGGACGCGGTGACCGAGGCCGACCAGCGTGCGCGTGATGGCCCACCCCAGGCCTCCGGCTGCACCCGTCACTACGGCGAGGTCGCCGGGAGGGCGGCTCACGCGGGGACCTCACACGTGAAGGCAAAATCGGTGATGCGCCCCTGCGGATCATCACTGAACTCGACGGTCACGTTGGGTCCCGACACCAGAAGCTGTCCGGCCGCATCCAGGTCGGTGAGGTCGACGCCACGGATGAGGTTGAGCACGGCACTGCTCGCCCCCTCTAGGAGGACGTAGCCCACAACGATGGGCGGGTCCGGCAGTCCCGGAATTGCACCCGTGATGATGGTGAACGCCTCCACAGTGCCGCGGTTCCCGACTTCTCGCCACTCCGTGGTCTCGACGAAGCACGCGTCACAGAAGCTGCGCGCCGGCACGAGGACCCGTTCGCACTGAGGACACAGCGTCCCCATGATCCTGCGGTTGACCTTGAGCTCGTGGAAGAAGCGTGTGGCCGCCGATCCCGCGAAGTAGTTGTAGTCGAAGCTCCAGTGGCCTGGAATGGTCAACGGGGTGGGGTCGTCGGTCTCGTTCACAGGTTCCGCTCCCTCGTGCTCAGGATGTCCATCGGGTGTCGTACCTCGTTTGGGGCAGCCAGTCACCGCGCGACTGCGACGACCGCGGCCTGTGTCTGCGCGGCGACGGTCGACCCTCCACTGATCAGGGCCATGCGTCCCGCAGAGCCGCGCAGCTGCGCGTAGGCGGCGCCCAGCCTCACGAGGCCCATGGCGGGTGCGCCGTAGCCAGCAGCGCTACCTCCATCGCGGTTGACCCGGTTGCCCTCGGCCAAGAACTTCATCCCGGTACCGCGCTCTGCCGCACCGACCGCCTCCGCCGCGAGGGCGTCGTCGAAGAGGGTCAACCCGTCCAGCTCCAGAACATCGATGTCGCCGACCTTCGCCCGTGCCATGTCGAGCGCTCCGGCGCTCGCGACCCGCAGGGCCGGCAGCCCGAGAAGGTCGCGGTCGCCCAGCTCGAACGGCTCCGAACCCATCCCCACGCCTATCAGCTCCACAGGACCGGGCTCGGAAGAGATGACCGCCGAGGCAGTCACATCTGCCCACCATGGCAACTCGCTCGACCTCAGAGGCAGGGGCAGCGATGGGGCGCGACGTGGGTCATCGTCTCCTCGGGTCCGATGCTGGCCCGCCGCCGAACGAAACTCGGCATAGTCGGGATACTGGCGAAGCGCAGAGGACGCGCGGAGCGCCGACACGGCAACCTCCGTCATCCCGAGTGGCCGACTGAAGAACGGATCGAACATCGCGTTGGCGATTCCATCCGGCTGTCCCTCACTGAGCCGCCCCCAGGCAGCAACCACCGAGACCTTGGAGTGTCCGCAACGCACACGCGCGATCGCCTGGACCATGGCGTGCAGACCGTCCTCGCTGAGGCGCACTTCGTCCTTGAGGTAGGCGGCCGCGGCTGGGGCGGTCACCATGCTGGTCAGGCCACGGCCATCGACGACGTCGTGTGCGCCGAGCACGACACTGTCGGCATCCGCCGCGGTCATTCCTGCGTCGGCGAGGGCTGAACTCACGTTGGCGAAGATCAGTTCGCCGAGGCTTCGAGAGGTGTCACGCCACGACCGGTTCACCGAGACGCCGTGAATGAAGACAGGATGCACGGTTTCCTTCCTGCCGCTCGACCTCCAGGGTCGACGATGGTGGCACGTCCTGTCACGAATCGCTCGAGATCGCCCAACGTGCGCCGTTTCCCTGAGGCTAAGCCGCCTGCGTGACGGCTGTCAACACGTACGTTGACGAACCCTGGGGGTCGATCTCTCCAGTTCCTCGGCCATGCAGCCCACCCGAGGTGGTCCCAGCCGGAGGATCACCCGGTTCGCCGTGGAGCGGCATGCCGACCCGATACCGGTCCGTCCATGACCAGCCGCGCCTGGGCCACCCCTGCCACCACCACCGAGCACGCGCACAGTCGGTGGTCTCTCACCAGCCAGCCGCGTTCCCCCTCTCGGGTCAGTACACCTAGCTCTTGCCGGCTACCCACTCCCAGAGCTGCCCCTCTGCACCGTGGGCTGCTGCGGCCACCTTCTCAGCCCAGATGCGCTCGGAACCGTACTCTTCCCGCCAGGCCCACATCGACCGGGTGAACCTCTGCAAGGTGTACTCCTGGGTCACCCCCACGGCACCGTGGACCTGGTGCGCGATACGAGCGACAGTTCCGGCCGATGTGCCCACACGCACCTTGGCGACGGCCACCGCGGTCTCGCGCCGTCCGCCCTCGGCGTCGACGGCAAGCCTGGTCGCCGCCTCCGCCGCGTCGACCTCGCCAGCCATTTCGGCGAGGTACTGCTGGATGGCCTGGAAGGACGACAGGGGCTTACCGAACTGCACCCGTCCGCGAGCATGAGTGATGGTCAGTTCCATCGTGGATCGCATCGCAGACGTCATCTGCACGGACCGCGCGAGCGCTCCTTCGACCCGCGTCCCCCGCGAGAGGTCCTCGAAACAGAGGTCGACGTCCGCGTGCTCGACAGGGCGCGCGCCCTCGAGGTCAACGAGGTCTGATGGCTCGCCCGCGAGATTCTCGCCTCTCCGGATGCGCCGGTCGTCGAGGGCGAACAGCGCAACTCCCGCACCGGTCGGCGTCCGTACCGGCGCCACGGCATGCGTTGCCCAGCGAGCCCACGGGACCCGGACCCGTGCCCCTGAGACGGCTCCCTCGGCACCGGACAGCTCCAGCGGAGCGTCCTCAGGAACGCAGGGCACGACCGTCTCGGCGTCGGGGCGATAGACCATGTCGCTCACGCGCATCAAGTGACCAGCGACCACCAAGCAGTCAGCAAGGGGAGACGGCGTGCCCGTAGCGGAAACCGCCCGAACCACGTCGAGCGCCTCTCGGCGCTCCCCTCCCGAGCCGTTGAGCGCTTCAGGCACGCCGACCCGGCTCCACCCGTCTGCAACCGCACGGGTATGCAACTCACGGCCCGCCGATTCGTTCCAGCCACCTTCTGGGGACCACGGCGGGCTGGACTCGAAGAGCTTGCGGACCGCGAGGTACACGTCGTCCGTCATGCGGTCGTCACCGCCTTCGCGACGATCCCACGAAGAATCTCGTTGGTCCCGCCCCTCAGGGTGAATCCGGGTGCCGAGAGAATCGCTTGACCGAGCAGACGCTCGTAGTCGTCCTCCGAGCGGACATCGGGTCGACCCGGGACCAAGCGCCGCGCCACGTCGATGACGGAGCTCTCGAAGCGGGTGCCCAGGTCCTTGACCAGCACAGCCTTGACGGCGGGGTTCTCACCACGTTCGAGGGCGGAAGCGACCTCGCGGGACATCGCCCTGAGGGTCAGCAGGTCGGCCAGGACGCGACCCAGCTCCTGCTCGGGCGGGAGGCCGCGCAGACGCTTCGAGAGCTCGGACAGCAGCGGCATCGTCGACAAGAACCGCTCGGCGCCGCTGCGTTCGTTGGCGAGCTCAGCAGTTACTTGGCCCCATCCCTGACCCTCGACGCCGAGAAGACTTGCGTCCGGAAGGAACACGTCGTCTAGGACCACCTCGTTGAAGTGATGGTCGCCTTGCATGTTCCTGATCGGGTTGATCTGCACACCCGGCACGGAGAGGTCGACGATGAACTGGGTGAGGCCGGCGTGGCGAGCCATTTCCTGCTTCGGGGACGTCCGGAAGAGAGCAATCATGAAGTGCGACTGGTGGGCGTGGCTAGTCCACACCTTGGTGCCCTGCACGCGCCAACCGCCGTCGACTCGGACGGCCCTCGACGTGATCGAGGCGAGATCCGAGCCGCTATTGGGTTCGGACATGCCAATGGAGAAGAAGCTGGTACCCCCCGCGATTAGCGGCAGGAATCGTGCGCGTTGCTCTTCGGTACCGTGGGACAAAATCGCCGGACCGCTCTGCCGATCCGCGATCCAGTGCGCTGCCACGGGGGCGCCGGCCGCCAGGAGCTCCTCGTTGACAACGAACCTGTCCAGCTGGGACCGGCCATGACCGCCGTACTTTTTCGGCCAGGTCATGCCCAGCCAGCCTCGTTGGCCCTGGGCTCGGCTGAAAGCCGGCGAGAAGCCGGTCAGCCACGAGTCACAGTTGAGGACGGCGCCGCCCGCCACCTGCTCCCGAACGAACTCCCGGACCTCGCGACGGAGCCCCGAGGACCCCTCCGTGGCCATCCGCGCCATCATGCTCTCCTTCTCCGGTACATCACGATCTGCCTCGACGTCCGGGGAGTCAGCCCGAGACGCCACGCACTTCGATGGCAGCCATCGGACAGGAGTCCGCGGCATCCTCCAGTTCCTCGCCCGACCACGATCCGTGAGGCGCGAAGACGGACATCCCTTCCGGGTCGAGTACGAAAGCCCCAGGCGCAGCCCGCACGCACTGCGCCACACCGGCGCAAAGATCGTGATCTACCACTGCGGAGATCTGGTCGGGGTCGTCACTCATCAGGCGTGGAAGCTCACCTGGAGCCGCTTCAGGCTTCTCGAGACGATGGTGGGGTTGTAGTCGAGGTCCTTCGTCAGGACCTCGATCGACGAAAACTGGTCGGCGAGGTACGCATAGGCCTCTTGCGCCTCCAGACGAGCCAGAGGCGCGCCCAGGCAGGTGTGGATCCCCTGGCCGAAAGCAAGGTGCTTGTTCGGCCATCTTCCGGGGTCGAAGAAGTCGGGGTTCTCGAAGATCTGTGGGTCGTGGTTGGCCGCGTGCTGGACCAGGAGTAGCCGGTCGTTCTGCGCGATCTGCTGACCCCTGAACTCGAAGGGCTCCTTGGCCCAGCGAGCCATGGCCCGGATGGGACCGTCGTAACGGAGAACCTCCTCGACCGCGGTTCGCGCCATGGTCGGATCGTTGCGCAGCCGATCCCACTCGCCTGGGTGCTTGTCGAACGCGACGATGCCGTTGGCCAGAAGGTTCATGGTGGTCTCGTGGCCGGCAAACACCATGAGAACGGCGTTGGCGATCACCTCTTCGTCGGAGAGCAGGTCACCATCAACCGTGGCGTGCACCATCCCGGAGATCAGGTCGTCCTTGGGATCGTGTCGCCGGTCGCGGACGATGGGACGGATCAGGTCCACCAGGTTGCCCATCGCGATCTCTGCGGCAGCGAATCGGTCCGCGGAGTGGCCCTGCACGAAGATGACCGCACCCAGGTCCTCGGACCACTCACGGACCTGCTGGCGGGCCTCGGCAGGCACCCCAAGGTACTCAGCGATGACGATGACGGGAAGACCGAAGGCGAACTCCGCCAAGAAGTCGACGCTCTTCCGGCCACGCAGCGGCTCGGCCAGAGATCTGACGAGCTCCTTGACGCGAGGTCGAAGGACTTCCACGCTCTTGGGAGTGAACGCCTTGTTGACCAGGGTGCGGATGTGGGTGTGGTACGGCTGGTCCTTCCAGACGAAGAACTTGTTCAAGAACTCGATGAGCTGCTCGTAGTCCGACTTCTTCGTCGTGAGGTTGTCGCCGAACGGTCCAGCGAAGCGGTCCGATGACAACCGGTCATGGTCGCGGTAGGCGGCGACCACGCCTTGGTAGTCCGTGAAGATCCAGCCGTTCCAACGGGCGTTCCAGTAGACGGGGGCGGTGTCGCGCAGACGTTTGTAGTAGGTGAACGGCTCGTTGACGGCTTCAGCACTGAGCAGGTCGTCAAGATCGGGATTCACGCTCTGCACCAGACCAGTCTCGTTCACGGGGTCTCCTACTCTTTCAGGACTTGGCGGAAAGTCGCCCGACCGAACCTGGGCGAGGTGAGTGCGTGGGTAGTCCTTGCGGGCCCATCTTGCAGCCAGCTCGCCAAGCTTGTCAACGCTCATGTTGACCACAGGCTTGGACAACCCCTAATGTGCGGCAGGAGGCGGGCTTGGTCCCGCAGCGGCAAGACTGTCCGTCATCGGACCTGAGTTGGCTCAGCGTTCCGATTCGACGATGCGTTAGGTCTGTGACCTGCGGTGATGCGGTCTGTTGGGTGGGTTTTCACGCACTAGCGGGTCCTCTACAGTCGCGGAGTGGCGTTCATCCGGCGTGAGGACCGCGTCGGGAGCGACGGCGGTACAGATCGCGGAGTACTCGCGCGGGCGGCAGCGGATCGTGCAGCACGTAGGTTCGGCGCACACGCAGGCCGAGCTCGGTGTGCTGTTGCAGCAGGCGCGTGACCTGCTGGAGGATCCGGCGCAGGGATTGCTGGACCTCGAGGTGGAGGCCGCACCCGCGGTAACGCCGGTGGTTGAGGCGCCGGGGCCCCCGACATTGCTTGGCGCTGCGGCCTCGGTGCCGGTGGGTGCGCGCGATGGCCCGGGCCGGGTGGTCTCCACGGACTCCCGCGTCCTGTTCGAAACCCTCGCGGGCGTGTTCACCGGATTGGGTTTCGACACCCTCGGGGATCAGGTGTTCGCCGACCTGGGCATCGCCCGGTCGTGGAACCGACCTCGTTGCTGGACGCCGGGCGGGTCCTGACAGACCTGGGTCGGGCGCCGGCCAGCTACGCGACGATGAAACGGACCCTGAAGCGGGTCATGGCGCCTGGGGCGCCGTCCGGTGCGGGGACGTACTGCGACCAGGTCGCGGCCCTGTGCTTCGAGCATGCCAGCACCAGCGGGGTCGTGTCGTTGGTGCTGTACGACGTGACGACGTTGTACTTCGAGGCGGAGAAAGAGGACGACCTGCGCAAGGTCGGGTTCCAAGGAGCGTCGGGTCGACCGCCAGGTCGTGGTGGGTCTGCTCGTCGATCGGGGCGGGTTCCCGCTGGAAATCGGCTGCTTCGAGGGCAACAAGGCCGAGACGACCACGATCATCCCGGTCATCGAGGAGTTCCAGGCCCGCCACCACCTGTCCGACATGGTCGTGGTCGCCGACGCCGGGATGCTGTCGGCCACGAACCTGCGCGCGCTCGACGAGGCCCACCTACGGTTCATCGTCGGGTCGAGGGTGACCAAGGCCCCGATCGACCTCGCCTCCCACTTCCGTTGGCACGGTGACGCATTCAACGACGGGCAACTCATCGACACCATCACCCGCAGGACCGGGCACGCCAACGAGAGCAGCGAAACGCTGCGGGCGGAGCCGGTGTGGGACCGGACCGCTCACGGCGGGTCGTGGCGGGCGGTGTGGGCGTACTCGACCAAGCGGGCGGTGCGTGACAGCCGGTCGCTGACCCTGCAGGAGAACCGGGCCAAGGCCGTCGTCGCCGGCGAGAAGGCCGCCCGCACCCCCCGGTTCGTCAAGACCAGCAACGGGGCCCGGACCCTGGACGAGGCGTCACTGGCCAGGGCCCGGCGGCTGGTCGGGCTCAAGGGCTACGTCACCAACATCCCCGCGCACGTCATGCCCGCAGGCGAAGTGATCGGGTCGTACCACGAGCTGTGGCACGTCGAGCAGTCCTTCCGCATGAGCAAGACCGACCTACGCGCCCGACCGATTTTCCACCGCACCCGCGACGCGATCGAGGTCCACCTCATGATCGTGTTCACCGCGCTGGCGGTCTTCCGCGAGGTCCAAGCCCGCACCGGGCTCGCGATCCGCAACGTCATCCCTCAGCTGCGCCCACTGCGCTCAGCCACCCTCGCGATCAACGGCATGAAGCAGACCTTCGCCCCCGCCATCCCCGCCGACCAGCAGGTTATCCTCGACGCGATCCACGGCCCGAAACTCACGCACTAACTAAGCGAATGAGCCAACTCAGGAGTCCTTGCGGGCCCATCTTGCAACCAGCTCGCTAAGCATGTCAACGCTCATGTTGACCATAGCTTGGACAACCCCTAATGTGCGGCAGGAGGCGGGCTTGGTCTCGCAGCGGCAAGATTGTCCGTCATCGGAGGACGCGGAATGAACAACTGGGGACGTTGGGGCGAATCGGACGAGATCGGGACTCTCAATACCCTGGATGCCGCAGTGGTCGCCCGCGGCCTCGCCGCAGTCAAGCAGAACCGGTCGATAAGTCTGGCCGCGCCCATCGAGAACGGTCGCGGCTACGGGTCGATCGGCCGACCGGCACCCCAGCACTTCATGCTTCGTGATGGCGGGGACTATGCCGCAGGACTTCCGGAACGAGGCGGCTTCGGTTTCGCCGATGACTGGATCGGCTTTCCAACACACGGAGTCACGCACATGGACGCGCTGTCCCACGTGTGGCAGGACGGCCTGATGTACAACGGCCACCCCGCTTCCGCCGTCACGAGCCACGGCGCACGAAAGCTCGGGATCCACCAGGTTCCCCCGATCGTGACTCGGGGCGTACTTCTCGACTTCGTCCCTTCGGACGAGGGATGGATGCCTCCAGGAGAGGGCATCGGCCTGGACCGGCTCAAGTCTGCTCTAAGTGCCACCGGGGTTGCTCTCGCCCCCGGCGATGCGCTCCTGATCCGCACGGGTTGGATGGAGGGCTGGCGTGCTGGCCGATGCGACGCGACCGCGTGGCCGGGTCTCGACGCCGATTGCGGGGCGTGGCTCGCAGCCCAGGACCTTACGCTCGTCGGGGCCGACAACATCGGGGTCGAGATGTTCCCGTCGTCCGACCCCCTGTGCCAGGTGCCCCTGCACGTCGAGCTCGTCCGTGGACATGGGATGCATCTCGCGGAGCTGCTCGACCTCACCGCACTTGCTTCGGCAGACCAGTCCTCCTTTCTTCTCGTTCTCGCCCCCCTGCGGCTCGTCGGGGGAGTCGGCAGCCCCATCTCCCCGGTGGCTGTCCTGTGAGCGCGCCCGAAAGTGCGTCCGCGGCACATCGGATGACGCGCACCAAGACCACGGAGGTCGTTCCCCTCGGCGGCGACCGGTACCACTTCACCGTGCGGTTCACCGATGTGGGCTCCGGAGGTGATTTCGGCGGCGCCGAATCTGTGACCGTTCACGACTTCGTGGTCGAGGGGGAGGTCGAGGGCCCACTCTTGACCCTCGTCCGACTCTCGGTCGAGGCCGACACGCATCCGTACGCCGAATGTCCTCTCGTCATCCCGGCATCGCACGACCTGGTCGGTCACACCCTGATGTCAGGATGGCGGAGATCTGTGCTGGACCAGCTGGGTGGGACTCGTGGATGCACCCACGTCAACACTTTGCTGATGGGACTGAGCGAGATGACGACCATGGTGTTCTTCCTACGGATGAACGCCGAGGTCCCGTACACCTCCAAGGCGCGCGTGGACGGTCGATGGATGGCGGAGGGCCTCGATGTGGCTCCTAGTCTCAAGGACGCATGCCATGGGCTCCGGGAGGACGGTGCCGCCGTCAGGTCCGTCGATCTGCTCGCAGCCCTTCCGTCGACCGCAGAGCAGCACACTGGCGATGCCTGACGATCCAGTCTTCGAAGTCGTCCACTTTGTCGGCAATGCCGGCACGCTCGTCGCTGACGTGCGCCGGGCGACGGCGCCGCGAGGCCTTGCCCTGATGTTCCACGGGGGCGGCCAGACCCGGCACTCCTGGGATCGAGCCGCGATGGATCTGCAGGCCGCGCGATGGACGGTCATCGCCGTGGACGCTCGCGGCCACGGGGACAGCGACTGGTCCGCCTCTGGCAACTACGACTTCGGCTCGTTGGGCGAGGACGTTGTCCGTGTGGTCGAGCAGTCACGCGCTCTGCCCATGGTCCCGACGAGCCGCCCTGTCCTCTTCGGAGCCTCTATGGGTGGCATCTCGATCCTGATGGCGGAGGCGGCACATGCCCCGCTCGCTGCTGGACTGGTCCTGGTCGACATCACGCCCAAGGTCGAGCGCGCCGGAGTGGACCGGATCATGGCGTTCATGCAGGGACGACCAGAAGGATTCGGAAGTCTCGAGGAGGTCGCGGACGCCGTGGCGGCCTACCAGCCCCACCGGCAACGCGCTCGTAACCCTGAGGGGCTGCGCAAGAACGTTCGCCGTGGCGACGACGGACGGTTCTACTGGCACTGGGACCCGGCCTTCCGCGGGATCGGTCCCAACCTCAGCGACCTTGAACAGCACCACCAACGCGTCACGGCGGCCGCCCGGAAGATCACCGTCCCAACCCTTCTCGTGCGTGGGGCCAACTCGGACGTGGTGAGCAACGAAGGTGCGGACGAACTCCGACGTCTGATACCTCATGCCCAGACCGTCAACGTCCCTGGTGCGGGTCACATGGTCGCGGGAGACGACAACGCAGTCTTCCTGGGATCGATTACGCCGTTCCTCGAGTCTCTCCCTGGAGAGACCTCCTGAAGGCGCCGCCTTGGTCGGACGATGACCGAGTTCCCCGAAGGGCAGGCCAAATCCTGAGGGACTGGCCTGCCCGTGAGTCACGACCCGGCAACCCGGCGGGACTCGCCGGACCAGTAGGGCTCACGGAGCGCCTTGCGCTGGATCTTCCCCACCGGGCTACGGGGAAGGGGGTCGGTGCGGAACTCGACACGGGACGGCTTCTTGTAGGACCCAAGGTGGCGGCGGCACTCCTCGATGACGGCGTCCGCGTCGATGTCGCCGAGCTCATCCAGCACGACGACCATCATCGGCGTCTCCCCCCACTTGTCGTCGGGGACACCGAAGGCAACAACCTCGCGGACCGGCGGCATCAATGAAACGACCTGCTCGAGCTCAGCCGGCCAGATGTTGAAGCCGCCCGACACGATGAGGTCATCGACCCTGTCGACGACGTACAAGAATCCGCTCTCGTCGAGCCGCCCGATGTCTCCGGTCAACACCCAACCGTCCCGAAGCCGATGGGCGGACAGGTCCTCATCGTTCCAGATACCACTCATCTGGCCCTCGCAGCGGATGCTGATCTCACCCTCTGCGCCGATCGCAACGGCAGGTTCTCCTCGCTGCGAATCTCGAGCTCGGCGAACGGCATGACGCGGCCTGCTGCGCGCAGGGGGGTCGACCCCGGTACGTCGGAGAACCAGGTGCGCGGCCCCATGAAGGTCACCGGGACGGCCTCTGTCTGGCCGTACATCTGGTACATCGTGTCACCGAAGACGTCGTGACCGGCCTGCGCGGTGCGCTCACTGATCGGCGCACCCGACACCATCACGACCTTCAGCCGCGGCAGATCGAGTCGCTTGCCGCCGGCAACGCGCACCATGTCCGCGACCATGGTGGGCACGGCGAAGAAGTAGCTGACCGGCTCGTTGACCAGGTCGTCGAGGATCACGTCCGCGTCGAAGCGTGAGCGCAGCACGTTACACCCGCCGCCGAGCCAGATCGGCAGGAAGAGGTAACCGGACCCATGGGAGATGGGTCCCACGTGCAGGCATCGATCGCCAGGATCGACCGGCGGAAGCTCGTAGAACCAGTCGCGGGTAGCGCTCATCCATGCCCGGTGCGTGTAGGCGATCCCCTTGGCGCGGCCCGTCGTCCCCGCCGAGTGCCGGATGATGAAGACGTCGTCGAGGCTCACCGAAGGATCGGGGTCCACCGGGGAGTGCGACATCAGCCAGTCCTCGTAGCCCTTATCACGGACCAGAATCTTCAGACCGGGGATCCGCTCATCGAGCCCCGCGACCTCGTGGGCAAACTCCTCGGACACGATGACCACTTTGGTCTCGGTGTGGCGCAGCATGTGCTCGTGGGCCTCGGAGGAGTTCCGGCGAAAGAGCGGCACGCGCACGAGGTTGGCCGCGACCGAGCCGACATAGAAGTCGGCTGCCTCGATGCCGTTGTCCTCGAGCACAGCAACCCGGTCACCTGACGCGAGGCCCATGTCCAGGAGGGCGTTCGCCAGCCGAACTCCCCGCGCCCAGGACTCGGCAAAGGTGAGCTCGCGCCCGTCCGCCCGCACGGCAATGCGGTCGCAGTTGAACTCGGCTGCTCTTCGCATCGCACTTCTGACATCAAGCATGGTCGACTCCTCTGTCGCTGCGGTGTCCGTCGGCCGACGGTGGCCAGACGTGCGACCTCGTCATGAGGTGCTGCCTGGATGGTCTCACTGCTTTGCAGAGATCATGTGCCGCGCGTCCACCCGAGGCGGCAACATGCCCTCGAGATCGGCTTTGATCTGGAGTGCCAGGAACTTCGACCACAGGCGGCCCTCCATGAGCGCGCCGCCCATCATCCAGAAGCCGTCCTGGCCCGTCCGGGTCCACATGCCGTTCATGAAACCCTCGTCATCGTGCCCCCAAACGGGACCCAGACGATCGGCCACCTCGTCCCCGAGCATGCGGCGCACTCCCTCCTGTTGGGATTCGTAACCCGTCGCCATCACCACGAGATCTGTGTCTCTGGTGGAGCCGTCGCGCAGCTGGAGTGACGAGGCCGTGAAGGTGTCGATGTCCTCCGCATGCACCAGGTCGATTTCTCGGGCGGCGATCAGGTCAGAACAGCCGACGTTGATGTAGTAGCCGCCTCCGGTGCGCAGGTACTTCATGTGGAACCCGGTGTTGTCGACCCCGTTATCGGTGCGGAACCCCACGGCGTGCAGGCGCTCCAGGAGCTCGTGGTCCAGTTGATCCGTCTTGCGGGTCAACCACTGGTACGCATCCGTCAGAACTGGGTGCGGGATCGACGCGGTGATCAGGTCGATGTCCTCCGCTGAGCCTTCGGAGTAGAGCTTGTAGACGAGCGTCCCGCTCGGCACGAGGCTCACCACACAGGTTGGGCTGCGTTGGACGATCGTGACCGACGCCCCGTTGCTGTGCAGGTCCTGCGCCACGTCGTGACCACTGTTCCCGGTCCCGATCACGATCGCCTTTTTGCCCTGCCACGTGTCCCCACGCGTGAAGTCCGTGGAGTGGATGACGGTACCGGCGAAGTCATCGATCCCCGGCAGCCGCGGCACTCGCGGAGTTCCGCTGACGGCGCCGTTCGCCAGGACCAGATGCGGGACGTGGACGTCGCGCACCGATCCGTCGGACTTCCGCAGACGCACCGTCCATCGTCCCTCCGCATCGTCGCGCGTCGCGGCTTCAAGTCCGGTACCCGTCCAGACGTTGAGTTCCATGGCCTCCGCGTAGTACTCCAGCCAACCGGCCAGCTTGTCCTTCGGGACGAAGGTCGGCCAGGTCTCGGGGAAGGGCATGTACGGCAGGCTGTTGGCCCAGACCTCGTTGTGCAGCGTTAGCGAGTGGTAGCGAGTACGCCAGTTGTCGCCGACCCGCGCGTGCGCCTCCACGAGGACGGCATCGACTCCGAGCTGCTTGAGTCGGGCGGCGAGCGCGAGACCAGACTGTCCGGCCCCGACGATGAGGACCTCCGGGCCATGCTCGGCGTGCTCCCTCGCCTTCGTGCGCTCGTCGAGCCAGTTGTCGCCGACGAAGTTGTAGGAGTACTCGACCCCTGTTGGGCGATTCGACCCCATCGTCTCCTCGAAGCCGGTCAGGCGCTGGAGCGTCGTAAGCCCGATCCAGACCCTGGTCCCCGAGGCGGCGCCCGGGTCGGCCTGGAGCCGGACGAAACCGGTGCCGAGCCCGAGCGTCGTGTCAAAGTCGAAGTAGCCCTCAATCAGGGAGCGCGCGGACCGTCGCACCCAACGAGGAGCCATCCGGCCCGAGCTGCGGCGCAGGTTGCGAGGAATGACCTCCTCGATCCGCTCCGCGAAGACCTTTTCGATCTCGGCCCGGCCGGTGAATGTTCGGTAGTCCCAGGTGAAGGCGAGCAGGTCGCGCCAGTAGCCATCCTCGAGGAAGTGGTCGGCCACCACAGTCGCATCTCCGCTTTCGAGGGCGGTCCCGAAGTGGCTCAGCCACTCGTCGAAGACCTCTCCAGGCGCCCTCGTCGTGGTCACGTCGAACGACGTCATAGCCGCATCCTTTCCGGACTCTGCGCCGCAACGGTTAGGGATCCATCTGCTCGATCGCGAGCGTAACCTCGCCTGACTTCGGCGTCAACACCTTCGTTGACGGGCGCTCGTGGCACGCCGACGGTCTCGGACTAAGAAGTCAGCGACCTCCGTGAGGCGTCCCCTGGGTCGGGAGGAGGGGCCGCCGGACGGGCGTGGCAAGATCCGGGTGGCGCACGCGCTGCGTTGGACTCACCTCGTTGGCGATGGAGTGAGCCGGCGAGGCGGCGCGACGAGGCGGCGGGTTGGGGCCGAACACCGTGAAGTGGCAGCAAGCTGCCCGGTGCCGAGCGTTATGCGCGCGTGGGCACGTCTACAGGCGTCGCCGTCAGCCCGTGCAAGAACACGTCGTTGAAGACAGTGGCAATCTCGTCAGGGGTTGCAGAGACTCCCGGTCTAAACCAGCGATGCGACCAGTTCAGCGCACCCAGGATGAGGTTTACGACCAGCTGCGGGTCGAGTTCGCGCTTGAACTCCCCGTCCTCGATCCCGCGCTCGATCATCTGCCCGACGGCATCGTTGAATCGTCGAGCCAGCCCTCGGAGGACCCGTGCCGACTCGTCGTCACCGGCGAGCTTGGTCATGTCTTCCTGCACATACACGTACAGGTAAGGGTAGTGATCGCTGTAGGCGTGCAACAGCGCCACGACCAGCCGTCGGACCTTCGTGGCGCCCCATTCATCCTCGACGACGATGCGCTCGGCTGCTGACACCAGGTGCTGGATCGCGTCGGTGATCACCGCGTGGAAGATCTCGTTCTTGTCCTTGAAGTAGTAGTAGACCGTTGCGCGGTCCGCACCCGCCTCCGCTGCCACGTCGTTCATGCTGGAACGGTCGTAGCCCGTCTCTCGGAAGACCTTGGCCGCAGCCGCGAGGATCTGCGCCCTCTTCTGCACGTACTCAGGGCTGGGTTCCGCCATGGCGCGCTGGCGACGCTCACTTATTCGACTCATAGCTTCTTCCCTCGATGCGAGGCTCCACTCTCGCAGACCCGGGGGATCAGGTAGATGGGGCGCCAACCAAAGCGGCGCAAGTCGGCTGCAGGACTCCTGGCGGCGCGACACTCGAAGCCGAGGCTCATCGGACACCGACCTCGCTCGTCCGGTCCGAGAGCGACATCGGTGCCCCTCAGTCTGCCGCCGTCAGGCAAAGCTGCGAAGCAGCGGCGCGAGTGACGGAGGCAGACCGGAACTCGTTCTCAGCGAGGCATACCGAGGGCGCGGGCGACGAGGTTATGCTGGATGTCGATGGTGCCGCCGCCGACGACCTGCATGATCGAAAAGCGCAACTACTCTGGTCGTAATCCTAAGACACTCGCGCAAACACCACCGGATGGTCCGTCGTACGACGCACGAGCGGTCCGCGATCCTGGACGTAGACAGCGAACCGGACGCTGCCAACGCCGAAGATTCAGTCGATTCCGGCATGCGCGGGTGGCCGGCAACCCGGACCGCTTCCGCCAGCGTGAGCAGATGCCATGCCGGCTCTTCACGTGAAACCGCAGTACGCCGCGCGGTGATCGTTCATGTCACCTGTCACGAACACCGGCTCCGTCGAGCGTGACCTGAGGCGCCGGAGAGTGACTGCCTCACGTGCGATGGCGACCGCACGCCAGTGCCCTTGATGGTACTGCCGGGTGTCCGCCGGGTTGGACGTTGATAAACGGGTCTGCCCCCGGTTCGGTTGACACTCGGGGTTGATGGTTCTCAGGCCGCGTCTGCCGCCGCGTAGATCATCTCAAACTCGACCGGGTGAGCTTGCCGAGGGCGCGTTGGCGGCGACGGCGGTTGTACTTGGTCACGATCCAGGTGACGATCGCCAGGCGCAGTTCCTCGCGGGTCGCCTAGCGCCTGGTGTCCAGGACGTTCTTCTGCAGCAGGGAGAAGAAGGACTCCATCGCGGCGTTGTCTCCCGAGGAGCCGACTCGGCCCATCGAGCCGCGCAGGCCGTTGTTCTTCAAGATCCGCACGACCTTCTTGGAGCGAAATTGACTGCCCCTGTCGGAGTGACAGATCGTCCCGGCCGGGGAACGCAGCCCGATCGCGTTGCGCAGCGCCGAGGCGGCCAGCGAGGACTTCATACGTGAGTCGATGGAGTAGCCCACGATCTTGTTGGAGTAGCAGTCCTTGATCGCACACAGGTAGAGCTTTCCCTCACCGGTGGGGTGCTAGGTGATGTCGGTGGGGTGCTAGGTGTAGGGGTCGGGCCGGGGCGCCCTGTCAACCTTTCGGCTGGTGGGTTTCCCCGGCCCGCCCTCCGAACCGGACGTGCGACTTCCACCGCATCCGGCTCTCCACGTGATCATGCCGTGGGGGCAGGGACCGCGGGTCTCGACCATGGTGTGGGGATCTTGGTGCCGCGGTACCGGTATCGCTCGATGGAGAACGACTCGGGCCGGAACATCTCGATCCCTGCGGCGCGGACCTGCCAGTTCGGCAGGAAGCGTCGCACCAGGGTGTGCCTGTTCAGGCCGACATGTCGCTTGCGCAGCCAGCCCACGATCCGCCAGAAGGCGTAGTGATCGAGGTAGCCGAAGGTGCGGGCGGACACGCCGTGCCGGAAATAGGTGCACCATCCCCGCAGCACCGGGTTCAACCGGCGCAGTAGGTCAGCGAGGTTGCGGTGCAGTGCTCTTCGGGTCAGGCGGCGCACCTTGTCCACGACGGAGGCCAACGCCTTCTTCGAGGGGTAGGTGTAGACCGCCTTCTTGCCGGTGCGGGCCCGCCACGGACGACGCTGGATGCGCCAGCCGAGGAAGTCGAACCCGTCCTCGACGTGGACCACTCTCCTCTTCTCGAGCGACAGGCGCAGACCCATCGGTGCCAGGACGTCACTGACCTCGTCCCACAACGCGTCGGCGTCCGCCTCGGTGCCGGCGACCATGACGACGAAGTCGTCCGCTTATGCCGACCGCCGGATTATGCCGCGTGAGAGTCGAAAGGCCTTGCTGTTACAGGACATTCGCGCCTGCTGGTCGGCATAATCCGGTGAACCGTGTCGTGGTCTATAGGCTGTCGAGGAAT
>JAABVA010000515.1_pt1 | contig 48750 bp, 48 predicted proteins | sample 5560331 | NCBI WGS metagenome assembly JAABVA01 (sample SAMN12812661, study PRJNA571458) | rock metagenome | isolation source: Antarctica rocks | place: Antarctica: Victoria Land, Mt New Zealand sud | collected 2016-01-07 | reverse complement strand
GAAGGCCAGGTTGGCCTCCTTCATCTCGCGCGCGCTCGGATTCCAGAGCGGGCGCTCGGCGGAACGGGGTGGGGTTACTGTAGCCATGTGTTAGTGGTTAGTGATGAGTATCCAGTGATGAGTATTTAGTGAAGCGGCTCCAACCACTGAACACTGAACACTAATCACTAGACACTCGTCTACTACGGATTGTTCCCGTTGCCGCCGGAGGACTTCATCTCCGCGGCGGCCGCGTCGAGCGCCCGCTGCGGTATTTCCGAGCCGAGGAACGCCTTGTGCAGGTGCACCTGCAACCGCGTCGAGGCCTCCAGATAGCCCGGGAAGTTGGGGCGCGGCTGGGCGTAGTTGAACTGCTGGCCATAGGTGGCGAAGTCATCCTGGCCGTCGGTCCGCTTGATGAGCCGCCGCAGGTCCGGGTCCCCGTACATCTCGCGATAGACGGGGGGCTGATCGAAGCGCAGCATCGCCTCCTTCTGCGCCTGCATCCCGACCTGCCAGTTGAGGAACGCCTTGGCCGCGGTTTGCTGCTGCGACGACTTCATGATCGCGTAGCCCTCGGGCCCCAGGCACGAGCCGCTCAGGCGCCCGTGCGACCCCGGGATCAGGGCCATGCGGATCTGGCCCAAGACCCCCTTGCTGGCCTGCGCGGGGTCGAGCGAGGCGCTCATCGTCCCTTCCCAGTTGGTGCTCATGGCGATCTTTCCGGTCAGCAGGTCGTTCGCCACGTCGCTCTCCTGGTGCGAGAGCGAGCCGGGCGCCACGTAGCCCTTGTCGAGCATCATCTTCATCATCTGTAGCGCTTTCACGCCAGCGCCCCGATTGAAGACCGGCGTCACGTTGTCCGCGGCGAAGAAGCGCCCGCCCAGCGAGTCGGCCATCTGCACGTAGTCGCACGTCAGCGCCTCTTTCTGCGGCCACGACCACGACATCGGGTACTCGATGCCCAGCTTGCCGCGGTTGCGCTTGAGCGCCTCGCAATAGGTCAGGAGCGCGTCGAGCGTGGCGGGCGGACGGCGCAGACCCACCGCGTCGAGCATCTTCTTGTTGTAGAAAAAATGCTTGGAGCTGTTCCAAAACGGCACGCCGTACATCCTGCCCTTATACGACACCGATTCGAGCGCGGGGGCGGTCAGCTGCCGCTTGAGCCCGGCAGGCAGAAAGTCCGTGAGATCGAGCGTGAAGCCGGCGGCGCCGAACGAGCCGGTCCAGATCGTGTCGATGGCGACCACGTCGTCGCCGTGTGTGCCGGCTTGGCCCTGTGTCGTGATCTTCTGGTACTGGTTGTTGTAGTTCTGGTCGTCGAAGTTGACGGCGATGCCTGTTTCCTTCGTGAAGAGAGCGTAGTACGCCTTCCACTTGGCGACGTTGGGCGAGAACGTGTTCATCACGGTGAGCGATCCATTGTTCTTGCCGTACGCGGCGGCCTCGACGACATGCGCCAACTCGGGACTGAGCCACAGACCGGCGGCAGCGCCCCCGGCCAGTGTCTTGCCTGTGAGCGCGAGCAGGGCGCGCCGGTCGATGGGGCGCCCAAAAAGAGTTACGTTCTCGTCGGACATTGTGAACCTCCTTGCCATGATGAGACCGAATGATTCATCCTGATCTTTCTTGATCGATCAGACGCCGAGCCGTTATTTCACCAACGGTAACACGATCACATTCGACTTGTCAAGCTCCCGTCCTCCCGACACAGGGTCTGTGAAAAGTCGCCCTTACCTCTTCTCGCCCCCTCCGCCCCCTCCGTCGACACGCCGCGTCGTTGGCGGGGGTCTGGGGGGAGGCGTCTCCCGGAGTTCCCCTGGAGGCGCGCCCCAACGTCGGACCCGCTGCTAGGGTCCGGGAGACCAGTCAGCCAGGGGTGGAGGGGGCGAAAGATTTCGGCATGATTGACGATGATCGGTGTGTTGCATTATGATCATACATGAGGGGAGGGGGATAGTGGTCATGATGGCTGAGGAGCGTCGCGAGCGTATCGCGGCCGCGTTGGTACAACGCGGCTCCATGAGCATCGCCGACATCACGGCGCAGGTCGGATGCTCCGTCGCCACGGCGCGTCGCGACCTCGATACCCTCGCGCGCCTTGGGTCAGGTCCGCCGGTCGCGCGGCGGCGCGATGGCCACGCCTACCCCGCCCACCGCGTCCGCCGCACCGGGGGGGCCGCTTGTGGGCGGGGCGAGCCCGGCCCGGGCGACGCGGCGCAGCGCGGAACCCGATCCGTTTGCCCTAATCAAAGGGCGCATCGCGCGGGCGGCCGCCGACCTGGTCATGGCCGGAGACTCGGTCGGCCTGTCGGGAGGCACGACGACGTTGGAGGTGGCCCGCTGCCTGCGCGGCCGGTCGCTCGGCCTGGTCACGAATGCGCTCGATATAGCGCGCGAACTAGCCCTCCGCGCCGGGCGCGCGCGTGGTGCTCATCGGCGGCGTGTTGAACGCGGACATGGACGAACTCGTGGGACCACTGGCGGAGGACATGCTGGCGCGTATACGCGTCGACACGCTGTTCCTCAGCGTGGACGGCGTGAGCGCCGAGGCCGGGGCGACCATCATCGGCGACCTCGAAGCCCCTGTCGTGCGCGCCTTCGCCGCCCGCGCGCGCCGCGTGGTCATCGTGGCCGACCAGCGCAAGATCGGGCGCACCGCCGTCATCCAGGTGCTGCCCCTCGTCGCAGTGGAGATCCTCGTGACGGACGCCGGCCCGTCCCCCGCGCGCAAGGCCATCGAGGGGGCCGGGGTGCGGGTCATCGCAGTGTAGGGGTGTAGGGGAGGTAGGACGTTGGCACGGATCAAGCTGGCCTATATCGGCGGCGGCAGCACGCGCGCGCCCGGCACCATGGCCTCGTTCGTCGCGCAAGGAGAGAACTTCCAGGGCTCGGAGGTCGTGCTGATCGACCTCGACGCGGAGCGGCTCGGCATCGTCAAGACCCTCGCCGAGAAGATGGCGCGCCACGACGGCATCGACCTCACGGTCACGGCGACGACCGATCGCCGGGCCGGCCTGCGAGACTGCGACGCCGTCCTGACCAGCTTCCGCCCCGGCGGCTTCGGGGCCCGCTACCTCGACGAGAGCATCCCGCTCAAGCACGGTGTGCTCGGCCAGGAGACGCAGGGGCCCGGCGGCTTCTTCATGGCCCTGCGCTCCATCCATGTCATGCGGGACATCGTCGCCGACATGGAGAGCGCCTGCCCCTCCGCGCGCCTCTTCAACTACACCAATCCCGTCAACATCGTGTCCGAGGCGATCACCCACCACAGCGATATCCCTACGGTCTCGCTCTGCGAGGGCCCGATCATCTTCCCGCGACACCTGGCCACGGCGGCCGGTCTCGACCCCGGCCGGGTCGACGCCGTGATGATCGGTCTCAACCACGGCTGCTGGAGCGTGCGCCACCTCTACGACGGGCAGGATATGATGCCGCTGGTGCGCGAGGCCTACGCGCGCAAGGCCGGCGACCCCACCGCCGGCGTCCGCGACCTGCGCCTGCTCGAACTGGCGGCCACGATGGACTCTCTCCCGGCCGACTATTTCCAGTACTACTACTTCAACGATGAGATCGTGGCCGAGCTGCGCGCCAAAGGGACCACGCGCGCGCAGGACATCATGGCCGCCGTGCCGGACTACTGGGCGCACTACCGCGAACAGGCCGCCCAGGACATACCCGAGCTGGACCCGCGGCGCTCGCGCGGCGGCATCCACGAACTGGAGCTGGCCATCGACGTGATGGACGCCATCTACAACGACCGCAGAGAAGTCTGGCCGGTCAACGTGCCCAACAAGGGCGCCATCGCGGACTTCCCCGACGACCTCGTGGTGGAGGTCCCCGGCTACGTCGATCGCGCCGGCGTGGCGCCGGTCACGCAGGGACATCTGCCGCGCCGGGTGTCGGGCCTCGTCAAGATGCTCGGCGAGTACCAGGCGCTCGCGGCGGAGGCGGCCTGGAGCGGGACGCGCATCGACGCCGTCCGCGCCCTGGCGAGCAATCCGCTGGTCTTCTCGTTGCACACGGCCGAGAAGGTCTACGATGAGATGGCCGCCGCGCTGAAAGACTATCTGCCGGCGCGCCTGCTACACTGACGCGCCTGCTACACTGACGCGCCTGCCGCACTGGCGCGCCTGCTACACTGATGCGCCTGCTGTATGGTTAGGGTGTGTCCTGTTTGAGTTGGGGCTCGCCCTCACCCCCGACCCGTGGCCCCGGCCCCGGCCGCGGGCTGACGGTCTAGCGCGCCTCTCCCGTACGCGGGCGAGGGGAAGGAGCGGGAGAACGATGGCACGGACGCGCCTTATCAGCCTCCCGTACGCGGGCGAGGGGAAGGAGCTTAAGGCGGCCGTGGGGCCGTGGGGGCGCATCCCCCGAATTCCTTTCTCCTGCCCCCTCCTCACAAGGAGAAGGAGGAGGAGCAGAGGGTGGTGGATAATTTAGGCTGGTAGTTAGCTATTAGCGGTCAATCAATGAGGGAACGCATTGTGCAACTCACCATCGTCGACGACTACGAGGCCCTGAGCCGGGCTGGGGCCGATCTGATGGCCGATCTGATCGAGGCGCGCCCGGACGCGTCGATCATCCTGGCGACGGGTGAGACGCCGCTGGGCCTCTACCGAGAGCTGGCCGAGCGGCGGCGACGCGGCGAGCTCGACGTGTCGCGCGCGCGCTTTTTCCAGCTCGACGCCTACATGGGCCTGGGGCCGGACGACCGCCGCTCCCTGTACGGCTGGATGAAACGGTCCGTGCTCGACCCTCTCGACGTGCCCGAGGCCAACGTGGTTCGCCTGCCGGGCGACGCGCCGGACATCCAAGCCGCGTGCCGCGCCTACGACGCGGCAGTGAGAGCCGCCGGCGGCATCGACCTCGCCGTGCTGGGCCTGGGGCCGAACGGCCACCTGGGCTTCAACGAGCCGCCGGCCGACCCCGCCTCACCCACGCGCGCGCTCGACCTGACCGAGGAGAGCATCGTGAGCAACGCCCGCTACTGGGGCGGGCGCGACGAGGTTCCGCGGCGGGCCCTGACCGCCGGCCTGAGCGTTCTGCTCGCCGCGCGCGGCACGCTCCTGGTTGTTTCAGGCGCGCACAAGAACGCGATTCTGCGCCGCACCGTCGAGGGACCCATCATCCCTGATGTCCCGGCTTCGTACCTGCAAGGGGCGGCCAACGTCACAGTGCTGGCGGACAAGGCCGCCTGGGGCGAGTGACATTGAGCTACGTTCTGGGCGTCGACGCCGGCAACACCAAGACGATCGCCCTGGTGGCCGGCCATAACGGCGCCATCCTTGGGGCCGGACGCGGCGGCTGTGGCGACATCTACGATACCACCAGGGTCTATGGCGACCGTTCGCCCGCGGCCGTGGCCGCCGCGGCCCTCGGCTCGGTCGAGGACGCGGTGAGGGCCGCCCTGAGCGCGGCGGCCGTCGAGCCGGCCGAGGTGGGGGCCGGAGCCTTCAACATGGCGGGGGCGGACTGGCCGGAGGATTACGATTTCTTGCGCGCCGCCATGGAGCGCCGCGGCTTCGGGCGGCGCATCGTCGTCGTCCACGATTCGCTCGGCGCGCTCCGCGGCGGAGCGCCCGATGGAATCGGGACCGCCGTCGTCTGTGGGACGGGCGCGGCGATCGGCGCGCGCGGGCGGGATGGGCGCGCCTGGCACACCAGCTTTTGGCAGGAGTCCCAGGGCGGCCATGAGCTGGGCAAGAAGACGCTACGCGCCGTCTACCGCGCCGAGCTCGAACTCGACCCTCCCACTACGCTGACCAGGCGTGTGTTGGACACCTACGGACAGAGGAGCGTGGAGGACGTGCTGCGCCTGTTCACGGCGCGGGAGGGGGCGCATCCCCGCGATGTGGCGCGGCTGGCCCCCGTGCTGCTGGACGAAGCCGGGCGCGGCGACGCCACCGCGCGGCGCATCGTGCGGGAGCACGGGCAGGGGCTCGGCGACTACGCCGCCGTGGCGGCCCGGCGGGTGGGTCTCGAGGGGACACCGTTCACGCTGGTGCTGGCGGGCGGCGTGCTGCGTGAGCCCTCGTCCCTGCTGATGGAGGCCATCGTCGCCCGCGTCCAGACGACCTCGCTGGAGGCGCGTCCCGTCCAGAGCCGCTTCGAGCCTGCCGTCGGGGCGCTCCTCCTGGCGCTAGAGGAGGAGGGCGTCGCCATCGACGAGCCGCTCCTGGAGACGCTGACGGCGACGTTGCCCTCGCCCGCCCTCTTCGAGACTCATCTGTACGAGGAAAGCGGGAGATAGGGAGTCGAGCGATGACGGTGGTCGATCACAAGGTCTATCTCGGCGTCGACGGCGGGTTTTCCGGGACGCGCGCGCTGCTCGTCGACGGACGCGGCGCGGCGCTGGGCTACGGCCGCGGCGGCAACGCCAACCACCAGGGCCAGGGCTTGAGCCGGGCGATCCGCCACGTTGCGACGGCTGTCGAGGAGTCCTGCGCCGCGGCCGGCGTCGCCGTGGAGGGCGTCCACGCCGCCCACTTCGCGCTGGCCGGGGACGACGTAGAAGACGACCACGAGAACCTGATGGCCGCCCTGGGCCGGGCCTGGCCGCGCTTGCGCTTCGCGTTGAGTAACGATGTCTGGGCCGGCCTGCGCAGCGGATCGACGAGCGGGATCGGCGTGGCGGTGAACTGCGGCAGCGGCACGGGGACCGTCGGCCGCAACGGCCACGGCGACACCGCCATGATCCCCGACAACGGCTACAAGCTCGGGAGCTCGGGGGGCGGCGGCCAGATCGCGACCGACGCCGTGCGCGCCGTGGTGCGGGCATGGGATGGCCGCGGGGCGCCGACCGCACTCACGGAGGACGTGCTCGCCCTCACGCGCCAGCCCGACGTGCAGGCGCTCTACCTCGCCATCTATCGCGGCCGCGTTTCACAGGCGCGCCTGCGCTCCCTCACGCCCGCCGTCCTGCGCACGGCGGCGGCAGGCGACGCCGTGGCGATCGGCATCGTACGCCACATCGGGGCCGAGATGGGCGTGGCTGCCGCTGCCATGGCGCGACGCCTGGGCCTGCAGGGCGACGCGTTCGCCTTCGTACTGACGGGAGGAACGGTCCGCACGTTGCGCAGCGCTCTCGTCGACGCCGCCGTCGAGCGCGTGCGCGCGGACGCGCCGCGCTGCGTGCCGGCATTACCGTTGCTCCAGCCCGTGGCCGGCGCGGCCCTCCTCGCCCTCGACGATGCGCAGGCGCCGGTGACGACAGACCACTACACCTACCTAGCGGCGCAGGGCTACGCCTGGCATCCGGAAGAAACGTTTGACGAAGTGATTAGTTGCTGAGTGGAAGCAAGAGGGCTTACATGGCTATCAAGATCGGTGTGATCGGCGCGGGCAGCACTTATACACCCGAGTTGGTCGAGGGGTTGTTGCGGCGACGCGAGCGCATCGGCCTCGACGAGTTGGCGCTGATGGATATAGACGACGAGAAGCTCTCCGTCGTCGGCGGGTTAGCCCGGCGCATGGTGGAGCGAGAGGGAGCGCCTTTCTCCGTGCGCCTGACGACGGATCGCCTGGAGGCCATCCGGGGCGCCGCGTTCGTGCTGACGCAGATGCGCATCGGACGGCTTGCCGCACGGCGCAAAGACGAACTCATCCCGCGACAACACGGCGCCATCGGCCAGGAAACGACCGGGCCGGGTGGGTTTGCCAACGCCCTGCGCACCGTCCCGGTGGTCCTGCAGGTGGCGCGCCAGATGGAAGAGCACGCCCCGGACGCCGTCATGATCAACTTCACCAATCCCGCCGGCATCGTGACGGAGGCCGTGCTGACGCACTCGGGGGTGAACGCGATCGGTCTCTGCAACGGCCCTATCGGCACACGTAAGACGATCGTGGCGGCGCTCGACGCGGAGGACCGCGACGTGAGCATGCGCTATTTCGGGCTCAACCACCTCAGCTTCGCGGCCGATATCGCGCTGCGCGGCCGCGACGTCACCGCCGAGGTCGTCGAGGCCCTCGCGCGGGCAGCCGATGAGACCGACGCCGCCATCCTGCGCGGCCTGCGTATGGTACCGTCTGGCTACCTGCGCTACTACTACCGGGCCGACGAGACGATGGAGGAGCAACGGCGCGAGGAGCGCAGCCGGGCCGAACAGGTCATGGAGATCGAGGAGCAGCTGCTCAGGATGTATCGGGACCCGGACCTGGCGGAGAAACCGGCTATCCTGGAGCAGCGCGGCGGGGCCTGGTACAGCACCGTCGCGACCGCGTTGATAGACTCGATCGTAAACAACACAGGCGATGTCCACGTCGTCAACACGCGCAACCGCGGGGCCATCGCCGACCTGCCGGCGGAGTGCGCCGTGGAGGTGGCCGCCGTGATCGACGGGCGCGGCGCCGCGCCCGTGACACAGGGTTCGCTGCCGCTACGCGTGCGGGGCCTCGTCCAGCACGTCAAAGCGTACGAGCAATTGACCGTGCAGGCCGCGGTCACGGGCGACCGCGAAACCGCCATCTGGGCTCTGGTCAATCATCCGCTGGTCGGGTCGTACCGCGCCGCCGTCGAACTGGTCGACCTCCTGCTAGAGGCGCACCGGGACTACCTGCCGGCCTTCGCGCACTAAGCCGTTGGCCTGACCGGCGTCCTGCGACTAGAGTCGCAGGCCAGTGGCCACAATCGTAATGTGGATATACCCCTGGCGCCTTAGCCGGAAGGCGAGGTGAATGTGCGCCGCGCGGGCCGGCGCTCGGCCCCGATGTTGGGCACGAGGAAGACCACGCCCACGATGGCGCCCAGGGCGATGGCGCCCGCGACGAGGAACATGCCGCCGGCGTGGAGGCGGTCGAACAGGAGGCCGAAGAGCGTGGACCCGAGCACGGCGCCCAGGCCGAAGGTGGCGCCGCTGAAGATTGTCTGGCCGGTCGAGCGCAGGCGCTCGGGGACGCTCCGGTCCATGAAGGTCACGCCCCCGACATAGAGACCGGCGAACGAGAGGCCGTGCAGCAGCTGCCAGACCAGGACCAGGTGATAGTCGCGCAGCACCCCATAGGCCAGCCAGCGCAGCGCCGCCGCGGTGAGGCCGGCGAGCAGCAGCGGCTTGACGCCGACGCGCGCCACGACGATGCCCGCCACGGCCATCACCGGCAGCTCGCTCAGGGAGGCCAGGCCCGCGGACAGACCCACGATGTTGGAGCCGGCGCCGAGCGATGAGAGGTAGAGGGGAAAGAATGTGTTGTAGGCGGCGAAGGTACCGTAGCCCACGACCGCCAGGAGCAGGAAGATCACGACCCCGCGATCGGCCAGCACCTCCATGATGCCCCCGCCGCGCGCCTCCGCGACGACCGCCGCCTGGCGCGGCGCCGCAAGCGTGGTCAGGAACGCGGCGAACAGGAGGGCGCCATACACGACGAAGAGCGCGAGGATACCCCGGCCACGGTAGAAAGACCCAATTGCTAGTGAGGAGAGCAGGAAGCCGAGCGAGCCATAGATGCGCACGCCGCCGTAGCTGCCCCCGCGCGCCGACAGCCAGTCCAGCGTCGTGGCGTCGGCGAGCGGGATAGCCGGGCTGAGTGAGACGGCCAGGAGGGCGATGAGCAACAGCAAAGCGGCGAAGGAGTGCGCCATCGTGACGAGGGGCGCGGCGAGCGAGGCCGCCAGCAGGGAGATTGCGAGCAGGCGCTTGCGCCAGCCGTAGCGGTCGCTCAACAGGCCCCAGAGCGGCTGCAACACGACGCCGCCCAGGGGCGCGAGCGAGGCGGCGAGGCCGATCTGCGCGCCGTTGAGATGGATGGCATGATAGTAGAGGCCCACGTAGGGGAAGTACAGGCCGGCGGCCCCGAAGTACAGCATGTAGAAGAGCTTCATGCTCCAGGGGCCGGCCAGCCACGTCGATGCACGGATCACGGTCCATGATAGCATACGGCGTGTACGGCCTCGCACGGGCCGCGACGTATGACGTATTAGGTTAGGAGAGAAAGAGAATATGAAGTCGGTCAAAGTGGTCATCATCGGCGCCGGCAGCGCCAGCTTCGGCCTGAACTCCCTCGCCACGCTGCTGCGCGAGCCCTCGTTGCGGGGCAGCACCCTGGCGTTGGTCGACAAGAATGCCGAGGGGCTGCGCCTCGTACACCGGCTGGCCGACCGCATGAACGAGGAGTGGGACGCCGGGCTCACCGTCGAGAGCAACACGGACAGGCGCGCCATGCTGCCGGACGCCGACTTCGTGGTCTGCTCCATCGAGGTAGGGCCGCGCGAGGAGCTGTGGCGGCGGGACTGGGAGACCACGCTCCGCCACGGCCTGCGCCAGCCCTACGGCGAGAACGGGGGACCGGGTGGCTTCGCCCACGCCGCGCGCAACATTCCGCATATCATCGACATCGCGCGCGACATGGAGCGGCTCTGCCCTCACTCCCTGTTCGTCAACCTCAGCAACCCGCTCCCGCGCCTCTGTCGCGCCGTGTCCAAGTACACCTCGATCACGCCCGTCGGCCTCTGCCACCAGATCGGCTACGGCTATATGATGGCCGGCATCGCGCTGGCCGACCGTCTCGGGATAGAGCCGCCCGCGCCCTTGCTCGATCCGGACGCCCCCCACGATCGCGCCTTCTGGGAGGTGGCGGTGCGCTTTCAGGGGCAGGTGGGCGAGGCCATCGACATCAAGGCGGCGGGGCTCAACCACTTCACCTGGATGCTCGACGTGCGCGATCGTCGCAGCGGCGACGACTTGTACCCGGAGCTGCGGGCGCGCGTACTGGCCGATCCGACGGAGCGCGAGCCGCTTACGCGCGACATGCTGCGGCTGACCGGCTATCTCCCGGTACCCGGAGACACGCACCTGAGCGAGTATCTGCCCTACACGCACAACCCCGTCACCAAACCCTGGGAGCGCTACAAGCTGCGCCTGTACGACTGGGACCGCGCCGCGCGCGGCCGCGAAGAGATGTGGACGGTGATCGAGCGGCTGGTCGCGGACGGCGGGCCGGAGTTGGAGAGGCTGCGCGCCGCGCCGAGCGAGGGCGTGTACGAAGTGGTGCACGGCGTGGCGCACGACGCCAATCTCTACAGGGTATCGATCAACGTGGCCAACGACGGCGCCATCTCCAACCTCCCCGATCACGCGATCGTGGAGGCGCCGGCCGTGATCGGGGGGATGGGGGCGACACCCCTGCGGATTGGCGCGCTGCCCCCGGTGGTCGCGGAGCTGTGCCGGCGCGAGGCCGAGCGCGTCGAAGTGGTGGTCGACGCGGCGGTTCGGGGGGATCGCAACCTGGCCTTGCAGGCGCTGGCGCTGGACCCGACCGTGGACGACCTGGATGTCGCCCGGGCCGTGCTCGACGACTACCTGCGCGCGTTCCGGGAGACTCTCCCGCAGTTCCACGGTCGCTGGAGCCTCTGAAAAACACCCTTTTGCTCCTGACATAGGGCTGTCACAGCGGTATCCCATACTGGAGATGGGCCGGCGAGAGGTCGCCGGCACGGGCGAAAAGGCCCGCGGGAGAGAGGAGCATAGGGATGGTACAGGGACTTCAGTTCGTCATGATGCATGTGCCGGACGTGGCGACGGCGCGCGACTTCTACCGGGACACGCTCGGCTGCGCGGTCGAGGCCGAGAACCCCGGCTTCGTGCAATTCGCGCCGACCGAGCGCGGCGCGGCCTTCGCCTTGGGGCAGGAAGGCCACGGCGACCCCGTCGAGTTGTGGTGGTACGTCGACGACGCCGACGCGACACACCGGGAGCTCGCGGCGCGGGGCGTCCGTATCGTCGAGCCGCCGCACGACATGCCGTTCGGCCGCGTCTTCTCTATCAAAGAGCCGGCCGGCGCCACCCTCTACATGCTACAACTGGCACAGCAAGGGTAGACATCCAACCCACCACGGAGGCACGGAGACTCAAAGGCGCTGAAAACCCTTTTAGATTCTCTCCGTGTCTTCGGGGTGCATGTGGAATTCGGTACAGCGCAGCCGTCGCGTGCGCCGCGGTTGGCGCTAATCGTCCGCCGTAATCGTAATGGGTACTGTTGGCTCGGTAGGTCAGCGGCGTTGCCGTGGGGCGCCAGGCGAGCAATTAGCTTGCATGATCGCCAAGGCACGGTCTCGATCAAGCGTGCAGGATACGAGGTCGACAAGCTGCTGCGACGTATCAAGGTATAGCTGCCTGGCCATATCGCGCACTCTCGCATTGCTCAAAGTATGTTTCGACCCTTTGGAAATACTCGTCGAGGAAATCGTGCAGCCCTGCTCATCGCTGATCGAATAGAACCAGTCGCCCGTATCTTCGCGCTCGGCCCGCATCTTGCCGCGCAGTTGCCGATCGACCTTGTCCGATTCGAGAGTAGGCATTCAAGTTATGCGGAAACAATGGCGGACCGCAGGTAGTCGAGTTGGTCGAGCAGATGGGCGCTCAGTCGTTCCTCCTGCTTCTCCAGAAAGGGCAGGTAGCCCGCAAATATGCGGCGGAACGCCTCGATAGCTTCGCTTTCCGTCGCCCCCGAGGCGTGTATATAAAATCTGGGTTCCGTCACTACCACCTCATCCTCATCGCGCTCGACAACGACAAGCACCGGGTGCGCGAAACGTTTACCCCCCGGCAGAACACCGTCGATGCTTATCGCCTGTGAAGACGCTGACGTGCTCCCCGTAACCGCAACAGCATGTTGCCCTTCCGTCTGCTCCATTGTCATCGCTCCTTCACATCTACATACCTACTTTGTTGGAACGAAATCGGCCATATCATACTTCTCCGCATAAACCAGCGGATGGTCCTGTTCGACGCAACAGCGGAATCATCCCCAACTTGTTGACCATAGCGGAATCATCCCCAACTTGTTGACCATATGTGTGCGCCATTATGGGTTAACCTACTTGTTGTATTAACATGCAGCCGTCTATTAGCCGCCTATAGTTCGATCCCGAGAGATATAAATTTTATATAGTTAGTTATATACAAGCGGTGTGCTAAGCCTCGCTTTCCTGGTTGCCCTGGTATATGTCATAGGTCATCCGCGCCTCGGCGGCGAGCTGGCTCCGCAGCTCAGGCGGCGAGAGCACGCGTACTTTAGAGCCCCACGAGAGCAGCCAGGGAATCAGGTCGCGCGGCGCGCGCGGTCGGAAGACCATGACGACGCCCTCGGGGCGCTCTTCCTCGCCGACGAAGCCCATCGGGCGGTCCTCGCGCACCCAGCGCGCCGCTCCCGGCGCGAAGAGCGCGCGCACCTCGTCGGGGCCGTGCTCCATCGGCGACACCTGGCGCACCGTGAACTCCTTGCGCCGCGCGAATCGCTCCCCCGTCGGGACGATGTCGTCGATGCGATCGAGGCGGAAGTGGCGCATGCCCGCGCGGCTGCGGCAGTAGGCCGCCATGACCCAGCGTCCCCCTATGCTGACCAGGCCGTGCGGCTCCACGTCGCGCGCGCCGGCCGCGCCGTGGCGCGCCTGGTAGGTGAGCCGGAGCACCTTGTGCTGCCCGATGGCCCGCCGGATCGCCGCGAGCCGCGCCTCGACCGCGGGGTCGGGCGGACCGATGCGCCCGACGAAGCGCAGCGTGTCTTGCAGAGACTCCACCTCGTCTCGCGTCGCCTCGGGCAGCAGCTTCTCGATCTTCTTGCGCGCCGTCTCGACGGCCCCGCGGTACGGCGCGTCGACCTGGTCGGCTACGAAGGCGGCTCCGAGCAGGATCGCGCCAGCCTCGTCGGGTGTGAGCATCAGCGGTGGCAGGAAGTAGCCGGGCATCAAAGTGTAGCCGTAGCCCGGCGTGGACACAACCGGTACGCCCGCTTCGTTGAGGGCCTGCACGTCGCGGTAGATCGTGCGCACGCCGACCTCGAATCGCTCCGCGAGGTCCTCGCCGCGGGTGTAGCGGCGCGTCTGCAGGTGCAGCATGATCGCCAGCAGCCGGTCTGTCCGATTCATGGCGCCACGATAATCGTTACAGGCGCGCGGCGTGACCGTCTCGATGCGGCGGGCCGGCAGATCGGACCGTCGCATGTCCCCGCCACGGGCATGTTAGCGCGAGAGCGCATATTATCGACACCGCGATCCGATACTGGATCGGTCGTACGCGTGACGGATACATGACCGAGACTCCTGTACTTGTACTACTCCGCCCCTTCTCGCCCCCTCCGCCCCTGGCTGACTGGGCTATCAGACCCGCGGCGAGGGTCTGGGAGACCAGCGCGCCTCCGGGGGAACCCGGGGAGATGGCTCCCCCCAGACCCTCGCCATCCACGACGGGGACGGGCAAACAGGCTCGGCCGCACGACAATTCATAGACCCTGGTTCCCACGCTCCCACGCTTGGCCGGGCGCGTAGTGGGGTGATATGATACGGTACGAATGACGGGCTGCTCACCTACCCGCCAGGCGCTAACAACAGGCTACCACGAAGGAGGGCTACGATGATCGGGCTCGTCGCACCCGCGCCGGCCGATTCCGGGCTACCCGTCGGGCCCTCCGCCCTCGTGCTCAAGAGCGCCGCTCGCGCCCCCTTGACCGGTACCCCCATCTTCGTCTTTCACGGACCTTTCCCTGTGCGCGCCGCCCTTGGACTGACCCCCGACCGCCTGGTGATCCAGCCAACCGCGCCGCTCGTCCCGTCGATCTGCCTGCAGCGGCACGAGATCGCCGCCATCCGGGTCGAGCGTAGCCAGTGGTATGCCTTTGGGCGCGCCGTCATCGTAATCCGCCGCGTCAAAGGCCCGACCCTCCGGTTGCTGGTCCCGCTCGTCGAGGGTCTCCCCGACGGCACGAACGATCTGGCCCGCTTGTTGCGCGCGTGGTGGCGCTCGGGGCACAGGTAGCTCCTTGGCTATGTCCTCCTCTTAATCCGATTGCATCGTGCTCTTTCAGTCGAGCCCTCTATACTAGGGGTATGAGCACGCGCTACCATCGAGGTACTCTTATCGCCCTCTTTGCCCTCATAGCCATTCTGTTGAGTGGCTGCGCGCCCTTGCCGTGGGAGGCGCGCGCGGCGGCCGGCGACGTACTGAAGGTGTCGCAGGGCTGCCCGTGCCGTTTCAGCTACCCGGCGTCGTGGTACTACTCGGCCTCCGACGGCGACACGAGCAAGTCGCGGCTGGCCGTGCACAACTACAACGACTCGAGCGCCGCCCACGCGCCGATCCCCACGCGCTTCGCCGACGTCGGCATCGATTGGCATCCCGACCCCACCGGGCAACTCTACCTCGCCGCCACGACGCGCCACTTCGCGCCGATCCCTGAGCAGGCCACGCGCCTCGTCGTCTCGAACCGGGACGCCATGTCGTACGCCCACTGGACCGCGCCGCCGTCCGAGGGCGGCGTCTACGAGGAGCACATCTACCTCTGGGCGCCGGAGTTGCAGCTCGACTACGACATCTCGCTGATGGCGGCCAACCCACCCAGCCGCGACATCGCGGCCGAGCGCGCCACTTTCTACAAGATCGTGCGCTCGCTCGTCATCGGCCCGCAGTAGCTCCGCCCGTCCTCCATGCGCGCACTCACCGCCACGGTCAGCCGCCACGAGCCGGTCGCCGGCGGTCTAACCGAACTGGCGCTCGAAGCGCCGGCCCTGGGCGCGGCGCTCCCTGGTCAGGGCGTCGCCCTGCGCCAGCCGGGCGCGCTGGCCGTGATCCCCCGTCCCTATCAGCTGGCGACGCTCGACGCGCGGGCGAGCTCCGCCGCGCTGCTGTACAGCGCGGGCGATCCCCTCGCGCCCTGGCTCGCCACCCTCGCGCCGGGGGCCCGCCTCGACTTATTGGGACCGTGGGGACGCCCCTTCCCGATAGACCCGCAGGCGCGCCACGCCGTGCTGCTCGGCGGCGGGACGCGGCTGGTCGCGCTCGTGGCCCTGGCGCGGACGCTCGTGGAGCGCGGCGTCGCGGTCGTCGTGCTGCACGACGCGCCGACCGCGGCCGCGCTGCTGCCGCCGCTCCTCCTGCCGCCCGCGGTCGAATTTCACGTCGCCACGGCCGACGGCTCCGCGGGCGCGCGGGGGGACGTGCTCGACGTGTTGCCGCCGTTCCTCCCCTGGGCCGACGCGCTCTACGCCGCGCTCCCGCCCGCGTCGTACCCGCCCTTGCGCGAAGAAGTCTACCAGGGCCGGCTGCGCGTCCGGCGCGGCTTCGCGACTGTGCTGGCCGAGGCGTCCCTGGCCTGCTACACCGGCGCGTGCGGCGGTTGCGCGGTTCCCCTGCGCGACGAGAGCTACGCCCTACTGTGCAAAGACGGCCCCGCGTTCGACCTGCGGGAACTGCGCTGACGCGGGTAGTTAGTTGGCTACTTCGGCTTTGCGGTCCCGCACCGAGACCGCGGGGTTGCCCTTGACGTAGAAGCGCCAGGGCAGTTCGACGGCGCGCGTGATGCCGATGCGCGTGGTTTGCACGATGGGCAGGGTGTCGTGGGGGACGCCGGGGACGATGTAGAGGGGTAGGCCGGTCAGGTCGCCGCCGTTGAGCTCAGGCCCGATGGCGAGGGCCTGGCACAGGCGTCCAGGGCCGTTGGCCACGTTCGGGCCGCTCTTATCGCCCCTCCGCCCACTCTTTTTGCCGCCCCCGTCCTCGCCGCCATTGCCCGCGCTACCCCCCGGCGGAGCGGTGAGGCCGCGATTGTCCATCATGATGTCCAGCCCCTCGCGCGGGTCGAGGGCGCGGATCAGCACAGCCGCGGCAATACCCGCCGCCTCGGTCACGACGTTGAGCATGTAGTGCATGCCGTACGAGCGGTACACGTAGGCGTGACCCGCCGCGCCGAACATGACCCGGTTGCGGTTCGTCACGCCGCGGTAGGCGTGGCAGGCCGCGTCCTCGGGCGCGACGTACCCCTCCGTTTCCACGATCATGCCCGCGAGCCGTCCCCGCGCAGTCTCGTGGATCAACGTGGCCCCGAGCAGGGCGCGCGCAATCTCCAGAGTGGAGCGCTCGTAGAAGGGCCTGTCGTGGCCAATGCAAAGGGGCAGGGGTTTGGGTCTATCAATGGGACGCATGGAAGCCCGCTATATCCACGAACTCGAACAGGTGGTGGGCGATAGCCACGGCTCGGGGCACGAGCCGGTCATCGACGACAAGCCAGAGGTGTGCGATGCGCATCGGCGTCGTACTTCCTACTCTATGATCAACCTGAGCCTACGTTTCACTCTCGACCTTCGACGTTCGACTTCGTTCAGCCGCGGCCAGGGCATGCTCGAGGCGATGCTGGCCGGCCGCCGTGGTGAGATCGCCGCGCGTCTTCTCCAGGATGCCGCGTACGCCGTCCGTCGCGCGGCGCAACGAGCCGGTCACGGCGTCAGGGTAGTCGATCGTGACCAGCAGCTCGTAGATCCTGTCCATGGCCCCGAGCAGGCGCTCGCCCGTGGCGTAGTCGTCTCGGCGCAGCGCGTCGAGCGTGTAGCGGCGCAACTCGCCGACCGCCTCGGCGAGACCGCTGTAGTAGGGGACGTAGCCCACGCCCAGCGCGTCGGGCGCCGGCAACTCCTCGTCGCGCACCAGGGCCAGCGTGAGCCGCGCCTCGGCATACTCCTTGAGCGCGTCGCCGACGTAGTTGTGGTGGTAGAGCTCGGGCAGCGCGGCGAGCCCCTGCTCGATCGCCCCGATCTCGTCGCGCGCCTGCGCCAGCAGCCCCTCGGCCCGTCCCCAGTCGCGGCGGTGCACGGCGCGGATAGCGTTCCCGCAGTGGCGGATGAGCAGGCGCGCGTGCGCCAGCGAGGCCTCGCGCGCCGCGTGCCTGGCGCCGAAGTAGGCATGCGCCACGCTCTCCAGTTGGTCTAACGTGTCCATATACGTCAGTATACTTTGCGCCGCTCCCCCCGTCGCGCTTATAATATGTCAATCGCGCCCACATCGACGCGACGCCCTTCCGCCAATGACGGACCACGGAGGAAAATTTCGATGAAAAGCTATCCCACGGGGAACCTGCGCAATGTCGCCCTCATCTCCCACGAGGGCGCGGGTAAGACCAGCCTCGTCGAGGCCGCCCTGTTCGACACCGGGGCCACCACGCGCCTGGGCCGGGTCGAGGAGGGCACGACGGTGTCGGACTTCGAGCCCGACGAGCGCGAGCGCAAGATATCGCTCGGCGCCTCGGTGGTCCCCGTGGAGTGGCGCGACTGCAAGATCAACCTGCTCGACACCCCCGGCTACGCCGACTTCGTCGGCGAGTTGCGCGCGGCCCTGCGTGTGTCCGACGCGGCGGTCGTCGTGGTCGACGCCGCGGCCGGGGTCGAGGTCGGCGCCGAATTGGTCTGGTCGTACGCCGACGAGTACAACCTGCCGCGCCTCGTCTTCGTCAACACGCTCGACCGCGAGAACACCGACTTCCTGGCCACACTCGAGACCGTGCAGAGTCGCCTCTCCGCGCACGCTGTCGCGGTGCAGCTGCCCATCGGCGCGCAGTCCGAGCTCGCGGGCACGCTCGACGTGCTCACAGGCAAGGCCACGCTCTACGAGAGCGGCCGGCCGCGCGAGGGCGCGGCGTCCTCGGTCTCGGCCGCGCTCGAGGCGCGCCTTGCCTCTCTGCGCGAGAAGCTGATGGAGGCGATCTGCGAGACGGACGACGATCTGGTCGCGCGGTACCTCGAGGGGGTCGAGATCGACGCGGTGGACCTGCGCCGCGCCCTGCGCCGCGCCGTGGCGCGCGGCGAGCTCGTGCCGGTGCTGTGTGGCTCGGCCGCCCTCAACGTCGGCGTGGCGGGCCTGCTCGACGCCGCGGTCGACTACTGCCCCAGCCCGGCCGACGCGGAGCCGCGCGACGCGCAGGGCCGGCCGCTCGACGGCCACCTCGCCGCGCTCGTCTTCAAGACGGTCTCCGACACCTTCGGCCGGCGCAGCTACTTCCGCGTCTACGGCGGCTCTATGGAGGCCGACTCACACGTGTGGAACGCCGCGCGGGGCAAGGACGAGCGCGTGCCGCAGTTGCTGGTCATGCGCGGCGGGCAGGGTGAGCCGGCGCTCAAGCTCCCGGCCGGCGACATCGGCGCGGTGCTCAAGCTCGCCGAGACCCTCACGGGCGACGTCTTGACCGCCAGGGAGCGCCCCGTCGACCTCGCGCCGGTGCGCTACCCCGAGCCGGCCTACTCGGCCGCGGTCGAGCCCAAGACGCGCGGCGACCTCGACAAGCTCGGCCCCGCCCTGGCGCGCCTGACGCAGGAGGACCCCACGCTGCGCGTGCGCCGCGACGTCGAGTCGGCGCAGACCGTGCTCTCCGGCATGGGCGAGACGCACCTGCAGGTCGCGCTCGACCGCCTGCGCCGCAAGTATGGCGTCGACGTGGCGCTCGGCGAACTGCGCGTGCCCTACCGCGAGACGGTGACGGCCAGCGCGCGCGCGCAGGGCCGCCACAAGAAGCAGACGGGCGGGCACGGGCAGTTCGCCGACGTGTGGCTGCGCGTGTCACCGCTGCCGCGCGGCGAGGGCTTCAAATTCACCGACAAGGTCGTCGGAGGGTCTATCCCGCGCAACTTTATCCCGGCGGTGGAGAAGGGGGTGCAGGAGGCCCTGCGCGAGGGCTTCCTGACCGGTCACCCGGTCGTGGACATCGAGGTGACGGTCGACGACGGCTCGTTCCACCCCGTCGATTCGAGCGAGATGGCCTTCAAGATCGCCGCGTCGCTCGCCTTCAAGAAGGCGGCGGAGGGGGCCAGGCCGGTCGTGCTCGAGCCGATCATGCGCGTGGAGGCGCGCGTGCCCAACGAGTACACGGGCGACGTAATGGGCGACTTCAACGGCAAGCGCGCGCGCATCCTGGGCATGGAGCCGGCGGGCGAGGCGAGCACGATTATCCTGGCGCAGGCGCCCATGCGCGAGATGGGCCACTACGCGGCGTCACTGCGCTCTATCACACAAGGGCGCGGGGTCTATACAATGAAGACAGAGGGCTACGAGGAGGCGCCGCACATCGTCGTGCAGCAGATCATCGCCGAGGCGGCGGCCCAGAAGAAATAAGCCATCAGTTGCCAGCTATCGGCCGTCAACTGGCGGCCGATAGCTGGCAACTGATAGTCGAGGTATTCGTGAACATACGGCGTTTCTTCCCGGGGACCGGCGCCATCGTCGCCTTTGTCGTGGTGATGGCGGTGGCGGTCGCCGGGAACATCCAGACCAACGACCAGATTCTGCTCCCACTCCCGGCCAAGGCCATCGACGCGCAGGTCCTCTCCGTCGCCGGCCACCCCCCCCGGGCGCACCGCGGCACGCTCTACTTTACTTTCGTGCGCGAGGAGCAGGCCAACCTGCTGACCAAGCTCTACCACCAGTACTTCGACCCTGACGCCACGATCCTGCCGAACGAGGCGATCTTCGGCAAGCCCGCGCCGTCGCAGAAGGACCAGCAGTTGCTGCAGCAGCAGAACGTCGAGGCCATGCTCGGCAGCAAGACGCAGGCGGCGCTGGCCGCGCTCAACGCGCTGGGCGCGACCATACAGGACGAGCACGTTCTCGTGGCGCAGGTGTCTCCCGCGAGCAAGGCAACGGGCAAACTGCACCCCAACGACGTGATCCTGACCGCCGACGGCCGCGCCGTGCACTCGTCGCAGCAACTCGTCGACGTGCTGCAAGGGGTGCGGCCGGGCGCGCCGGTCGCGCTGCTCGTGTCGCACCAGGGCGCGCCCGACCTCCACCTGACCATACCGACGATCCGCAATCCCACGGATGGCCGGGCCATCATCGGCATCCAGCCGCACAACGTCACGTTCCGCTCCGACCCGCGCCTGCCCTACAGCGTCACCATCGACCCCGGCGACGTGGCAGGTCCCTCGGCGGGGCTCATGTTCGCGCTCTCCATCGTCGACCGCCTCTCGCCGGGCGACCTGACGCACGGCCACAAGATCGCGGGCACCGGCACGATCGACAACGACGGGTACGTCGGCCCTATCGGCGGCGTCAAGCAGAAAGTCATCGGCGCGCGCAAGACGGGGGCTACATACTTCTTCGTGCCCGCCTACTGCGATGCAAACACCTGCAACTACAAAGAGGCGCTGCCCTACGCCAAGGGCATCACGCTCATCAAGGTCAACACGCTCGCCGAGGCGTTGGCGGCTCTGCGACGGCTTAAGTAGCCGATAGCTATCATTATCTATCACAACCGTACAATACAGTAGCGCATATGCCAGGGGGAGATGGAAGGGGTCGCGCCCACCCTTTTTATGAAGCGGCGCCCCCCTGGGCATACGGCGTCAGCGCGATGTAGAAGACCTCCGCGCCTGGTCGCGCCCTGCGCTCACCCTCGGCCTCGAGCGTAAAGTCTATGGCGTTGAGCGCCTCTCGTTCGGCTTCCTCGCGCGTATCGGCGCTGCCGTTGACGCCCAGGGCCGGCATGCGGAAATTCCAGTTGTTGCTTTCGTCGTGCAAGTACCTGCGATGCTTTCGGCGTGACCCATTCTAGCGCATCGCGCGTCAGAGCATCAGCATGGCGTCGCCGAAGCTGTAGAAGCGATACTCGCGCGCGATGGCCTCGGCGTACGCCTTGTCGATCGCGTCTTTTCCCGCGAAGGCGCTCACGAGCAGGAGCAGGGTCGAGCGCGGCAGGTGGAAGTTGGTGATGAGGCCGTCGACGGCGCGGAAGATGTGCCCCGGCCGGATGAAGATGTCGGTCCAGCCGGCGTAGGGGCGCAGACCCTCGGGCGTCGCCGCGCTCTCCAGCACGCGCGCACTGGTCGTGCCGACCGCTATGACGCGCCGGCCTTCGGCGCGGACCTCGTCGAGTTCGCGCGCCGTGTCCCGGTCGAGCTCGGCCCACTCGCTGTGCATCGCGTGTCCCTCGACGTCCTCGCCGGCCATGGGCTTGAAGGTGCCCGCGCCCACGTGCAGCGTGACGTGGCGCAGCGCGACGCCGCGCTCGTGGAGGCGGCGTAGCGTCTCGGACGTGAAGTGCAGCCCGGCGGTGGGCGCGGCGACCGAGCCCTCGTCGCGCGCGTAGATTGTCTGGTATCGCTCGGGGTCGCGCAGGGGCGCATGGATATACGGCGGCAGGGGCGTGACGCCGACGCGGTGGATCGCCTCACGCACTGTCCCCGCCGCGGCGCGCAGGCGCAGCCGCCGCTCGCCGCCCTCCAGCCGGTCGAGTACCGTGGCCGTCAACAGCGCGGATGTACCGGGGGCGCCGTCGCCCGGCCGCCCCTCGTATCTACCGGGATCGCCGGCTTCCAGCCGGCCCCGCTCACCCTTGACGTGTTCGTTACCCTCGACCCGATCGCCCACGATGTCTTGCCGGCTGGAAGCCGGCGGTCCCAGGGGGCCACGGGCCGCCTGCGTATCCGCTCCATCGAGCAGGAGGGTCTCGCCGGGACGGACGCGGCGGCCGGGGCGCACGAGGGCGACCCACTCGTCGGGCGCGTCCTCGCGCAGCAGTAGCACCTCCACGGCCCCGCCCGTCCCGGCGCGCCGGCCGCGCAGGCGCGCCGGGAGCACGCGGCTGTTGTTGGCGACGAGCACGTCGCCCGGACGCAGGAGGTCGGGCAGATCCCGGAAAATATGGTGACTCACCCCTCCCGTCGCGCGATCGAGGGCGAGCAGGCGCGCGCTGTCGCGCGGCTCGACGGGCGTCTGGGCGATCAGGCGCGGGGGTAGCTCGTAGTCGTAATCGGAAACGCGCATAGCACCTCAAGTATATAAGGGCCTGTGCTATCATCGAGTTATGCGCATCGTCATTATGGGCTGCGGGCGCGTCGGCGCCCACCTGGCTAACACCATGCACCAGGAGCACGACATCACCGTCATCGACCAGTCGGCGCGGGCCTTCGAGCGGCTCTCCCCGGAGTTTTCGGGCCGCACCGTCGTGGGGCCGGGCGACGACCCGGACGTGCTCGTGCAAGCCGGCATCGGCCAGGCCGACGCCTTCGCGGCGCTGACCAATCGTGACAACGCCAACATCATGGGCAGCGAGATGGCGCGCGAGCTGTTCCACGTCCCGCGCGTGATCACCCGCATCTACGACCACGACCGCGACGACACGTACCACGAGCTGGGCCTCGAAACAATCTGCCCGACGGAAGAGGGCGCCCGGCTGCTCGAGGAGATAGTGACGAGTAGCTAGTTACTAGTAGTTAGTAGTTAGTAGTTAGAGAATTCGTTTTCTAACTACTAACTGCTAACTACTACCTACTGGAGAAGGCATGTACATCATCATCGCCGGCGCGGGCAAGGTGGGCTATTACCTCGGCAAGGAGCTGCAGGCCGACGGGCACGAGATCCTGGTCATCGAGCGCGACTACAAGAAGGCGCACCAGGCGGGGGCGCAGCTCGGCGAGGGCGCCGTCATGCGCGGGCAGGCCGACGAGGCTGCCACGCTGGAGCGCGCTGGGGCCAATCGGGCCGACCTCGTCATCGCAGTGACCGGCGACGACGAGGACAACCTCGTCATCTGTCAGGTCGCGCGGCGGCGCTTCAACGTGCCGCGCATGATCGCCCGCGTCAACAATCCGCAGAACGAGGAGCTTTTTCATCGCCTCGGCATCGACATCACGGTGAGCTCGACCAAGCTGATCCTCTCTCTGATCGAGCAGGAGTTGCCGAGCCGGCCTTTCATCCCCCTGGTACACCTGCGCTCTATCGGCATGGAGATCGTGGAGCTCGCCGCGGTCACGGGCTCGCCCTTGATCGGCCGGCGCGTCGGCGACCTGCATCTGCCGCCGGGCAGCACCGTCTCGCTGATCATGCGTGGCAGCCAGACCGTCATCCCCATCCCCGACACGGTCGTGGAGCCCGACGACAGGTTGATCGGCTTCGCGCCGATGGCGCGCGAGGGCGAGCTGGTCCAGGCTGTCAAGCAAACATAGCGGGGCTTGCGCGGCTACTCGTCCCAGGTCACTATCAAACCCAGTAGTTGGGCGAAGGCGACGGCCTGCGCGGGGTCGATGACGGCGCCACGCAGGTCGGCCAACCCGACCTTCAGCCCTTCGACCCGCGAGCCGCGGAAGTCGGCGCCGGCGAGCTTGGCTCCCTGCATGTCGGCTTCGCGCAGGTCGCAGCGGTCGAACACGACGCCGGAGAGGTCGGCGCCGCGGAAGGAGGCTTCGCCCAGGGCGCACTGCTCGAAGCGCACGCGTTTGAACGTGGCTGCGAAGAACAGGGCGTAGGTGGCGGCGCAGCCCCTGAAGGTGGCGTCCTGGATGCGCGCCTCGATGGCCTTGAAGCCGAGCAGGCGGCTCTCGACTACCTCGACCCGCGTCAGCTCGACCTTCGGCCAGTCCGCCTCGGCGAGGTCGCAGGTGTCGAAGCGCACGTCGCGCAGGTGCGACGCGGCGAGGCGCGTGCCGCCCAACCCGACGCGCTCGAAGCGTACCTCCTCGAAGGTCACGCCCCGCGCGACCTGTCCGCTGAGCGCGCCGTGTGAGAGGACAAGGCTGGAATGGATGCCGTGGTCGACCAGGTGCTCGTCGGGCAGATCGGCGACAGGCTCGGTCTTGGGGAGCCGGGGCGGGGCTATAGACCCTGTGCGCTCGCGCCTCTTGCCGGGCATCGGGGCTAGGCCTCGCGGCGCTCGTTGATGCGCCGCACCAGGTCGGTCGTGGAGCGGCCGGGCAGGAAGGAGAGCACGGCGACCTGGCCGCCGTAGTCGCGGCAAACGGCCGCCTCGGGCAGGTGTCCCTTCGAGCCGGGAGGCGCCGCGGGGTCGTAGTCGCCGCCTTTAACATAAACATCGGGTTGCAGACGGGCGACCAACTCGTTTGCCGTGTCTTCGTGGAAGGGGACGACGAGGTCGACGGAGGCCAGCGCGGCGACGACGACCATACGATCGTCCAGCGGCATCAGCGGGCGGCTCGGCCCTTTGCGGCGGCGCACCGAGTCGTCGCCGTTGAGGCCGACTACGAGCAGGTCGCCCTGCGCGCGGGCCTCCTGCAGATAGCGCACGTGCCCGGCGTGCAGCAGGTCGAAGACGCCGTTCGTCAGCACGACCCTTTTGCCCTCCGCGCGCGCGCCGGCCAGGGCGGAGCTGGCCGCGCCGGCCGACTGCGCGATCTTGCGGTTGGTGTGGGTGACGGCATCGGTGTCGGTGAGACGCATTGTCGCTGCTCCGTCGAGGCAAACGTTGTTACAAATCTGCAGCCGCCAGGATCGCGTCGAGCGTCGGCGCGACGATGGGGGCCGCGGGGGCGCGCTCGACCGCGAACGCGGGGTCCTTGAGCCCGTGGCCGGTCAGGACGCAGACAGCCGTGGCGCCTTCCGGCAGCCGGCCCGCCCGCGCCAGCCTCAGCAGGCCGGCTACCGAGGCCGCCGAGGCGGGCTCGGCGAAGATGCCCTCCTCGCGCGCCAGCAACTCGTAGGCCTCGGCGATCTCCTCGTCGGTCACGGCCTCGATCAGGCCGCCCGACTCGTCGCGCGCCGCCACGGCGAGGTGGCGGCTGGCCGGGTTGCCGATGCGGATGGCCGTGGCGCGCGTGGCCGGCTCCGCGATCACCGTGTCGCGCACGATCGCCGCCGCTCCCTCGGCCTGGAAGCCGTACATGCGCGGGAGCGCGGGGATGAGGCCTTCGTCCTGGTAGCGGCGGAAGCCCATCCAGTAGGCCGAGACGTTGCCCGCGTTGCCCACGGGGATGGCCAGGATGTCGGGGGCCGCGCCGAGTTCGTCGCAGATCTCCCACGCCGCGCTCTGCTGGCCTTGCAGGCGGTAGTGGTTGATCGAGTTGACCACCGTGACGCCGCCGTGCGCGTCGAGTTCACGCACCAGTCGCAGGGCGTCGTCGAAATTGCCCTGGATGGAGAGCACGCGCGCGCCGTAGGCGAAGGCCTGTGCCAATTTGCCGAGGGCCACGTAGCCGTCGGGGATCAGCACGAGGGCGGTGAGGCCCGACCGCGCGGCGTAGGCCGCCGCCGCCGCGCTGGTGTTGCCTGTCGAGGCGCACACGACGGCGCGCGCGCCCTCCTCGGCGGCCTTGGCCACGGCGAGGACCATGCCGCGGTCCTTGAACGACCCCGTGGGGTTGCCGCCCTCGCACTTGAGCCACAGTTGGCCCAGGCCGGTGCGCCGCTCCAGGGCGGGGGCGCGCACGAGCGGCGTGTCGCCTTCGCCGAGCGTCAGCGGCGGCGTGCCCGCGGTGAGGGGCAGGAGGCGCCCGTAGCGCGCCAGAATGCCGGGATGGCGGAGTCCCCGCGGGGACCCCGCGGGGCCGGGACCGGCAGGGGTCCCGCCGGGGGCGGAGGGGGGGCTACTCGACGAGACGATCATAGGCGTATGTTCCTAACACTTTGAGCGCGCCGGTGACCGGGACGGCCAGGAACATCCCCAGGATGCCGCCGAGCGTCGCCCCGCTGAGCAGCGCGAACAGGATGAGCACGGGGTGCAGCTTGACGGCATGCCCGACGACGCTGGGGATGACCAGGTAGTCCTCGACCTGGCGCATGATGAAGAAGACGAGGGCGACGATGAGGGCGTAGCCCGGGCGCGGCAGCCCCAACCCGGGCGGCCCAATCAGGGCCACGAGCGATACCATGGCGATGGCGAAGAAGGGTCCGATGATGGGGAAGATCTCGAGGAACCCGACGATGGGCGCGAGCAGGATGGCGAACCGCACGCCGAGGATGGTGAGGGCGATCAGGCTGGCCGTGGACATGATGAGGATCAGGATGACCTCGGCGCGCAGGTACTCGCTCAGCACGGTGTTGATATTGCGCCCCAGCGCCACCGCGTCGTCGCGGTAGCCCGTCGGGATGCGCGTGCGCAGCCAGGCGCGCAGCCGCGTCCCGTCTAGCAGGAGGTAGATCGTACTGAGCAGGAAGGTGAGCAGGCGCAACAGGGTGTCGATGAGCCCCGAGGCCACTGACCAGCCGCTGTGCAGCACGAGCCGCGGCGAGTCGGTGATGGCCGACTGTGCGTTGCGGATCAACTGCGGTACCTGGATCTGCAGGCCCAGGATGCTGAGGGTCCCTGCGTTCGGCACGTAGGTCGTGAAGAAGTTGTCGAGGGCCGAGAGGCTGCTCGTGACGGCTACGACGTCCGCGCGCAGGGGTCCGATCGCCGCGGTGACCCCCCAGGCGACGACGCCGACGAGGACGAGCATGACCAGCGCCACGCTGAGGCCATGGCGCAAGCGCGTGCGTTTCTGGACCTGGCGCACGACGGGGTTGAGGATGTACGCGACGACGGCGGCCCAGATGAACGGTCGCACGATCGAGCGCACCGCCAGCAAGAACAAGACGGCCAGCAGGACGATGCCGATCCCCAGGTACAGGCGCGTGCGCCGCGAGAGCGGGCGGCGCATCCCGAGCGGCGCCGCCGCCACGGTCGCGGTCGCCCCCGGCGCTAGCGGCGCCGGGTCGGGCGTTGGCGCGACGGCGGCGGCGGCGGGCGGCGCCCCTGTCGACGCCCGTGGGGGCGTCGTCTCCTCAGGACGCGGCGAAGTGCCGGAGCGCGGCGCGGAGTCTGTCCTCATCGCTCAGCCCTTCCCGCGGCGGCACGCTCCGCAGCGCCTCGGCCGCTTCGGCCGCGGAATACCCTAACCCCACCAGCACGCCGGCAAGTTCGCCGTCCGCCTGCTTCGGCGGGGCGACGGGGAGGGTGGACGCTCCCGACGCCGCGAGCTTGCCTTTCAGTTCTAATATAACGCGCTGGGCCGTTTTTCGCCCGATTCCCGGGACGCGCACGAGCGCGTCGATCTGCTCGCCCTCGATCGCGTCGCGCACGGCCGTGGGCGAGAGCACCGAGAGCATCAGCTGCGCGGCGCGCGGCCCGACCCCTGAGACGCCGATCAAACTCAGGAACACGTCGCGCTCCTCGCCCGTGCCGAAGCCGTAGAGCGTCATCAGGTCCTCGCGGATGTACAGGTGGGTCAGCAGCGCGACCTCGGCCCCGCCCTCGGCCCCGCCCTCGGCCTTGCCCTCACCTCTATCCAGGTCGCCCAACGTATGGCCCGTCGTGTTGATGCGCAGGCTGATCGGCCCAAGGCCGAGCGTGACCCAATCGGCGCCACGCTCCTCCACGCGGCCGCGCACGCGTTCGATCATCGCGCGCCCGCCACCGTCAAGGCGTCGAGCCGTGCGCTGTGCGCGTGGCAGATCGCCACCGCCAGGGCGTCGGCGGCGTCGTCGGGGTGCGGCGTCTCGCGCAGGCGCAGCAGCGTCGTGGTCATAATCTGTACCTGTTCCTTGGTGGCCTTGCCGTAACCGACGACGGCGCTCTTCACCTGCAGCGGTGTGTATTCGGACACGCGCAGGCCCGCTTGCGCCGCCGCCAGCAGCGCGACGCCGCGCGCCTGCCCCACCCCGATGGCCGTGCGCACGTTGGTATTGAAGAACAACTCCTCCACGGCCACGGCGTCGGGCCGATGGATGCGGATGAGTTCGACCAGGCGTGTGTGCAGAGAGCACAGGCGTTCCTCGGGCGGCATGCCCTTCGGCGTGGTCAGCGCGCCGTAGTCACCCGCGGTAAGGGTGCGACCGTCGCCGGCCACGAGCCCATAGCCCATGATGGCGGTGCCAGGGTCAATGCCGAGGGTCAGCACGGGCGGGTAGCCAGTAGTCGGTAGTCAGTAGTTAGATGATATATTGCGACGTTTGTCATAGCCCTAAATCAACGCCTCTCACATGCAACGACAAAATGCCCCTGCATGTTAATCTTACGTAGGACTGCTAGCGCGGACTGCGCTTTCTGACTACTGACTACTAGCGCGTGGCGTCCTCGTACTCAGCCATCATCTCGTCGTTGAACTCGACGTTGGCGTGGACGCGCTGCACGTCGTCGAGGTCTTCGAGCCGCTCGATCAATTTGAGCACTTGTGTCGCCTTCTGGCTGTCGAGCTCGACCGTGGTCTGCGGCACGACGGTGGCCTCGGCGTCGGTGATTTTAAAACGATCGGCTAGCGCGCGGCGCACCTCGTCGAGAGCGCCCGAGTCGGTGTAGATCGTGACATTGCGCCCGTCGACGACGACATCCGCCGCGCCGGCCTCTATGGCCGCGAGTTCGACGTCCTCCGGGTTCGCGCCGTCGGCGTCGATGGCGATGACCCCGCGCGGCTCGAACATCCAGGCCACCGAGCCGGTCTCGCCCATATTGCCGCCGTTGCGCGAGAAGATGTTGCGCACCTCGGCGACGGTGCGGTTGCGATTATCCGTCATGGCCTCGACCAGGACGGCGACGCCGCTCGGCCCATATCCCTCGTACACGATCTCGTCGAGGCTCGCGCCCTCGCCGAGGCCGGCGGCGCGCTGGATGGCGCGCTGGATGTTGTCGGCGGGCATGTTGCTCTCGCGCGCCTTCTGCACGGCTAGGCGCAGGCGGAAGTTGGCGTCGGGGTCGGGAGTCCCCGAGCGCGCGGCGACCGTGATCTCGCGCCCCAACTTGGTGAACAACTGGCCGCGCTTCGAGTCGTTGACGCCCTTTTGGCGGCGGATCTGGCTCCATTTCGAGTGCCCGGACATAGCTCCTCCTAAGTAGTTAGTAGTCAGTAGTCAGAAGGCGCGGTCGGCAATCGTGTGATGAGCATCCGCAGGTTGGGAATCATGCATGGCACGAAGTTTCATCGTTCCACTGACTACCGGCTACTGATTACTGACTACTGTCGTAGGCATATTGTATCACGGCGCGGGCGCGCGAGGGTGTTCGCCGATGTCACCGCGCAGGATGGCCAGGGCGTGGGGCAGGACGGGCAGGATGGCTTCGAGGCACTCGCGGACCCCTTTGGGCGAGCCGGGCAGGTTGACGATGAGCGAGCGGTCACGCGTCCCTGCCGTGGCGCGCGAGAGGGCGGCCGTGGGCGTTTTCTCCAGTGTCAGCGCGCGCATCATCTCGGGGAGGCCGGGGACGACGCGCTCGATCACGTCCCCCGTCGCCTCGGGCGTGACGTCGTGCGGTGCGAGTCCTGTGCCGCCGGTGGTGAGCAGGAGGGCGTGGTTGTCCTCGTCACACCAGCGGCGCAGGAGCGCGGCGACCTCGCCGCGGTCATCGGTGACGATGAGGCTCGCCCGCACATCGAAGCCGGCGCCCTCGAGCAACTCCCGTGCGACGCGCCCGCTCTCGTCGTCGCGCTCGCCGCGCGCCCCTTTGGTGCTCACCGTCAGGATCGCCGCGCCGTAGCGCGCCCCGCTCTCCACCCTACGCCTCCTCTCCTATCCTAGTTCCCCTGTCGGATAGTGTTCCGGTCGCCCGTGCTCGCCGGAAGCGCCGGCCGGCGGCCGGCGGCCGGCGGCCGGCATCGTCCGCAACGTCCCGCTGGCTGGTGGCCGGCGCTCTTGTGTAGATAGCGACATCTTACGCTATACCTACACCCGCCCCCACAGTGGCGCCCCGTTGACCTTGCCCAGATAGTCGAACCGCACGGTAGCCCGTCGCCCCGTCGGCGTGTGCTCAAGCATGATGGCGCGCCCCGGCCCCGACGACGGCTGGTTGAACATTCCGACGACGCTGCCGGCGAGGGCCGCCAGGGTGCGCCTCCAGCCGGAGGCGGCCTCCGTGCGCGCGTCGCTCACGAGGCGCCAGTCGGGATAGGCGCCGCCCTTCACCTCGGCGACCGCGTGCTCGAGTGCCTCGTGATCGACGCGGCCCTGCAACAAGAGCAAGGGCGGCTCCGGCGTCTGTTCCTTAGTCATCTCAGACCCCCTACGTGCATTGTACCGTCCGGGACCCCCACGGCCGGACCCGCGTGGGGACCCCGGACGGTATACGGCGACATGGCGGCGCCATACCCTTCGCGCGGATCTCACGGCCGATGCGGGCCGGACGGGTCACGCGCCGGCTTGTCGAGGGGTGGAGAGGGGCAGGCGGACGGTGACGGCCGTGCCGGTCCCGGCGTCGCTCTCGAGCGCGATGTGCCCGCCGTGCTGCTCCACGATGGCTTTCGCTCCCGAGAGGCCTATGCCGCTGCCCGCGATGCCTCGCGCCGTCGAGGCGCGGTAAAAGCGTGTGAAGACGCGTGGCAGCTCGTCGGCCGGGATGCCGATTCCCTCGTCGCGCACGACGATTATGGCCCAGCCACCGGCCTCGCGCAGCGTCACGCGCACGGGCGTGCCCTCGGGACTGTATTTGACCGCGTTGCCGATGATGTTCTGCAGCACCCGCCCCAGCCGCGCGCCGTCCCCCTCCACCTCTAATGGGGTCTCCGGCGCATCCACGAGCACGCGCGCGGACCCGGACCCGGTTGCGCCGGTTGCGCCGGTTGCGTCGGTCGCGTCCGTAGGGGGGAGCGCCTCATCGGCCGCCGCGCGCGCGAGCGCGCTCAGGTCGACCTCCTCGATCTGCAGTTCCAGCGCCTGGCCCGTCTGCAGCCGCGCCACGTCACCGAACTCGTTGACCAGCGCGACCATGCGCCGGGATGTATCGGCCACGGACTCGAGCTGGCTATCGAGCCATCCGCCGTCCATCTCCTGGCTCCGGCGCAACCGTGACCGCATCAATTGTGCGCGGCCGATGATGTTGGTCAAGGGCGAGCGCAGGTCGTGCGCGGCGACGCCGAGGAAGTCGTTGCGCAGGCGTAGCGCTACCTCGGCCTCGTCGCGCGCCGCGCGCTCGCGGGCCAGCAGCTCGGCGCGCTCCTCCTCCAGGCGCTGGCGCGTCGTGCGGTCCTGGAAAGCGATGACGGCGCCGATGGCCTCCACCTTCCCCGCGCCGGCCAGGATGGGGGCGGAAGTGTACGATACGGGGAACGTCGAGCCGTCGCGGCGTGTGAACACGTCTTCGTCGCGGCGCACGGCCACATGGGAGCGCATCACGCCGAGCAGTGGACAGTCCTCCTCCGCCAGCGGCGTCCCGTCGGTGCATCGGCCGTGGATCATCTGGTGCATGTCGCGGCCGCGCAGTTCGTCCAGGCGCCAGCCCAGCAGCCCCTGCGCCGCCGGGTTCATGAAAGTTACACGGCCGTCGCGGTCGAGCGCATAGACGCCGTCCTCCAGGGTGTCCATCACGGTTTGCGTGAAAGCGAGCCGGTCCTGCAGCCGCTCCCGCTCCCCCTCGACCGCCGCGCGCCGCGCCTGTTCGGCTGTTGCGGCGGCCCGCTCGACTAGCTCGGCGCGATGGGCGACGATGCCGACCCAGCGGGCCACCGCCTCCAGGAAAGGCAGGTCGTCCGGGGCGAAGGCGTCCGGGCGCGGGGAGGCGGCCCCGAGCACGCCGCGTCGCCCGTCGCCCACTGTGAAGGGGACGGCCAGCGTCGAGCGCACCCCGAGGTCCCACACGATGCCGGGGAGCTCGACGGGGTCCTGCTCCGAGTGTCCCGTGCTGAACGGCGTCCCCGACAAATAGACCTCGACGAAGCGCCCGCCCTCGGCCAGGGGCTGGCGGTCGAGCCCGAGCGCGCGCTGCCGGCACCCCATCGGCGTGTCGCTCACGCCCACGGCCACGAGCGATTCGCCGGAGGAGTCCGGCAGCAGCGCGTCGATCTTCTCGGCGCCCAGCGCGTCCGCGACCGGCTGGGCCGCCTGCTCGAGCGCCCCCTTCAGATCGGTGGCCTCGATGGCCAGCAATCGCTGGAGCGTTTCCAGGAGCCGGGACTGCGCGCGCTGACCCTTTTCGCTCATGGGCTCGACCTCGTGCGCCATATCTCTCCATGCCGGCGACCGGCGAATAGCAGACTATTGCATGGGTGGTTTGACTACCAATTCTAACATGAGCCCCGGAATCGCACGCACTGTTCGCGGAGTACAGAGTATAGAGGGAATCACCCCGCGATAGCGCGCCTCTTGACGGGCGACGACAGCACGATCGAGGTGGTGAGGTCGCCGTAGGGCATCAGGCGGTCGAGCAGCGCCTCCAGGTGCGCCACGTCCCTGGCGACGACCGTCATGATGTAGGAATCGCTCCCCGTCACGCGGTGGCACTCCGTGACCTCGGGCAGGGTCGCGCAGAACGCGCCCGCCACGGCGCACCTGCCCCCCGCCGCGTTGAGCCGCACGATGGCCGTGATCGGCAGCCCGATCTTCTCGGCGCGCACCTCGGCGTGGTAGCCGGCTATGATGCCCGCGTCCTCCAGGCGGCGCACGCGCTCCGCGACAGCCGGGGGCGTAAGCCCGACGCGCCGCCCGAGCTCGTTGTACGAGAGCCGGGCATCCTCCTGCAGCAGGCGCAGGATCTGCCAGCCCGTCGGGTCGAGTAACCTATCGCTATCGAAAGTCATCTCGCCTTTTATCCCTATGATATATGCTCTGATCACTGTAACACTTTTAGTTGTCCCTTTCAACCGGCCCTACAACCCATTATCATGTAGGCGGATGGAGGAGATGGAGATGCAACTGTTCGACCTTGACTATCGCTACTATCGCCGAGGAGCTTGGCGCACTCGTCTTCTGCGCGCCAGCGGAATACTGCTCCGCGGCGCGGCGGGAGGAAGTGGGCGCGCGCGGCATGAACCGTAGCGGAACGGCCCGACGGGCGAACGCACTTTTCCCCATTGCATTGGGCGGCGCGCGGTCCATGGTTGCGCTGACGCTGCTGGCGGTCTACCTTGTGTGGGGCTCGACGTACCTGGCTATGCGCGTGGCCCTGCAGGGCTTCCCGCCGTTCATCATGGCGGGCGCGCGTTTCCTGGTCGCCGGCACAGCCCTCTTGCTCTATCTGCGCGCACGCGGCGCACCTTTCCCGGGACGTCGCCAGGTCGCGGCGGCCGTGCTGGTCGGGGCGCTCTTGCTGGTGGGCGGGAACGGCGGCGTGGCCCTGGCAGAGCAGCATGTCGCCTCGGGCCTCGCCGCGCTCGGCGTCGCGACCGTGCCCTTGTGGGCGGTGCTGTTCGCGGGCTTGTGGCGACAGTGGCCGCGCCGTCTGGAATGGGCCGGCCTCGCGCTCGGCTTCGCGGGCATCGTGCTGCTCAACGCGCAGGGCGACCTGCGGGCCAATCCGGCCGGCGCGCTGGCGCTGCTCGTCGCCGCGGCGAGTTGGGCGTTGGGCTCGGTGTGGAGCCGGCAGCTGACGCTCCCCCCGGGCATGATGGGCACGGCGGTCGAGATGCTCGGCGGCGGCGTGCTATCGCTGTTGTGCGGCGCGATCTTCGGCGAGCGTATGCCAGGCGCGCCGCCGGCCCCGGCCGTGGGCGCGCTGGTCTACCTGATCGTGTTCGGCTCGCTCATCGCGTTCAGTTCCTATGGCTATCTGTTGCGCCATGTGCGGCCGGCCCTGGCCACGAGCTACGCCTACGTCAACCCGCTCGTCGCGGTCAGCCTCGGCGCGGTGCTGGCGGGCGAGCGCGTGACGCCCCTGGAGGTGCTGGCGATGCCGGTGATTCTGGCCGGGGTCGTGCTCGTGGCGCTTGGCCGGGAACACAAATAGCGTGGGCCGGCGACCGTCCCCACCACCGATGGGGGCGGTCGCCGGTATAGTGGGGGAACCGTGTTACGTTTGCCGGAGGACGCCCTCCTGCTCATCGTCGACGTGCAGGAGGGCTTCGACGACCCGCGTTGGGGCTGGCGCAACAACCCCGACGTCGAGGAGAACATCGCGCGGCTGCTCGACGTGTGGCGGCGCTCGAGGCGGCCGATCATCCACGTCCAACACCTCTCGCGCGAGGCGGACTCGCCGCTGCGCCCGGGGCAGCTCGGCTGCGCCATCAAGGGCGCAGTGCGACCCTTACCCGGCGAGCCGGTGCTCAACAAGAGCGTCAACAGCGCATTTATCAGGACGGATCTCGAGCTGCGGCTGCGCGCGAGGGGCGCGCCGGCGCTGGTCGTCGCCGGGCTGACTACCGACCACTGCGTCTCCACCACCGCACGGATGGCCGGCAACCTGGGCTTCGCGACCGTCGTCGTCGCGGACGCCACGGCTACGTTCGACCGCACCGGACCCGACGGCCGCCGGTATGACGCGGAGACGGTCCACGATGTCGCCCTGGCCAGCCTGCACGGCGAGTTCGCCACGGTCGTCATGACGGAAGATCTGCTCGCGGGGCTTGAGCCCGCCGCTGGTGCTCGCCCTTGAGCCGGAGGTACTCAGGGTCCGCGGCCACTTCCCGCCAACGTTCGCCGAAGATAGCGGCAGCCTCCGCCTTCGCGGGGTCCTCTGGGCCGCGGGCGCGCTCCGCGCCGCCCGCGTCGTACTTGCGGCCGCCCGCGTGGTTGGCGTAGCGGCGCGCCCGGGTGAAGCCCATTTGCAGGAACTTGCGCGCCACGTCCATGCCCACGAAGTCCTCCTCGGCGCGGTACGCGAGGTAGCGCGCGTGGAGCGCGTCGGCGGAGGCGCGGGCCACGTCGGGGGTACGGAACGCCCAGAGGGGCAGAAGTTCCCCTTTATATGGCTCGGCGTGGAAGACGCCGTACTCGCCGCGCCCGATGTGATAGGCCTCGGGGTGCGCGCGCAGGTCGATGCCGTCGAAAGGGTGCATCAGGCTACCGTCCAGCGATCTCGGGACAAGACTATCACTGCTATATACTCTAGCGCGCCGTGGCCCATGGCGCCAGTGCCGTCTTAAAGGGCCAGTATGACGCTCCCTGGCCGTGGCCGGCCCTTTTGTGCTATCGTATAGATGGACGTACATCAATCATTCGACGGGATGGCGAAGAAACATGGAGATCGTGGGTTAGATGTCTGCCTGCAAGACGCCGAGAAGGGTCGCGCGCCCGATCGCAGGAGGACTGCGCCCGTGAGCCTATTTACATAATGTAACGTAGCCGGCGGTGCCGGCGTGATACAGAGACAGAGGCCGTGGGACAGAGCAGGTCCCACGGCCTTTTTGTGTGTTGCTTTTTTCGATTGCGTGTGTGCGAGTTTGGGGAGGGGAAAATGTCTGTCATCAGTGGATTTAACCTGGGTTTGTCGTTCGGGGCGCGCGACGTGTTCGCCGGGCTCAGCATCGACCTGCCCGACGACGCCAGGGTGGGGTTGGTGGGGCCCAACGGCATCGGCAAGACCTCGTTGCTGCGCATCCTGGCGGGGGTGGACGCGCCCACGACGGGCGAGGTCCACCGCGGCCAGGGTCTCCGGCTGGGTCTCCTGCGTCAGGAGGCCGTTGAGGCTTTCGCCGGGCGCGAGCATTCGGTCTACGACGAGATGCTGACCGCCTTCGCACACCTGCACGAGCAGGAGGCGCGGATGCGCGAGATGGAAGGGCGCATGGCCGTGGGCGAGGCGTCCGACGAGTTGCTCGCGGACTACGGAGAGGCGCAGCACCTGTTCGAGCAGGGGGGCGGCTACGACTACGAGGTGCGCATCAAGCAGGTGCTGGAGGGCCTGGGCTTCGACCAGGAGGGCTGGGCGACCCCGTTGAGCGTGCTGAGCGGCGGGCAGAAGACGCGCGCCCTGCTGGCGCGCCTACTGCTGGAGCAGCCGACCCTGCTGATCCTGGACGAGCCGACCAACCACCTCGACGTGCAGACGGTCGAATGGCTCGAGGGTACGCTGCGCGCGTGGCCGGGCGCGTTGCTCGTCACCAGCCACGACCGCTATTTCCTCGACAAAGTCGTCGACCGTGTGTGGGAGATGACCCCTACACACGTCGAGAGCTATCGCGGCAACTACAGCGCCTACGTGCAACAGCGGCAGGAGCGCTGGGAGCGCAACCAGGCGTTGTTCGACACGGAGATGGAGCGGCTGCAGCGCGAGATGGAGTTGGTCCGCCGCTACATCGCCTGGCGCAAGTTCGAGGAGGCCAAGGGTAAGCTCAAGCGCCTCAGCCGCGACCTCGTGGCCATCGAGCGCCACGGCGTGCTCGGCGCGTTGACGCAGAAAGGCGTGGACAAGGTCCACATCATGAGCGTGGAGGAGGCGCACGCGCGCATCAAGGGCATCAAGTCACCGTTGGTGCGCCCGCCCGTGCTGCGCATGCGCCTCAAGGTGTCGGGTAGGAGCGGCGGCATGGTGTTGCGCACGAAGGGACTGCGCGTCGGGTACGAGGGTAAGCCGCTCTATACTGTCGCGGACATGGAGCTACAGCGCCTGGAGCGCGTCGCGCTGATCGGCCCGAACGGCTCGGGCAAGACCACGTTCCTGCGCACCGTGCTCGGTCAGCTCGCGCCGGTCGCGGGCGAGGCGCAACTCGGCGCCGGGATGAAGGTTGGCTACTTCGCGCAGGTGCACGACGGGCTCAACGGTGACAATCCGGTCATCGACGAGTTGCGGGAGCGCCGCGCGATGACGGAGGGTGAGGCGCGCAGCCACCTCGCGCAGTACCTGTTCCGCGGTGAGGACGTGTTCAAGCCGGTCAAAAGGCTCAGCGGTGGCGAGCGCGGCCGCCTCGCACTGGCCCTGCTCGCCCTCGACGGCGTCAACCTGCTCTTGCTCGACGAGCCGACCAACCACCTGGACATCCCCGCGCAGGAGGTGCTGCAGGCCGGGCTCGAAGACTTCGAGGGCACGCTGCTGATGGTTTCGCACGACCGCTACCTCGTAGACCGGCTGGCCACGCAGATCTGGGAGTTGCGCGACGGCCGCCTGCACGTGTTCGAGGGCGCGTACCAGCAGTTCCTGGCCGCACGCGAGCGCGAGGAGCAGCAGTCCAGGGAACAGGAGCAGCGCCGCAAGGAGGAGGAGGCCCGGCAGCGTCAGACGACGCAGGCGCGCGCGACAAAGGCGTCGGGCGCCGAGGGCCACCGAGGCGGTCACACCGTGAACGTGGTGGAAGGGCGTATCGCGGAGCTCGAGGCCGCGTTGTCGCTATACGCCCGTCAGTTAGAAGACGCCGGCGCGGCGGGCGACGGCGCGGAGGTCGGGCGGCTGGGCCAGGCCTACGCCGAGACGCAGGTGAAACTGGAAGACCTGATGGCGGAGTGGACGGCCGTCGCCGCGTCATAGTCACGTGGCGAGTGGTAGATCTTGTGTCCGCCCGACGAGATCATCTTTACTTAGGCGCGGCTGAGGGGGCCGCGCAGCTTACCCGTGAGTACGGCGAGTTCGGGGACGCGCCACCAGTGCAGCAGCAGGCCGTAGAGGAACGTGCCCGCGCCGCCGACGACCATGACGAAGAGCAACAGATGCGCCGTCCCCGTCAACCAGTGCGCGCCGGTCAGGCGCAGGGCGGCGTAGCAGAGTCCCCCCATGGCCGCGCCCGCGCCGAGGATCTTGCCGAGCGTGCCGCGCAGCTCCAGCCCCTCGATACGCCCCTGCCAGCGGCGCAGCAGGGCGTAGAGGATCGTAGCATGCGCGATCTGCTTGGCCGAGTCGGCCAGGGCCAGGCCGCGGAATGAGAGCGGGTGCAGCGTGGCAAGCGCCACGACGAGGTAGCAGAGGATCGAGATCACGCCGACGACGACCGGGGTCTTGGTGTCGTTCTTGGCGTAGAAGGCGAAGATGAGCAGCTGGTCGAGCGCGGCGAAGCCGAGGCCAGGCGCATAGTAGCGCAGGGCGTCGGCTGTCTGCTGCGCGTCGGTGACGGTGAAGTGGCCGTGGCGGAACGCCAGCGCAATGAGCGGATAGGCCAGCACCCAGCAGGCGACGACGGCCGGCACGATGAGCATGAGCGTGATGGTCAAGCCGCGCGCGAGCGTCGCGCGGTACGCGGCGCCCTGTAGCCGAGATAGGGCGGGGAGACTGGCCAGGCTCATGGCGGTGGCCACGATGCCGAGGGGGAGTTGATAGATGCGCGTGGCGTAGGTGAGATAGTCCAGGCTGTTGTGCCCCGCATTGTGGGCGAAGCGCAGGTCGATAAGCACTTGCGCCTGGGTTACGATCAGGCCGAGGAAGACGGGGGTGATCAGGCGCACGATCTGCCGGACGCGCGGATCACGCAGGGAGAGCACGAGGCGCAAACGGACGTTGCGCAAGCCGTACAGCTGCAGCAGAACCTGCGCCACCGCGCCTCCCAGGACGCCGACGACGAGGCTATTGATGTGCAAGAAACGATTGAGCGCCAGCGCGGCGACGACGATCGAGAGATTGAAGATCGCAGGGCTGAAGGCGGGGAAGATAGCGCGCTGCTTGGCGTAGAGCAAGGCCGTGAGCACGCCCGAAGCGCCGAGAAAGACGACCGCCGGTCCGAGCAACCGCAGCGCCGTTGTGCCGGTTTGCACGACGCTCGGGGCGCTGTTCGGGGCGAGTAGCGCGATGACATCGTGGGTGAATAGCTCGAGCGCCCCCATGGCGAGGGCCATGACGATGAGTGTGATCGTGAGGACCGTGCCGCCGACACGCCTGAACTCCTCTCGATCATCGCGGATCGCGCTGAAAACGGGGATGAATGCCGCGCTGATGACACCGCTGATGAGCAGGTCGTAGATCGAGGTCTGGATGCGATAGGCGGTGAAGTAGCCGTCGACCTGCGGACCCGCCCCGAAGAGGGTCGCGGTGACCGCATCGCGCCCGAAGCCGAGCAGGCGGCTGAACACGTTGCCCAGCATGATGATGACGGCGGCGCGCGCCACGCCCCGGCCCACGGCCGCCACGCGCTCCTCGGGCACCGTCACCGCGCTTGTCACCGTCGCCGGCGCCTCATTTGTAGCGATAATGCTCCCCCTGTCAATCCGCCCCATGCTTAGATATCATGGCACGGGTAGTATTATGGCACACCAGGCTCTACGCCCCAATTCCTTACCGGGACGCGACGATCGCTTCGATCGAGCCCAGGGGTGGTGGCGCATCCTTCGAGCCCAGGGGTGGTGGCGCATCCTTGAACGTCCCGGGTGCGAGACCGCGCGGCTCGATCGCCGTTGCGAAGAGCGTGTAATAGCCGGCGATGGCGCTGGTAGCAACCTCGACGTATAATTGTGCGGAGGATAAACGGACACAACAAGGGAAATGGACAGAGTAATGTCGTCTACGTCGTCACGGCCTCGCGCCATGGGCCTGTCCTGGGAGGATCGCTACCGCGCTCCCGCCATCCCCTGGTCGCAGCTCGCCAAGGCCGCGCCCACGCGGGACCTCGTCGCCAGCAACCGCTCGGGGATCTATCAACTCTACGCGTGGGACGCGCCGAGCGGACGCCTGAGGGCGCTCACGCAGAGGCCCACGGGCGTCCTCGTCGGCGTGCTCTCGCCCGACGGTCGCCACGTCTATTACCTCGACGACCAGGACGACAACGAGGTCGGGCACTTCGTGCGCGTCCCTTTCGAGGGCGGGGAGCCGCGGGACATCACGCCCGCGATGCCGCCCTACTCGGTGCTCGGCCTGGACGTCAGTATGCGGGGCAACCGCATCGCGCTGACGCTTGCCACCGCCGAGGGCTTCCACCTCTACGCGATAGACGCCGGCCCCGACGAGGGCGATGGCGATAACCTCGGGACGCCGCGGCTGCTCTACCGCAGCCCGACCATCGCCGTCGGACCGATTCTGTCCCACGGCGGCGAGATCGCGGTGATCCCCACGAGCGAGCGCGGCGGCACGCTCGATCTCAGCCTGCTCGCGTTCGACGCGGGGAGCGGGGCGCGCCTCGGCGAGCTGTGGGACGGCGAGGGCGCGAGTGTATCGGCTCACGCCTTCTCCCCGCTGCCGGGCGACGCGCGCGTGCTGGCGACGACGAACCGCGGCGGCGTGGCCCGCCCGCTGCTATGGGACGCGCGCACGGGCGAGCGCACGGAACTCGACATGGATGGTTTGCGCGGCGAGGCGCGGCCGCTCGATTGGTCCCGCGACGGCCGGCGCATCCTGCTCGGCGGGATCGACGGGGCCGTCGAACGCCTCTACATCTACGACCTCGCGCGGGGGACGCTCATGCCGGTGCGCCACCCCGACGGTACCTTTCGGGGCGCCTATTTCGGACCCGACGGCGGCGCGGGCGCGGTCATGGTCACCTGGCAGGACTCCACGCATCCCGCGCGGGTCATCGCCCTGAGCCTCGATGCGGGGGCGGACGAAAACGCGGGGCCGCGGGCGGTCCTCGCGGCCGGCGAGGTCCCGCCGGGACACCCCTGGCGCTCCGTCAGCTTTGTCTCCTCGGATGGGCAGACCATCCAGGGCTGGCTCGGCCTGCCAGACGGCGAGGGGCTGTTCCCCACGATCCTGGAGACCCACGGCGGCCCGACGAGCGTGCAGACCAACGCTTTCTCAGTCGGGAGCCAGGCCTGGCTCGACCGTGGCTACGCCTACCTGACGATCAACTATCGCGGCTCGACCACGTTCGGGCGCGATTTCGAGCGCAAGATCTGGGGCGATCTCGGGCACTGGGAGGTCGAGGATATGGTGGCCGCGCGCGCGTGGCTCGTCGCGCAAGGCATCGCGCGGCCCGACCACATTTTGCTGACCGGCTGGTCGTACGGCGGCTACCTGACCTTGCTCGCGCTGAGCAAGCGCCCGGAGTTGTGGGCCGGCGGCATGGCCGGTATCGCCATCGCGGACTGGGCCGTGCAGTACGAGGACTCGGCCGATACGTTGCGTGGTTACCAGGTGGCCCTGTTCGGCGGGACGCCAGCGCAGCGGCCGGAGCAATACGCCGCGAGTTCGCCCGTCACCTACGCCGATCGCGTCGCGGCGCCCGTGCTCATCATCCAGGGGCGCAACGACACGCGCCCGCCCGCCCGGCCGATCGAGCAGTACGAGGCGTGGCTGCGCTCGCTGGGGAAACGGGTCGAGGTTCACTGGTTCGATGCCGGGCACCTCGGCTCGTTCGCCCAAGCCGATCTGGCGATCGAGCACCAGGCCATGATGCTGCGCTTCGCCGAAGAAGTCATCGCCGGCGCGGCCGTGGGGTAACCCGCGCTAACGGCCACGTCCTCCCCTTCTATCGGCGCCTGGCTGTGCTACAACCATAGGTAGGAACAGGCGCGGCTGCGCGGCTGCGGGGGCCACACGATAGATATAGATGTGGGCTGAGAGGAGGGCGATGCGGATGCTGCCACTGCTGCCACACGAGGGGGCATGGGTCGGGGACGAGGCGGGCGGGCCGCACGGCGGGGTGGACGCGGCGGAGATCCCGCGCATCCAGGCCGCGCTGGAGCGCTGGGGCCAGCGCTTTCTCGACCGTGTCTACACCCCGGCCGAGCAGACCTACTGCCGCGGGCGCGCCGAGAGCCTGGCGGGACGCTTCGCCGCCAAGGAGGCCGTCAGCAAGGCCCTGGGCACCGGTATCCGGAGGCTGCGCTGGCGCGACATCGAGATCCTGCCGGATCGCCGCGGCCGCCCCACCGTCTACCTCTACGGCAAGGCGCGGGCGCGCGCCGAGGGGATGGGCGCCGCGTGGCTCTCGGTCAGCATCACGCACACCGACGACCTGGCGATCGCCTTTGTTATTGCGAGAATGGTAGAAAGTACATGATGGATAAGATTGTGACGTCTGCCCAGATGCGCGAGGCCGAGCGGCGCACCGAGGCGACCGGCACGCCAACCGCTCAGTTGATGCAGAACGCCGGGACCGCCGCCGCGCGCGTGGTCGCCGAGGCCCTGGCGCGCGGGGAGCGCCAGGCGCGCGTGGTCGTGCTGTGCGGACCCGGCAACAACGGCGGCGACGGCATGGTGGTGGCGCGGCGCCTGGCTGAGTGGGGCCATCAGGTCGCGGCCTACACCTTCCGGCGCGACGAGCCCCTGCCGTCGCGCCCGCTCGTGGTGCGCCACCGGGACGACGAGAACCTCACGGCCCTGCGCCGCATGTTGGCCGACGCCACGGTCGTGGTCGACGCGCTGCTGGGGACGGGGCGCGCCCGCCCGATCAAGGGCGACCTCGCCGCCATTCTCGACCTCCTACGCGAGGTGGCCTCGTCGCGCGCCGTCGTGGCGCTCGACCTGCCGAGCGGCGTCGACGCGGACACCGGCGCGGCCGACCTGCACACGGTCCCGGCCACCATCACCATCACCTTCGGCCTCTACAAACGCGGCCTCGTGATGGGGCGAGGCGCGGAGCTCTCGGGCTACGTCGCGCTGGCCCCGATCGGGCTCGACCCCCACGCGGCCGACGACGCGCCCTTATGGCGCGCTGGCGAGGAGGACGTGCGGGCGCGCATTCCGGCGCGGTCGCGCGACGCCAACAAGTACAGCGCGGGGGCGGTGCTGGTCGTGGCAGGGTCGCGCCGCTATACCGGCGCGCCGCAGCTCGCCGCCATGGGCGCGGCGCGCGCCGGCGCCGGCCTGGTGACGCTGGCGACGGGCGCGTCGACCCATCTTATCCTGGCCTCGCATCTGCTCGAGCCGACCTTCCTCATCCTGAAAGACGACGAGTCCGGCGCGCTCGACGCAGCGGCGGCCGTCGAGGCCATCAAGGAGGCTGCGCCTCGCTACAGAGCCCTGCTCTTCGGCCCCGGCCTGGCGCAGGGCGACGCCACGGTGCGGCTGCTGGAGACCCTCCTGTGCGAGGGCGCCTTGCCGGACGCGTTGCCGATGGTCGTCGACGCCGAGGGCCTCAACGCGCTGGCGAAAATCGAGCGCTGGGCCGCGCGCGCGCGCCACCCCCTGGCGCTGACGCCGCACACGGGCGAGTTCGGGCGACTGGTGGGGCTGGGGCATGAGGAGATCGAGGCGCGACGGCTGGACATCGCGCCTGAAAAAGCCCGCGAGTGGGGCGTGGTCGTCGTGCTCAAAGGCAATCCGACCGTCACCGCCGGCCCCGACGGCGCGGCGGCTGTCAACACGACGGGCGGGCCGAACCTGGCTACGGGCGGGACCGGCGACGTGCTGGGCGGCGTCATCGCCGCGCTCGTCGCCCAGGGCGCGACGCCCTTCGACGCCGCCGTGGCCGGGGTCTACCTGCACGGGCGCGCCGGCGACCTGCTGGCCGAGCGCGCCGGCGACCGCGGCACCCTGGCCGGCGACCTGCCGCCGGCCATTCCCGGGGTGATCAAGTCGGTGATCGGTGGATAGCGACCCAAGCGAGCCTATAAGCCGAGTTCTGTCCCCGGGCTATCGCCCGGGTGGCGACCATCCATCTAGGACGGCGGTTACCCGCCGCCTCGAGCGACCAACCCGGGACGGGGCGAGCAGCCCCTGGACCGGCCCGGCCAGCCCGGTCCCTGTTCGGTCTTGCTCCGGGTGAGGTTTACCGCGGCCGGCCGGTCACCCGGCCGCCGGTGGGCTCTTACCCCGCCATTTCACCCTTACCCGGCTTGCCGGGCGGTATGTTTCTGTGGCACTGTCTTGAGGGTCACCCCTACTGGGCGTTACCCAGCACCTTGCTCTATGGAGCTCGGACTTTCCTCGCGCGAGCCCGGCTCGCCCGCGGCCGCCCGGCCCGCTTGGGTCAGAGTAGAGGCTATCAAATGGGCCATAACTTGTCAAAGCCCGCGCCCCATCTGGGTGCGCCTCAAAAATATGACGAGAGAGAAAAACCGATACCCTCCTGAGAGACACGGGCGGTTGTGACGCCCTGGATGTGACCAGAGGAGGGTACAGGTGGACAGAACAAACCTGTCTGAGGCTATCTTACACGACTGCGGAGCGGTGTTTACGGAGGAACTGCACTCGGTGGCCCCCGTCGCGGCTGCGGGAGATGTGGCCGCGATCGAGCACTGTTTTCAACAGGCGATGCGGGTGGTGGGCGGAACGTTTCTCACGCACGTTCTCGGGGAACGCGCCAGCGAGGTGCCACGGCCAGAGGCGTGTCCCACGTGTGGGAAGGGGGTGCGGCTGATTGATGCAGCGCGTGCACGGTCTCTGCAGACCCTCGTGGGCGACGCCTGCATGAGGCGCCCCGTGTATGTCTGTACGCGGTGCCATGAGGGGTACGCTCCGCTGGATACGGCCATGGGCGTGGGGAGCATGCGGCTGAGTCCCGGGTTGGCGCGCGTGGCCTGTCGGTTGGGGATTGAAGAGGCGTTTGAGACCGCAGCGGATGTGCGGCAGGAAACGCGCGGCGTCCACCTGCTCCCCGAGGCGGTCCGACGGGTCAGTGAGGCGGTGGGGGCGGTGGCAGAAGCCGCACACCAGGAGCGCAGCACCCGTCTGAGGCACGGCGCTCTCGTCGAGCCGGCGGGCGGTGTGGAGACGCTGGTGGTCGCAGTCGACGGCGTCCTTGCGCATCTCGACGATGCCTGGCATGAGATGAAAGTGGGACGCGCCGCGCCTCTAGGACCAGATCTGCAGACAGACCCGCGCTCGGGACGCGTCCTGCTCCGCCTCGGAGACTCCCACTGCGGGGCCGGACTCGAGGAGGCGGAGGGCGCGTGGTATCGCTTCTATCTGCTCGCTCTCGACGCTGGGCTGGGGCGTGCGACCACACGCATGCATCGTGGTCCTGGGAGACGGGGCCCACTGGATTTGGACGCGCGCTGCAGCGTTCCTGGGCGGACCGCATCGAGAGATCATCGAGATGGTGGACATCTTTCACGCGTACGAACACCTCTGGAGCGGGGGGTACGCCGTCTTTGCGGACACTGCGGCCTGCTGGGACGAGCCCTTGAAGGACGCCCTCTACGACCAAGGGGCGATCGCTGTGAGCGAGGCACTCGATCAGCTCCCCTCCCGCACGCCCGACGCGGCGGAGACCGTGCGCATAGAGCGCGCCTATTTTGATACCCACCAGGCCCGCATGGCCTATCCCGCGTTCGTGGCTGAGAGCCTCCCTAGCGGATCGGGGGCAATTGAGAGCCTGTGCATGACGCTCGTCCAGGAACGCGCCAAAGGAGCCGGCATGCGCTGGTCCCATGACGGAATCCAACACACCATCACGCTGCGCGCTGTCCATCACTCCGGTGACTGGGACGATTTCTGGTCCCGGATGCCGCTGACTGCTCACCGACGGCGGTGGCCGCCGGACCGACCCCTCCGCCGTCATCCTACCCCTGAGCTGATGCCTCCAGAACCTGCTCCTGCTCCCCCACCACCTGTGCTGGCTGTTTATTTCATCTGTGCAACAATGGATACTGCATTGTTGCACAGATGAAATAAACAGCCAGCACAGGGGCACGTATATGCATGCCCCGCCTTTTTTCATGAAAGGACACATAGACCAGTTATGAGATACAGTGCTCTCTACCCGCTCTGCCTCGGCCTGCTGGCCACGGCGATCCCGCTCGGCGGCGTCGTAGCCCGGGCGCCGCTCTCTCGATCCGTCGCGGCGTCGCCCGCGCTCGTCCCAGCGGCGGGCACCCCGCCACCCGTCGTCACGCCGTCGCCGGACAGGCCGGACCAAACGGTCCTCATCAACTTCAGCATCGTGCCGGCCAACCAGCAGCCGCCGCAGCGATTGTTCCGCTACACGGTAGCCCCCGGCGCGTCTCTCTCCGACCGGGCCGCCATTCTGAACCCGAATAGCGCGCCCCTGGTCCTGACCCTGAGTTCCTCCGACGCGATCAATGACCCCCTCGGCGGAGGCATCACCTTCATCGATGACACGCGCAAAGAGCGCGCGCTCGGGCAGTGGTTCCATGTCGACGCCGCGGGCGTGGTGACCGTCCCACCGAAGAGCGCGCTGCTGGTTCCCGTTTCGCTGCATGTCCCATCGACGGCGCGGCCGGGCCAGTACGTCGGCGGCCTGAACGGCACCACCGTGCAGATGTCGCACGGCCCCAAAGGCAAAGTAGTCATCAAGGCGCGCGGGCGCGTCCGCTGCTACGTCACCATGCGCGTGACCGGTCCCGCCACCGCCGGCCTCGCCATCGCGGCGGTGAGGGTGGACTACGTGCAGCATGATACTTTCTTGAACGTGACCCTGCGCAACACAGGCACGACGATTATCGACGGCGCCGTCGCTCAGATGACGTTCACCACATCTAGCGTGCTCCGACCCTACACACTGCAACGAACCATTGGCACGCTCCTGGCCGGCAACTCCGCGACCTTCCCCCTGCTGATCGACGGCCGCGTGCACCAGCGATTCGTCAAGCCGGTGCCGCCCGGCGCCTACCGGATGAGCCTGAAAATTGTCTCCCGAGTCAAGCTCTCGCACGATTCCGCGCCGCGCATCATGCAGCGGACGTGGAGCGGGCCGCTCACGATACCCGACGACCAGGGACGATGAAGCACAAAGGCCGGCGCGCGATGTAGCGCGCCGCGCGGTTCGCATGGGGCCGAGCGTCCCATCGGTTGCAGTTAGGTAGAAGGGTGGGGTAGCATGTCCATGATACACAAGCATATTATCTCGGCCATCCTGGCGTTAGCCTTGGGGGTCGGGTTGCTCGGGACGGTCGTCATCGTCCACGCCGGCAATGGCCCGGCGTACATTTCGAACATATCGGTGGACCACTTGCAGATACCGGTCAACGGGACCGCCACCTACGTTCTGTGCATCGTAGCGCCATCGGCACCGACGCAGGGCGGTGTGCTCTCGATCATCGACCCGAACGGCAACGCCGAAACTGCCGGCCTGTCGTACTCGGGCGGGCTCTGCAGCGCCAGCCAGGGCACATACTATATGAGTGCGTCCTTCGGGCCGACATCCAGGGGCTCCAAGACGGGGGTCGCAGGGAAATACACGTTCAACAACGCGTGCGTCTTCCCGTACATCAACCCCGATCAATCACAGTCGGGTAGCAACTAGACCGCGCCCTGCCTGTCTCGCCAGAGCAGTTTTGGCGACAACGTCCATGGCTACACGGTCGAGAACTCGTGCCAGATCGATTTCATCGCGGCCAACTCCTACCAGGGCGGCATAAGCAACTGCAGCCCGCAGGGTCCAGGCGATCTCGGCGGACCTCCGTACCAGCCGCCCACGGCCACGCCCGCGCCGCCGACACCGACCAATACGGCGACGCCCACGAACACGCCGACACCGACCAATACGGCGACGCCCACGAACACGCCGACACCGACCAATACGGCGCCCGCGAGCACGCAGGCGCCCGCGCAGCCCACGGCGACGACCGGCGGCAATCCCGGCTCCGGCGGCAACACACCGGTCCCGCCCAATACTCCGCGGCCGGGCGTCACCACGCCGCCTCAGCCGACAAGCACTGCGGTCTGCCTGGGGTGCGGTACACAGCCGACGAACACCCCCGTGCCCGTGCCGACGAACACCCCCGTGCCCGTGCCGACGAACACCCCCGTGCCCGTGCCGACGAACACCCCCGTGCCCGTGCCGACGAACACCCCCGTGCCCGTGCTCGCGACGAACACCTCCGTGCCCGTGCTGCCCCACGGCGCGCCGACGAGTACGCTCATGCCGTCGTACGACGCGGGCGTGCCCTCTGGTCCGGGCTCGGGCTCCAAGCCTACTGCCACGAACACGCCGCAGATCGTCAATGTCAGTGTGGACGGCTCGCAGCCTCCATCTCCATCCAACACGCCGGCCAATAAGCCGGCCAGCACGCCCACGGCGGTCGTGGTCAACAATGCCGTACCAGGCGCGCCCAACCCTAAGAGCCCGCAAGGGCAGCCGAAGGCGGCGCCGGCCAAGCCCGTTAAGGTGAGCGTCCAATTGAGGTTATTCGCCCCGTCACAACTCGTGCGCCCCGACGAGATGGCGCACCTCGGCCTCACCTACGCGGCGAACGTGCAAGTGCGCGTGAACGTCGCCGCGCCGGGCCAGCGTCCCCTCTCGGTCGTCCTGACGACGGATAAGTCCGGCCATCTGCAGTTGGACTATCAGGTGCCGCGGGCCATCAAGCTGCGCAACGGTCGAGCCACGGTGCGCATGACGATCCAGGGAGTCAACGTCCAGCCCGCCGCGCGGGTCAGCCGCACCCTGGGTGTATCCGACATGGTCGTGAGCGTGTCAAACGGGCGTATCACGCACTGTGTGCAGGCGCGCACGGTGCGCGTCCGCTACTGGTCCAATACGCCGTTACGCGTCGTGTTGACCCTACCGAATGGTCGTCGAGTCACAATCCCGATGCGCACGGACAAACGCGGAAACGCGTCCGCGCGGCTCGCGCTGAACTATCTGCGCGCTGTCAGCCCGGTGCGGATGGGGATAGAGGCGTCCGATGCGCGGCCGTACGTCAAGCGCACCGAACACATCACTAGCACTACCACGCTTCCGCACTCTTGCCAGAAGCCGGTGAGCGCGAGCAGTATCACGATCGGGGGATAGAGACAGCCCCGTCGCGGCCCGCGGAGCGCTGTGCGCCCCGCGGGCCATCATATATATATAGCTTACCGTAATTGCTAGTTAATGTTAGCGCAGGTCAAGGCCAGCACGGAGGCCGCGACCTTGAGAGCGAAGCCGGCGTTGGTGCGGGCGCGCAAGTGCTGCATGCCCATCGCCTCCGCTTGGCTGTT
>JAABVA010000513.1_pt1 | contig 48919 bp, 57 predicted proteins | sample 5560331 | NCBI WGS metagenome assembly JAABVA01 (sample SAMN12812661, study PRJNA571458) | rock metagenome | isolation source: Antarctica rocks | place: Antarctica: Victoria Land, Mt New Zealand sud | collected 2016-01-07 | reverse complement strand
GGGTGACCGCCCTGCACCGAAGGACCGTTCGGGAGACCCCTGCTGGGCCGATTCCCCGCGAGGTTGCTGTTTCGTAGATAATTCTCATTATCCACCAAAATTAGGGCCTCCCCCGACCGGTGGAGGGTCACCGCGGTCACCATGAGCACGGGTCCCGTGCTCACCAGGAGATCTTCACGCTGCAGCCCCCGGCCCTGGCAGGACGTCGACGTCGCGTGCCCCGATCGGTCGGTCACAGTGCGAGCAGCGCAACTCAGCATGGCTGATCTCACCGCAGTCGTGGTGGCGGTAGACCACCGGGGCCCCGGCATCACCGGCGAGCCAGCGATCACCCCAGCGGGCCATGACGAGCAGGACGTCGCACAGCTGCTGACCCCGGTCGGTGAGGACGTAGTCGAAGCGGGCCGGCTTGTCGGAGTACTGCTCTCGTTCGAGGACGCCGGACTCGACCAGCCACCTGAGCCGCTCGGTAAGGACCTTGCGGGAGATGCCCAGGTCGGCCTGCAGGGCGTCGAAGCGCCGGATGCCCACCCACACGTCACGCAGGATCAGCGGGGACCAAGGCTCTCCCACGATGTCGAGGGTCCGCGCGATCGAGCACGTCAGGTCGGCGAACTGGGTGCGCTGCACAGGCCCAGCATAGCCAGGTGGGTTCCCTGAGGGAACGGGACGCTGTTAGCCTCCGACTGGTAGTCCCGTAAGGGATCCACTGACGAGCGGGAGCACCGATGAGCGCGTCGACCGCCACGTACCCGCAGGGAGACACCGCTCTGCTTTGCACGGATCTGGCGCAGGAGCTGCTGCACTCGACCATCCCGGCCCGGCTCGCGTTCGTTTGGCCGGACGGGACGCCGCGGGTCGTGCCGACCTGGTTCCACTGGACTGGCGAGGACGTGGTGATGGTCACCTACACCGCCGGCCCCGCCATCGGCATCCGCCACCCAGCAGCCCGGCTCACCGCGCTGCGCGCCAACCCAGCAGTCGCGTTGACGATCGACACCGAGAACAACCCGCCGCGCAGCCTGGCCATCCGCGGCGTCGCGCGCATCAGCGAGGTCCACGGGATCGCCGCCGAGTACGCCGCCGCCGCTCATCGCTACCTCGGTCCCGAGGCCGCTACCGAGATGCTCGCCGCGATCGACCAACCGGGCACCGCACAGGCGCGGATCAGTGTTCGCCCCACCTGGGTGGGACTGCTGGACTTCGTCACCCGGCTGCCCGACGTGCAGGGCGGCGTCAGCGGCGTCGCGAAGGCGTGAGGCGAGGATGACGACGATCTTCAGCGCCATGGCCGCGTCAGTCGACGGGTACATCACGGGTCCGGACCCGAACCCGGATCAGCCGTTGGGCAACGGCGGCAACCAGCTGTTCGACTGGTACACCACCGGCGACATCCCGAGCGCGCAGTTTCCCGGGTTCCGGATGTCGGCGGTGAGTCGCCCGGTGTTCGACGCGATCGCGGCCCGCACCGGCGCTGTCATCGCCGGACGCAGGACCTACGACGACTCAGACGGGTGGGGCGGCGGAAGCCCGCACCCGCACGCGCCGCTGGTCGTGCTCTCCCACCGGCCGCCGCCTCCCGGCAGGGGCGACCAGACCTTCGTCGCGTCGGGAATCGTCGAGGCGATCCGAGTCGCCGCCCACCTCGCAGACGGACGAGACGTTGCTCTCATGGGGTCGGCCGTAGTCGCCGTCGCTCTGCGGGCCGGACTGCTCGACGAGGTGACCATCCACCAGGTGCCGGTCCTGCTCGGCGGCGGCACCGCGCTCTTCGGCCGCGCTCCGTCGCCGGTCCGGCTCACCGCGGTGGACGTGGTGGCCGCACCCGGCGTCACCCACCTGCACTACGTCCTCCACTACGCCGCCGAGGGGAAACGAGCGAGTACGCCCGCCGAGCACGGACCAAGAGGCTGACGGGCGGAGCGGAGGCAAAGGGACATCGTGACCAGACGCGTAAACCACAGGGGTGCGCTGCTCATGCCGCCCCGCCGCCTCGGCGGACCACCCTGGTGCAGCAACGGGAAACTTGTCTAGTGGAGCCAGCCCGCCTTGACGAGCGCCTCGATTGTGATGTCGGCGAGGAGCGGCAGGAGTCACCGCTTCCAGCTACTAGCCCCGTCCCAGATGCGCCCACCTTGACCGGTGCTGCGTGGCCCGCCCACCTGTGCCGCACCACTGGCACCGACCGACCAGGACCGACCAGCCCTGTGAGCCGACTCGAGGAGATAGGCCCGACATGACGCACCCGACCGGATTCGCGGACATCCCCACCACCATCCTCGCCGACATCCTGGGGGCCCAGCAGGTCTATGGACGCTGGCATCCGCTCGCTGTAGCCGGGCGCGCCCCGAGCCGCCGGCCCGGCATTCACCGTGCGCTGCCCACCCGGGGACAACCTCATGCTCCACGCAGCGATCCACCGCGCCGAGCCCGGCTCGGTGCTCGTCATCGAGTGCGGTGACCTCCACCACGCCCTCGCCGGCGGGAACGTATGCGCGGTCGCCCAACGCCGCGGCATCACCGCGTTCGTCGCTGATGGGCTCATCCGCGACGTCGCCGAGGTGCGTTCTATGGGCTTCCCGGTCTTCGCCCGAGGCGTCATCCCGATTCCGGAGCCAAGGCAGCAGTCCTTCCGCTCAACAGCCCGGCGCGGTGCGCCGGGGTGACCGTGCACGCCGGTGACGTCGTCGTCGCTGACGAGGAGGGCGTCGTGGTCGTTCCCCACTCATGCCAGCAACAGGTGCTTCTCGACGCTCAGGCAAAACTCGCCGAGGAAGCCGGCGAGACCCTTGACGTTTGGGAACAGGCGCACCGAGCCCGCATCGACGCGATACTTCGCGACAAGGGATTCCACGGATGACCGGGTCCTGGCACCAGGGCTCAAGCGCCGGACGGGGCGCTGCCGCATGCCCGTAGGTCTAACCTGCCGCGCACGCCCGTGAGGACGTACGGCCGCCGGCCCTCGCGGCACGCACCACCGAGGGCACGACACCGGCTCGACCTCCCGGTCGCCCGACCTGCCTGAGCCAGTCAGCCACTCTTGAGGTGAGCCGACCCTCCAGTGCAGTTCGGCTACTAGGGAGGTGGTCGAGCCTCGGGACCTGCAAGGTCGCTGAACCAGGTTCGGCGGGCTGCCGTGGGCGGCGAGGACTTAGCCGCTTCGGATAATGGTCAGGATGCTTCCGGCCACTTTCTGGACGTCACCGTGGGGCAGGCGCTACCGCGCGGCCCGCGGACGTTCACGTCACTTGCCGGGCGCTCTCGTGCGCTCCCGGTACGCGGGTGGCGGCGTCGTGCTGGCACGGGTGGCCGTGTCAACGTCATCTGGCCCCAGGGTGACGGCTTGATCTGGCCCCACCCCAGCCTTGCTGAGGGCCGAACTCCTTTGCCACTGCTGGAGGACCTGCGGGTGCGGGCGGCTCTAGCGGATGTCCCGTCGCTGACTGCGTGCCGGAATGACGTGGCAGACCCGGTCGTCGTTGCAGTCGGCGGGGTCGAGGCCACGGGCGCGCTCACGCAGCCGCTCGACTTCGGCCCGGGCGGCGGTGAGTTCGGCGATCCGGGTGTCGAGATCCATGGCGTGCCGGTTCAGCAGGTCGACGACGTGTCCGCACGGGGAGCCCTGGGCCTCGCGGACCGCGACGACCTGGACGATCTCGGCCAGGCTGAGCCCAGCGGCCTGCGCGGCCTTGACGAACTGCAGGCGGGCCAGGGCTACGTCGTCGTAGTCGCGGTAGCCCGACGGGGTGCGAGCGGGTGCGGGTAGGACGCCGGCCTGCTCGTAGAACCGCAGCGCCTTGGTCGTGACGCCCGCGCTGGCAGCGAACTCGCCGATCCTCATGCGGGGCACGTTACGGCTTGACCTTCCACCGTGCTGGAACCCCTACCGTCCGGTCCATGAGCGCTAACGAGTGGGACCTGGTCGTGATCGGCACCGGAGGCGCCGCGATGGCCGCCGGGATCGAGGCCCGCGGCAGGGGCAAGAACGTCCTGCTCGTCGAGCACAAGATGTTGGGCGGGACGTGCCTGAACATCGGCTGCGTCCCGTCCAAGAACCTGCTCGCCGCCGCCGGCCAGCGTCACCGCGCCCTGACCAACCGGGCCTTCCCGATGGTGCCGACCAGCGCGGGCGACGTGGACCTGCCGGCGCTGATGGCGCAGAAGCAGGACCTGATCGCCTCCATGCGGCAGGCCAAGTACGCCGACGTCGCCGACGCGCACGGCTTCCCGATCCGCTACGGCCACGCCCGCTTCGTCGACGAGGAGACGCTGACGGTCGACGGGGAGCGGCTCCGCGCTCCCGCCTACGTGGTCGCGACCGGCGTCGCGCCGCACGTTCCGGACCTGCCCGGCCTGGACACCGTCGACTGGCTGACCAGCACCACCGCCATGGAGCAGCAGACCCTGCCCGCGTCCATGGCCGTGATCGGCGGCGGCTACGTCGGGCTGGAACAGGCCCAGCTGTGGGCGCACCTGGGCGTGAAGGTGACGCTCGTCGGACGCTTCGCTCCGCACGCCGAGCCCGAGATCGCCGACGTGCTGGCCGGGGTGTTCGCCGACGACGGCATCACCGTGACCGAGCAGCGCGCCACCTTGGTCCACACGACCGACGGCGGGGTCACGGTCCGGACCGCGGACGGCACCGAGGTGACCGCCGAACGGCTGCTGGTCGCGACCGGCCGGTTCGCCGACACGGGCGACCTCGGGCTGGACGCCGCGGGCGTCAAGACCGACGAGCGCGGGTTCGTGGTCGTCGACGCCAACCAGCGGACCAGCAACCCCCGGGTGTTCGCCGCCGGGGACGTCTCCGGCGCCCCGCAGTACGTCTACGTCGCCGCGCAGACCGGGCACGTCGCCGCCGCCGGCGCGCTCGGCGACCCGAGCACCGTCGACTACCGCGGGCTGCCCGCGGTCACGTTCACCGCCCCGCAGATCGCCTCGGCCGGACTGACCGAGGAGCAGGCCCTGCAGGCCGGGCACCCGTGCGACTGCCGGGTCCTCGGCGCGCAAGACATCCCCCGCGCCCTGGCCAACCGCGACACCCGCGGCGCCCTCAAGCTCGTCATCGACGCGCAGACAGGCAAGGTCCTGGGAGTGCACGCCGCGCTCGACGGGGCGGGCGACGTGATGCTCGCCGCGACCTACGCGATCAAGTTCGGGCTCACCGTCGACGACCTCGCCGACACCTGGGCGCCCTACCTGACGATGAGCGAAGCCCTCCGCATCGCCGCCGGCCTGTTCCGTTCCGACATGCCAACGAGCTGCTGCGCGTGACCGGCCGCCCTGACACCCCCGGGCCGCGCACCCGCACCGTCGCCGGCTGGGCTTGGCTGCTTGCGCTGCCGGTCCTGTGCTGCGCCGGTCCCGGCGTGCTGGCCGTGGTCAGCGCGGGCTCGCTCACCGCGGTCATCGGTGGCGTCACCGGCGGCCCGGTCCTGCTGACCGCCGGCGCGGCGGTGCTGGCCGTCGCCATCGTCGTGCTGGCGCGGCGCGCGCCGGGTTCGCCGGTGACGCCCGAGCAGGTCGCCCACCTGCAGCACCAGGTCGTGATCGCCGCCGGCACGTTCCCCAAGCGCCTGGCCGCCACCGGCCCGGGCGCGCAGGCCCTGTACCGGGCGCTGCTGCCCTCCTTCGCCGCCACCGGCGCCCCGCCGCCGCTCGACGACGCGGCCGCCGGGGCCGGGCTGACACCCGACCGCGCCCGCACTGCGCTCGACGAGCTCGCCGCCGCCGACCTCATCACCCTCGCCGCCGACGGCACCGTGGCGGGCGCCTTCCCGCTGTCGGCCCGACCGACCCGGCACCGCGTCCAGGTGCAGGACGGACCGGTCCTGCACGCCATGTGCGCGGTCGACGCGCTCGGCGTCCCCGCGATGCTCGGCAGGCTCGCCCTGGTCAACCAGCACCGACCCGACCACCGGCGAGCTGGTCCGGGTCACGGTCACCCCGGACGGCCGGCTGGAGGTCGACCCGCCGCGAGCCGTGGTGCTGCTCGCCCGCGCCGGCGACGGCCCGCTGGCCAGCGCCTGCTGCTCGGTCATCGACTTCTACGCCGCGCCCGACGCCGCCCTGCCGCGCCCTCGACCAGCCCGGCACCCGCGGCACCGTGCTGAGCGTCCCCGACGCGCACGCCCTCGCACGCGCCCTGTTCGCCGACCTGCCCGCCGATGCGCCTGCCGACCAGGAGACCTCATGACACCTGCACTGCTCGTCGACCTCGCCCTCGCCCCGCTCACCGGCTGGGCCGGCACCAAGGCCATGGAGCCCGTCAGCACCTGGATGTACGACCACGAGAGTCCCGCCGACCGCGAGCGGGAGGACGCCGCCCGCCCCGGCCCTCCGTACCGGATCGCCGCGCAGAAGACCGCCGCGCTCCTCGGCGTCGAGCTCACCGAGGCGCAGCTGGACAAGGCCGCCCTGGGCTTCCACTACGGCCTGGCGATCTCCTGGGCACCGACCTACGCGCTGCTGCGCCGTCGCACCGACCTGAAGCCGGTCGCCGCCGCGCTGCTGTCCGGCGCCGCGATGAGCGCGATCGTCGACGAGGGCCTCACCCCCGCCCTGGGCTTCAGCGCCCCGAACCGCGGCTACCCCGCCGCCACCCACCTGCGCGGGGTCGTCGCGCACCTCGCCTTCGGTCTCGGCGTCGCCGCCGCTACCGAGGCCGCCTGGGCGCTGCTGCGCCGCCGCCCGATCTGACGGTCCGCCGCGCACGCCCTGCAGGGGGTGTCGCTACCGCTCGCCCTGGACCGCTCGTTGCGCTCGAGCGTGGGCGAGCCGGTAGGAGGTCGTGCCCGTCTCGATGATGTTGCCGCCGAAGGTGAGGCGGTCGACGATGGCGGCGCACAGTTGTGGGTCGGTGAAGGTCTTGGTCCAGCCGCTGAAGCTCTCGTTGGAGGCGATCGCCACCGAGCTCTTCTCCTCGCGTTCGGTCAGGACCTGGAACAGCAGCTCTGCGCCGCGCCGGTTCAGTTCCATGTAGCCCAGCTCGTCCAGGCAGAGCAGGTCGACCCGGCCGTAGCGGGCGACGGTCTTGGACAGCTGGCGTTCGTCGGCGGCCTCGACGAGCTCGTTGACGAGCTTGGCGGCCAGGACGTACTTGACCCGGTGCCCGGCCATCGCCGCGGCCGCGCCCAGGCCGATGAGCAGGTGGCTCTTGCCGGTGCCGGAGTCGCCGATCAGGCAGAGCGGTTCGCCCTTGGCCACCCAGGCGCAGGCAGCGAGCTGGGCGAGGACGGCGGGTTCGACGTGCGGGTTGGCGCTGTAATCGAAGTCGGACAGCCACTTCTCGCGGGGGAACCCGGCGGCGGTGATCCGCCGGGCGGACCGCCGGCGGTCGCGGTCGTCGCACTCGGCCATCAGCAGCTCGGCGAGGAACCCGCGGTAGGTCAGCTGCTCGCGCTCTGCGGCGTCGGCGACCTCGGCGAACCGGGCGCGCATCGTCGGCAGCCGCAGCATTCGGCAGGCCTGATCGACCGCGGCGTCCGCGGCCTGCTCGGTGACACCGGCCCGGCCGGCCCGGATCGCGCTGGCACTGCTGGTGGCGGCCTTGGTCGTCGTGCTCATCAGGCTCCCCGGGTTCCGGCGGCCGGCGGGTGCGCCAGCAGCTCGTCGTACTGGGCGACGGACGGCACCGGCCGCCCGTCCGCGGGCAACTCGCCCGCCCGTCCGCGCGCCTCGATCAAGCGGCGCTCGGTCAGGCTCGCCACCCGCTCCCGGCGTGCCGGGACCACCGGGGAGGCGACGTCAGCCGTGGCGGGAGGCGAGCCCAGCGTCGGGGTGGCGCCGCGCAGCTGGGCGGCCTTGCGAGCTCCGACCGCCACCACGTCCGGGCTGGTGGAGCCGAGCCCGACTGCGGCTGCCAGCCCGGCGACGACGTCGGCGTGCGCGAGGTGGCGGTGCAGCAGCAGCACCTCGACCAGCGCGCGGGTGCCGCCCGAGTCGCCACGCGCTTTCCGGGCCGACGCCCAGAACGCGTCGTGGGCGCTGGTGAACGTTCCCGCGGCGCGGGCCTGCGCCAGCGCGGTCGCGCCAGGCAGGGCTCCGGGCTTGCGGGCCAGGACCTCCAGGTAGTGGTCCAGCAGCAGGCTCTGGCTGCCCTTCCGGACCGACCGGGCGTGCCGGGCGACCTCGGTCCGCCCGTCGAACACCACCAGCTCTGAGGCTCGTAGCGACACCTTGACCCGGCGGCCGATCAGCCGGGCCGGCACCGAGTAGTGCGCCATCCGCACCATCACCCGGGCTTAACGGTCGACCCGCGGCGTCAGTGTCAGCCCCGGGTCGATGCCCTCGGCCGGCAGCGGTCGCAGCAGGCTCTGTTCGAGCGCGAAGCCGTGCCCGACCGTCAGCGTGCGGTTGTCGATGCGCCGCCGATCCTCGGCGGCGTCGACCTGCTCGAGCCGGGCGTTCAGCTCGGCCAGGCTCGCACCCTCGGGCATCGGGACCAGGTGGTTGCGGCGGAACCGGCCGACCTCGCCCTCCACCCCGCCCTTCTCGTGGGCGCCTTTGATCCCGGGCAGGCAGTAGAAGGTGTCGAAGCCGTAGTGCGAGCGGAACGCCACCCACCGGTCGGACTCGGTGCGGTTGCGCCCGAACAGCACCCGGGTGACGGCGCTCTTGAGGTTGTCGTAGCGGATCTGCACCACCGGCGTCCCGCCGAGGACCCGGAACGCCTCCAGGTGCCCCTCGATGAACGCCTCCTGCCCCTGCGAGGCGTAGACCCGGTGCACCGCCTTGCCCGAGTACGACAGTCGCAGCGTGAACAGCGCGCACTTGCTCAGCTCGCCGTCCAGGTGCAGCCAGACGTCGCCGAAGTCGACCTCGGCCTCGGCCCCCGGCTCGTGCGTCTGCGGGACGAACGCTCTCTCGACGCTCTTGCCGGCGGTCGCCTGGATATGCGGCCGGCGCTTCGCGACGTAGTCCCGCACCGCTGAGTACGTCAGCTCGGTCATGCCGTGCTCGTCGACCAGCCGGGCGAGCACCCGCCGGGCGGTGTGCTGCTGCTTGCGCCACGCCGTCAGGTCCTCGACCAGCATCGCGTCGATCAGCGGCTTGGCCGCCTCGCGCTTGGGCGCGACCCGCACCGGCACCTTCCGCGGCGCCGGCACCGCCGACGCCAGCGCCGCCCGCACCGTCCTGCGGTGCATTCCGTGCCGCTCCGCCAGAGCTCGGATTGACATCTCTTCGCGGCGGGCATCGCGGCGGATCGCCTCGTACAGCTCCACCCGCGTCCCCAACCCGGGCCCTCCCGCCAGAGTCGTTGATCACGACTATGGGGTGCGGGCCCACCTCGACCGACAGCAGCGCTCCCGCGTGTCGGCAGGTGGGGCCAGATCAAGCCGTCACTGGATCACCTGCCGGGGCCGCAGCAGGCGAGGTGGGGCCAGATCGAGCCGTCACGGTGGCGCCAGATCAACCTGACACAGCCGCACGGGCGCGCTGGGGCGCTGTCGAGGGCGGTGTGCTGCCAACTGCCCCGGTGTTGATGATCACGGTCAGCTCACTGCCGAACCAGTAGCGCCACCAGCGCCACGCCTGCATGAGCTCCACTGTCGGCGTTGCCTGCCGCACTCCTGGCCAGGCGGCTGCCGCAGCTATGACGGTTCGGCGCCGCACGCGGTGGGTCGGGCGAGACGTCAGTAGCGGTCCGGCTCCAGCTGCACTCATCGACAGGGGTGCCGGCTCAGGGCTTGTTTTACGTCGTGGTACGTGAGCGGCGCGCCTTCTGGCGCATTGCCAGTGCGGGCTGAGTCGGCCGTGAGGAGGACGGCGGTAAGTGCGTGTCGGTAGAGCGCTGAGCCGGTGCTGATCCGCGCGACCCCGGCAGAGCGCAGGGCGGCGAGGTCGGCGTCGGGTTGCCAGAGCAGGTTCAGCGGCAGCATGGCGGTGCTGGCCACGATCTCAACCACTCGCAGGTCGGTCAGTCCGGGAGTGAAGACGCCTGAGGCGCCGGCGTCTCGGTAGGCCTGGAGGCGATGGATGGTGTCGCGTGGCCGGTCGTCATCGGACCCGACGCTGAGCCAGTAGGTGTCGGTGCGGGCGTTGACGAAAAGTCCGGGTGCTGCGGCGGTGACGGCGCGGATAATTCCTGCGTGCTCGGCGACCGGGCGAAGTTGCCCGTTGCAGCGGCCGTCCTCGAGGTTGATCCCGGCGACCCCGAGGGTCTGGAGCTGTGCGGCGAGCGCAGCGACCTCGGCGGGGTCGTCGCTGTAGCCGCCTTCCAGGTCAACCGTGAGGGGCACGGGCAGTCGGGAGGCGAGAGCGGCGGCCAAGGCGACCGTGAGTTCCCGACCGGCGCCGGCGCCGTCCGGTAGCCCGGCGGCAGCGGTGATCCCGAGGCTGGTGGTGCCGACCGCTGGATATCCTGCGTCGGCGAGCAGCAGCGCGGACGCCACATCCCAGGCGTTGGGCAGTAGGAACGGGCCAGGTGTGCTGTGCAACGCGGCAAACGCCGCTGCGAGGGTCACGGCTGCTCCACCAGGACCGCTGCGGGCATACGCAGGTTGGGTCGTGGCTCGTGGCGCACCGGTTGCCCAGGCACCGCGCGCCATCCGCCGCTGTGCAGGGCGGTGAGGACCCCGTGGGCGAGCGCGGTCGCGTGTGCAGCGCCCGGACAGGCGTGTGGACCGGCTCCAAAAGTGGCCGGGCGAGCCGGCGGACCCTTCTCGGCGGCGGCGAGGACCAGCCACACCGACGCCCCCCGTGGAACGCGGACCCCGCCGAGCACGACGTCGGTGGCCGTGGTCCGCCGAGTGCACTGCACCGGCGCATGCTGGCGCAGCGCGGTGTCGACGCGTGCCGACACCTCCAAGTCCCCGGGCAGTTCAGTGAGCAGGGCCGCTCCGATGAGGGCCGCGGTGGCGTCGCGTGCCTGGAACAGCAGACCGGCCATCGCGGCGACCCGCTCAACATCCCACGCCCCCACGGGCGCGAGTAGGTCAGTGAGGTGCTCCGCCGCGTCGTCGCCGGTCGTACCCGGGCGCCGCGGGGCCAGTGACGGGGCGAGCGCGTCGCACAGCTGCCCGGTCGCGACCATCACCGCGTCGAGGTCATCGTCGGCCACGCCGAGGGCGCGGGCCAGCACCAGAGCCGGCACGGTGCGAGCAAGCGGCATCACATCGACCGCCCCGGTGCGGTGCTCCAGCCATCCCACGGCGTGTTCCCGGGCTGCGTCGTCCAACCCGTCCGGGTCGGGGAGGAGCTGCTCGGCCAGGACGCGCCGGGCGGTGTGCGCGGGCACGTTGGAGAACCGGGCCATCCGCGCCTGCAGCTGGCGGGCGGCTCCGACCACCGCCTCGTTCCGCGGTCCGGGCACGGCGACGCCCATCGTCGGCACGGTCATAGCGGCCGCAACGTCGTCGGGACGGGCGACGACCCAGCCGTCTTCGCGCTCGTGCACTCCGCGGGCACGTAGCCGAACGTGCTGTTCAGCAAGATTCGGACACGTCGCGAGCAGGGGTGCTGCGAGGTCCGTCGAACAGGAACGGTCGCTGCGATCGGGCACGTCTGCAACGTAGGGAACTGATCGTTCGGCGATCGCCGAACGAAGTCGGCCGCATTGTCTAGAGATGACGCCGGCCGGTTCCGCCCGGGCGACGGCCGCGCGGTGCGAGAGCACCTGTCCGACCAGGTCTGGTGGGGGCACCACTGACGCTGCGGCAACTCCACTCGACGGGACCTGCGGGACGATTCGGGCGTGCTGACCGTCGACTCGATCGCCCGGTTCGCGGCCGTGCTCGCCGACCGGACCCGGGTCGGGATCTGCCTGGCCCTGCTGGACCGGCGAGCCTGGACCGTTGGGGAGCTCGCCCGCCATGTCGGGGTGGCCCGCTCGACCGCGAGCGAACACGTGACCCTGCTCGTCACCACGGGTTTGCTCGCCGCGGAACGCCAGGGTCGGCACCGCTACGTGCGACTGGCCGACGCCGAGTCCGCACAACTCATAGAAGACCTCGCCGCCGCGGTCGGTGAGCCGGAGCGGCCGTCGTCATTGCGCACCGTCCGTGCCGCCCACCAGCTGGCGGCGGCACGGACCTGTTATGACCACCTCGCCGGCGCACTGGGCGTCGCGCTGTTCGACGCACTCGTCGCCGCCGGCCTGATCGACGCCCACCACGGCCTGATCCTGACCGAAGCCGGCGGGACCTGGTTCGGCGATCTCGCAGGCCCCGAGGTCCTGCACCCTCAGGGCAGGCGCCCTCTCGTCCGCACCTGCCTGGACTGGACACAGCGCCGCAGTCACCTCGGCGGCTCGCTCGGCGCAGCCCTGTGCCATCAGCTCCTCGAACGCCGCTGGATAAGCGCAGCGGCACAGCACCGCGGGGTCACCGTCACCCCGAGCGGCGCCGAGGCGCTGGCCAATCTCCTCGACCTCGACATCGGGGCACTCCGCCCACATGTCAGCGTCACCGACGCGGCGATGTTGGATTTTGCACGCCGGGTCCACGACGACGTGGGGGCCGTGTGCTTCGTCGCTCGGTGGGGCAACTTCGCGGTGCACCACGAGCCCGCCGTCCAGATCAGAGAGCAGCGCCAGTGGCCACGGGACATTCCGCGCGAGGCGAAAGACGAAGGGTGAGGGAATGACCACGACCCTTGCCAGGCTGACGGTGGGCACCTCGGTGATCGAGCTCCGGCGCGCCACACCCGACGACCTGCCCGCGATCGTGTCGCTGCTGGCCGCCGACCAACTCGGTCGCACCAGGGAAAGCGGTGACCTCGTCGACCTGGAGCCGTACCGAACGGCATTCCGGGCCATCGACGCCGACCCGGCCCAACTGCTCGTCTCGGCCGTGGTCGGTGAACAGGTCGTCGGTACCTTCCAGCTGACATTCATCCCGGGTCTCGCCCGACGGGGGGCGCTGCGCGCGCAGATCGAGGCGGTTCGGGTAAGGGAGGATCACCGAGGCGCTGGCCTGGGCGCCGCCATGTTTGAGTGGGCGATCGCCGAGTCACGTACACGCGGCTGCAGCCTCGTACAGCTGACAACGGACAAGGGGCGCCGCGACGCCCACCGGTTCTACGAACGCCTGGGCTTCCGCGCCTCCCACGAAGGACTGAAGCTTCTGCTCTGACCCGCACCCACAACGACTCCGACCCCAACCAAGCCGAGCGCATCCTCGCGGTAGTAACGGACGGGCTGCACCCACCGCGCGCCTGAACGCTCGCCGACTGCATCCGTCTTGGACGAGGGTCGATCAGCGTCCGTCACGATGCCGCAGCTACACTGGCTGGTGGCGCGCAGGTTGTGTCCCCGGTCACCGACGAGCCGTGGGTGTACGCCGATCCTCGTCCGCGACCCGGACGACAGCGGCGTCAACGTGATCGCACACCGCTGACGGTCTCTCATCCAACTTACTGGTCTACGTCGGTCTGATGTAGCGGTTGATGCGACGACTAGCCACAATATGCCCGTGACGATCGACGCGGAAGAGCGGTTGGCAATCCACGAGCTCATTGCGCTTCACGGGGGGGCCGGTGAAACGGCGGCTGCAGACCCGCACCGCCCACGAACGGGAGCGGGGCACCGCCCGAGAGGCCGCCAGCGCCGACCGCAGTCGCGCAGCCGACCGGAACCGCGCCGCGGTCCACGCCGAGCTCGGCGCGGACGAACGCGGCTGGGCGCGGGTCTGGGCCGAGCGGGGTACCGCCACCCCCGCAAAGACCGACGCCGACCGGACCCGGGCAGCGGCCGGGATTACTCCCACTGGCGGCGACACCTACGACCCCGCCGCTCTCACCGCGGCCGCGGCTGGGGCCGGTGAGCTGGGGTGGCCGGGGCCGGTGAGCGCGGTGCGGTGCGAGTGGGAAGACTTGGGGTGGGTTTCCCCGGGTCTCGACGCACGTGGCCGGGGGGGCCCAGCTCTGCTCGGGCCCGGGCTCACCAGTGGGTGGGGAAGCCCTCGGTGCGGTGCAGGTTCCAGGCGTTGGTCAGTTTCTCCGGCAGTTCGGTTCGTGGTCCGGGCCGAGTAGGCCGATCTCCTCGCGGAGTAGGTGCCGGGGCACGCTGAGGACCTCGTCGAAGGCGAAGTAGGTGTCGTGGGCCAGGCCCTCGGCGGGTCCAGGACCAAGCTGGGCGACCCGCCTCACACCGGAGGCCGCCCCGGGCCGCGGCCGGTGAGCCGGGGCCGTTGAACAGGGCCAGGGCCGCTGGGCGGGCTGGGGCGCCCGGGGGCCAGCTCAGCTGGCGTGGCGGGTGACGTATTCGTCGAGGGCGTCGCGGCTGACCTCGGCGAGGCGTCGGCCCTGGGTGGTGGCGATGTCTTCCAGGGCGGTGCGGGTTGCGGTGGTGACCCGGACCCGGACTTGGATCGATGGTCCTGTTCCGGTGGCGCCGCCGACGCGGGGGCGGCCGCCGAGGCGGCGGCGGATCTCGTCCGGGTCGGTGGTGAGGTGGGCGCGGCCGGTGTCGACGTCGGCGATCAGCCGGGCGGCGTACTCGTCGGTGGCGGCCCTGGCCGCGGCCCGCCAGGTCCAGGCGGGTTCGGTGGCGATCTGGTCGTCGGTGGCGCCGAGGAGCCGGGCGAGCTCGGTGTCGCTGAGTGCGTCGAGCTCCGCCAGGGTCATCCGGGCGAGCCGGTCGTCCGGCGCCGGCCCGGGGTTGCCCGGCCCGGGGGCGCCCGGGGTGGGGTCCGCGGATGCTCGGTCGTCGGGTGCGCCGTTTGCGGGTGTGGCGTGATCGGTCATGGCAGGTACCTCGCGGCGTTGACGGGTCGCAGGAGCATGGCGTGGAACACGACGAGGTCGTCGACCTCGTCGGGTCGGGCGATCAACTCGAGCAACCGACCCGACGGGTCGGCGCCGATGATGAACAGCCCGTCGTCGGTGTCGACCAGGCGGACAGCGTTGGCCACGGCGTGCCGGATCGCGGCGTCGGTGATGCCGTGACGGCGCGCCGACGACGTCACCCTCACCCACGTTGTGTACCACACTACCGCGCGGGGGGGGGGGGGGGCGTAGGCGCTCGGCCGACGACGACGGAGCTCTTTAGCGGCGTGGCCATGCTGCGAACGTTGCCGTCTTGCTCACTGCGCCGGTGCACCGTTTAGAGACATCGTTTCGGGGACTCACGGGTGTGCGTACCGTCTGGGTTCAAGGTGGCGGCACTCGACCGGAGTCGCAGCTGCACAGTTTAGTCTTGGAGGTAGCAATGAGCACAGACAACACACCCGACACCGACAAGTACGACGACAAGATCAAACATGGCGAGGAAAAGCTGCAGCAGAAGTCCGAAGAGAAACTCGACAAGATGTCTGACCAAACGGAACAGCGACCAGAAACAAATACCGCCGGTGACCCACAGGACGACCCGTCCTAACGGGGACGACTAGGAATTCCCGGGCCCAGGTTCCAGTGACCTGCGTGATGAGATCGACGTTTCCCAGTCGTTAACCTTCAACCAACACCGCACAACATTCAGACTGTTCGCCAACTCTTCCCCCAGTCCACAGCCCGGGCCATGCATAATTGCGTTATCCACCAAGGAGTCGGGCGACTCCCCCAAAGCTTTCGTTGGTCTGCTGGCCACCGCCTGCCGTTGGCTGGGTCAGCGGTGCCGCCGGTATTGCAGCTCGAGGACTCCCCCGCTGTCGGCCGTGCTGGAGACGAGGTCCAGCCGGTAGGACGGGGGGACCTCGTCGAACAGCCGGGTGCCCTCGTCCGCGATCCAGGGGTACATGCTCAGGCGGAACTCGTCGATCAGGTCGAGCCGCATGAGCGAGCGCCAGAGGCTGACTCCGCCCCAGACGATGACGTGGCCGTTGCCGCCCCGCCGGAGTGCGTCGATCTCCTGCGCTGTGTCGCCGGCGGCGATGGTGGTGTTGGCCCAGGTGGCGGTCGTCAGGGTCTTGGAGAGCACCACCTTGTTGCCGGCGTTCATGATCGCGGACCAGGGGTTGTCGGTCGACGTCGGAATGTTCTTGGCGAACCCCTCGTACGCGGTGCGGCCCATGACGTGCGCGGACGCGCCGCGGAGGAAGTCGAGGGTCTGGTCGTCGTGGTCCGGGCCGCCGTGGTCGTCCAGCAGCTCGAAGCAGAACTTCCAGTAGTCGGTGCCCTCGTCGGCGAGAAGGCCGTTGAGCGAGTAGTTGAATACCAACGCGACTGTCTCCCGCATGATCGGGACTCCTTCGTCTCGGTCGTCCGGAGACCGTACCCGCCACGCCGCGGGAGCGCGGACGGCGGCGCGGTCGCTGAGCAGGGCACCCGGCCCCGGGGAGTAAGTATAACGGGAGTCATCGACTATACCTTGTTGGTCTCGTTGTCCCAAGGATCGTGTCGCTGACCTACCGTCACGAGAACGCCCGACTCGACCTCGACCTGGCCAGCTACAGCCTCGTCCGCAGCAAGCCGGTCGACGCAGCGGCGAGCGGCCGCCGATGGGCAAACCAAGGAGGCATTCCACGCCGTCGCCCGCCACAACGGCCGCTGAACGACCGAGCACCGGCCGTTCTCAGCCGACATGGATGGCACATAACGGTACTTATCACCAGATCGACGCCGGTCCCCCGTGGTCGGCCCCGGACTAGGTAGTCGCACCGAGGTCTTCGGTGTGTCGTGCGCTGCGCGCTCGGTCGCGGTGTTCCGACAGGTCGACCCGAAGGGCGTCCGTGTGACGATCAGTCACCTACCCACCCGCGTGGTGGCCGGGCGTAGCCACGACGTGAGGCTGTGCCCGGCGCGCGGGGAGACGAGGCGGTCCAGCATCGCTCTGTGCCGGGAAGGTGTCGTCGATGACCGGAACAGGACAACTCTGGCCGGGCCCAGGCCTGGTGGGCCGTGCGGTGGAGGTGCACGGGTCCCGGCTCGCGTACGTCGAGGGCGGCGCCGGCCCGACGTTCGTGTTCGTCCACGGCAACCCGACCTCATCGTTCCTGTGGCGCGGGGTGCTGGCCCGGATGACCGGCGTCGCGCACTGCGTCGCGGTCGACCTCGCCGGGATGGGTCGGTCGGCGAAGCCGGACGCCGCTTACGACTGGGCGTTCCACCTCCGCAGCGTCGAAGGGTTTCTCGACGCGCTCGGCCTTCAGGCGGTCACCTACGTCGGGCACGACTGGGGTGGGGTCCTCGGCTTGGAGCTGCTCAGACGCCGACCTGATCTGGTGGGCGCTCTCGCCGTCCTGGAGTGCCACCTGGACGACTACCCGAGCTGGGCGGCGATGCCGGGTAGATCACTGTTCGAGCCGATCCGCACGACCGAGGAAGGTCGGCGGCAGGTGCTCGCGAACAACCTCATGGTCGAGCAGGTCCTGCCCGCCGGGATGGATCACCAGCTCACCGACGCCGAGTGGGACATCTACCGCGAGCCATTTCCCACCCCGGCGACGCGGCTACCGATCCTCCGCTGGATCGAGCAGATCCCGGTCGCCGGTGAACCACCCGCCGTTGCCGAAGCCGTCGGAGGCAACACCGAGACCCTCGCCCACGGGAACGTCCCGCGGCTCCTGATGTACGGGGACCCGGGCTCGGTGGTCACCGCCGCCGACGCAGCCCGGATCCGCGCACGCGCCGACGACGGACTGACTGTCACCACCGTTGGACCCGGCACCCACTTCCTGCCCGAGGACCGTCCCGCCGAGATCGCCGCGGCACTGCGCCACTGGAGCCACCTGTCGGACCGCTCCTCCAACTGACTAGACGCCCAAGTCGATCATCGAAAGGGGTGACCAGCAAAGTCCATAACGCGACTTATCCACCAGAGTTGGGCCGGTCTCCTGCTGTCGTCAGCGGTGCACTCAGGTTCTGTGATCTGGTCGACCACAGTGGGCGGACAGAGCCGTTGTCGGCGGTTGCGAGAAGTTGTCTGTGACGGTGTTCGGCACGGCTAGGTGGTCTGTTGGCCGGTGTACCTGCCGTTCTAGGGTGCCGCGTGCTCGAGCCACCGGCGGGTGTCGGCGACCGCGAGGTGCTCGGCGCGGTCCGTGCCGGGTGGGACCCGGCGGTTGACGAGGTCCGGCATCTGCCGGTGGGGTTCGGGGCGCACCACTGGGTCGCGTCCACCGCCGGTCAGCCGGGGCTCTTCGTGACGCTCGACGGGTTGGGTGGGCGCCGCGACGAGGGATCTCTGGAGGCCGTCTACGCGGGTGCGGCGGCATTGGCCGCGGGCGGGTTGGAGTTCGTCCTCGCGTGCCAGCTGTCCCGCTCGGGCAGCTACACGGTGCCCTACGCCGGGGGCGCGCTCAGCTGCGTCCCGTGGTGTCCCGGTGAGGCCGTCGGGTCAGGCGCGGTCCGCGACATCGACACCGCCCGGGCGGACGCCGTGGCGCTGAGCCGGCTGCACACCGCCCCACCGCCCACTGGGCTGCCCCGGTGGCGGCCCATGGTCGGACCGGGTTTCGCGGCCGAACTCGCGGACCGTGTCGCCCGCCCGTGGGACCACGGGCCGTTCAGCGGCGCCGCGCGTACCGCTGTGCGCCGGCGGCTCGACGACGTCCAGCGGTGGACGGCCACCTACACGCGTCTCAGCGCGGAGGCCCGGGATCGGCCGTTCGTCGCGACCCACGGCCAGCCGCACACCGGTAACCAGCTGCGCACTCCGGGCGGGATCGTGTTCGTCGACTGGGAGTCTCTCGCACTGGCGCCGCGCGAACGTGACCTCGGTCCGCTCGTCGACGCCGGCCACGCGGACCTAGTCCACCCGGACCGGGCGATGATCGAGCTGTTCGACCTCGAGTGGCGGCTGGCCGAGGTCGACCAGTACGCGACCTGGCTGTCCGCGCCGCACACCGGCAACGCGAGCGATCGTGAGGCGCTCGACGGGCTGCTCGAGGAACTGGACCGCCCCACCCGCGGCTGACCGGGGCCCGCGCGCGAGCCGTTCAGCCGCGCAGGGCTCGACTCGACCTGTGTCGACCACCTCGCGTGACGGTCGCCGGTGCTCGACCTACGTGGCGGCGTCCCAGCCGTCGACGAGCTGCTGGAGGCGTCCGGTCATGACCCGGCGTTGGTCAGCGGTGCCGTACCCGAGGAACGGTGACCAGGAGACGAGCAGCAGACGCAGTTCGCTGGCGGCGAGCGCGGACCGCAACCCCGCGTCGACGCCGAGGCCGCGGGCCGCGGTGTACGCGGCGGTCATGGTGTCGCGCGGGGGGTGGGCCCCGTCGAACTCGGCCCGCTGCCAGAGGAACACCAGGTCGTCCAGGCCGCTGCTCAGGTGCGTCTCCTGCCAGTCGGCCCACACCGGGCCACTGGGCCCGCGGAGGAGGTTCCCGACGTGGCTGTCGCCGTGGACCAGGACGGTGCCCTGCGGTGACAGCAGCGTTCTGGCCGTGTCCAGCTGGTGGGCGGCCCGCCGGGCGACGTCGGTGACGCCGTGACCGGCCCACACCCGCACCGCGGCGGCGACCTGCTCAGAGGACGGCCAGGGGCGGGGGTTCAGCCAACCCGGCCGCGGGACAGGCTGGCGGTGCAGCCGGCCCAGCCGGTCGGCCAGCTCCACCCAGGCGTCGTCGGTCAGCGCGGTCGCCGGCGGGTAGGGGTCGAGGGCGGCGAGCAGCAGCCGGACACCGCCCGGATCCTGCTGCGTGGCCCGCACGACCGGCAGGAACCCGTCGAGGAACGCTGCGAGGTTCCGGTAGACCGCGAGCTCGCGCGCCGCGCGGTCGACCCAACCCAGGTCCTCGGTGACCTTCAGCACGGCCCGCTCGCCGTCGAGCTCCACGAGGAACACCTGCGACCCGACCCGCCGCCGGCGAGCCCGCCCACCACCCGGACAGCGCCCGACCAGCCCAACGCCACCAGACCACGACCCACCAGGTCCGCGTCGGCCGCGCCCGGCGGGGCGCCGCTGGCGTCCGTTCTGGGCCCGGTCGTCACAGACCTCAGCCTGCAGCCGACTACCGACAGGGCGCCGCGACCAGTGGAACGGGCGATGCGCCGCCTCCCAGATTTGGGTCACCGCCAACCACCCGCTCCCCCGGTCGGGCGACTTCCGGTCGGGGCGGGTCCGCTCACCGATGGGGTTGGCTGCGCCCGGGTCCGGGGCCGACGTCCTTGGAGCACGGCGTTGGGTTGCTGGCGGAGTGGCCTGGGGAGGATGGGGATCGTGGGTCTCGAACCGCGTTTCCGCGATTGGATCGAGGAGGTTGCGCTTCCTGGCCGGACGGTCATCGCCGCCACGTCGTTGACCGGCGGGTACAGCAACGACAATCGACTGGTCCGCACGGCGGCCGGCGGCCGGTTCGTGCTCCGGCGCTATCTGGGCGCGAACTCGTGTGCGGTCGAAGCGGCCCTCGCTGCCCGCCTCGCCGGGGCCGTGCCGGTCGCCGAGGTGATCGCCGCCGACATGGACGGGTCCGCCGCCGGTGAACCGGTGCTGCTCTCGGCGTTCGTCCCCGGTCGCCCGCTCGGTGAGGTGCTGGCCGCCGCGTCGGGGTCGGAGGTCGCCGAGCTGGGTGCGGCGACCGGGCGCACGCTGGCCGCCGTCGGCTCGGTCACCTTCGCCGCCCCGGGGTTCTTCGACAGCGCTGGGCTCGAGCCCGGCCCGCCGGGCGCGGAGCCGACGAGCGGCGTGGACGTGTTCGTCGAGCGCTGCCTCAACGAGGGCAACGCCTCAGGTCACCTCGGTGACGCCGAACAGCGGGCGCTGCTCGGCTTCGCCGCGGCGGCCGCGCCCGACCTCGCCGTTCTGCGGGGGTCGGCGCGGCTCGTGCACGCGGACTTCAACCCCAAGAACATCCTCGTCACAGGGAGGGCGGGTCACTGGCGGCTCTCCGCGGTTCTGGACTGGGAGTTCGCGTTCAGCAGATCGCCGCTGTTCGACATCGGCAACATGCTGCGCGATCCACGGCCGGCCGGTTTCCTCGACGCCTTCGTGGACGGCTTCCGCGACGGCGGCGGCGAACTCCCCGCCGGCTGGCGGCGCCTGACCCAGGCTCTTGACCTGTACTCGCTGGCCGATTTCCTCCAGCGCCCGGTCGAGCACCGCTACTTCACCCGGTCCGTCGAACGGATCCGGGCGCTCGTCAGCTGAGTCGTTCCAACCGTCCGCCCGTGTGCGGGTGGGGAGCCGTGGGGCACACTCCGGGGGTGTCCTGCATCCCGCAGTGCTGGTGGTGGTCGCCGCAACGGCGACCCTGACCACCGTGTCCCGGGCCGTCGCTTCGTGTGGCGGCCTGCAGCGGCACCCCTGGGTGCGGCACCGGCGGTCTAGCGGAGGACGGCCTCCTCGCGAGGAGACCCAACATGCCCGTGACCGACCTGACCCCCTCAGCGGCGGTGGCCGCTGAGCGCAGCCGACTGCTCGAGCAGCGCATCGTCTCAGACCCGGGGTCGTTCCGGGTCCTCAGTGGGGACCGGCCCACCGGGGCGCTGCACCTCGGGCACTACCTCGGGACGCTCGCCAACCGGATCCGGCTTCAGGCCCTCGGGGTGACGGTGACCGTGCTGATCGCCGACTACCAGGTCCTCACCGACCAGGACCCGAGCCGGAACCTCCCCGAGGTCGTCCGCGGCCTCGTCGCGGACTACCTGGCCGCCGGCCTCGACCCCGACCGGAGCCTGGTCTTCACCCACAGCGCGGTCCCCGCTCTCAACGAGCTCGTCGTGCCGTTCCTGGGCCTGATCAGCGATGCCGAACTCCACCGCAACCCGACCGTGCGGGCCGAGACCGAGGCGACCGGCCGGCCCCCGAGCGCGTTGATGCTCACCTACCCCGTCCACCAGGCCGCCGACATCCTGTTCTGCCGGGCCAACCTCGTTCCCGTCGGCGTCGACCAACTCCCCCACCTGGAGACGACCCGGCTGATCGCGCGGCGGTTCAACGACCGCTACACGACCGCGCTGTTCCCCGAACCGGACGCGCTGCTCACCGACACCCCGCTGCTCCTCGGTCTCGACGGGCAGAAAATGAGCAAGACCCGCGGCAACGGCATCGCCCTGTCCGCCACCGAGGACCAGACCGCCGCGCTGATCCGCCGGGCCCCCACCGACAGCCACCGGCGCATCACCTACGACCCCCGGACGCGGCCGGCAGTCGCGAACCTGCTGGACCTGCTCGCCGCCGTCACCGGCGAGTCCCCGCACACCCTGGCCGACCGGATCGGGTCGGGCGGTGGCGCCGGACTCAAACGAGTCCTCACCGACGCGGTTAACGACCTCCTCCGACCGCTGCGCACCCGCCGCCGCGAGCTCGTCGCAGACCCCGGTCACCTCGACGCGGTCCTCGACGCAGGCAACGCCTCCGCCCGAGAGCTCGCCCAGGACACCCTCGCCCGCGTCCACACCGCCCTGGGCATGACCTACGCCAACCGCCAGCGCCCCGGTTGACACTGACGCATCAGCGGCGGTGGCCGGACCGCGGTTACTCCCTGGTCCGAAAACGCATAACCCACATTATCCATCAAGTTGGGCGCTTCACCGTGGCGTCGACCAGGGCGTTCCGCCCAGCCCTCGCCGCCGTCGAGGTGACCGTCGCAGCACCACACACGCCAGCTGCGCTCGCGGCCGTGGCACCAGCCGGCCCACTGGACCTCGCCAGCACAGCGGACCGGCCGGCCGCTGCCGGCGCCAGCGTCCGTGCCCTCGTAGACGTAACGCCAGCACCCGTCCCGGCCACGGTCGACGGAAAAGGCGTCGGCGTAGCGGACCGTGCTGGGCACCTGGGCACCGTAGAACTGGGCTCCGACACGCCGCGCAGCCTCCCGCTGGCTAAACCGGTTCGCGCTGATGATCGGTGCATGGCTCGACTTGGACGCCGGCCCGTCCCATCTGGACCGAACTCTGACACGGCTGGGACCTGGAACCTCACGGTCCGGATGCCGGCGTCGTTCAAGGAGCACGTCACCGCCAGGGGGGCCCAGCAGGGCCTGTCGTGCAGCGACGTGATCGCGAACGCAGTCGCACAAGTCCTCGACCTGGCGCCAGTGATGACGCCACGGAACGTTGACGAGGACCAAGGCGAGTTGCTGGCCAGCTAGCCGTACGACGCGGCCGCCACCCGGCGTCCGGGCAGCAAGAAGCCCCACATCCCCAAGTCACTTTGGCCGGTGTATTGGGATGCAGGGCTTCTCGATCTCTCTGGAGGAGACGTTACCAGCCCCCCTCGGGGTGGCACCGGTGCACCCGCCGTGTCTTCGGCGTGCCGTGTGATCGGTCGACCGCTCCCACGTCTAGCGCGTAGCCGGCGCCGCCTGCTGCGGTGACCGCGGTGGTGGCCTGCGGCCACCCCGACGCGCTGTTCGACGCCGCGCTGGTACGACCGGTGCGGGTCGCGCCGACCGCGGTGTACCTGGCCGCGCGGGCCGCGCTGTGCGCCGGCGCGAGCTCGTCGACGGCCATCCCACCGGCTGCCCCGGCCGGGCCGGCGGGGCGGCCGGTGGAGACCACCCCGGCGAGCTCGCGGCGTCACCGGGCACTCCGCCAGCGGGCCCGTGCCGGGCGCCGCCGGGACCGTCGGCTGCGTTCCGCCGCTGGTCAGGGCTGGGTCTGGACCGACGAGCAGCGGGTCGGCAACGGCCCACGCGCCTACGGCCGGTCCCCCACCCCGCTGCGGATCGCCCGGGCGATCCCACCCGGGCACCGCCGGGCCACCCAGGCCCACCGGTGGCTGGCCCGGGTCCGCGAGGCCGCCCTGGCCGAGTTCCGCGCCGACGCCGCCGAACGGCGCATCGCCCTCGCGGTGGTGGCGGCCCGGCACCTGGACGTGGCCACCGGGGTCTACGCCGGGGGCTGGGACCGTCTCGCGCACCTGGTCGGGGTGTCCCGGTCCACCGTGGCCCGCTGGCTGGCCTGGTTGCGGGCCCGGTCCCTGCTCGGGGTCGTCTCCACCGGGCGTGTCACCGACACCGACACCCCCATGGCCCTGGTCGTCGACGGCGACGGGCAGCCCCGCAACGAGGCCGCCGTGTACGTGCCCTGCGAACCCGACACCCCCCGAGTACGCCAGGCCCCGGACCCGGGGCTGGTCGCCCTGGACCCCCGCTGGGTGACCGGGCAGCTCGTCGTGGGCGACGACGGCCGCGTTCAGGCCGACCGGTCCCGGCACCCCCGCACCGTCGACGACCCCACCCCGGCGCCGCCGGCCGGCGGTGCCGGGTCGCCCGGCTCGGACGGGCCTGTGGATGAAACTGACACCCCTGTGTGGACCAGCGGAGCTGGGACCCAAAACGGGCGCGCGCACGCGCAAGGCTGCACCGCCACCCGGGCCACAGCGGGCGGGCCGCTGCGCGGCCGGAACATCGCCGCTCCGCGACAGCCCCAACCAGGACACCGGGAATCGGCCGGCCCGGTCGGTTCCCCGGCCGAGGCCGGGCCGTGCCCGACCTGCGGGGCCTGGCCGGCCCACCAGGCTGCCCGCACCCGTGCTGAGCGGCTGCGCCTGGCCCACCAGCTCCGCCGCACCTCACCCGACCTCGCCCCGATCAGCGCCCGACTGCTCCGCCACCTGCTCCGCCCCTGGCTGCACGCCGGCTGGACCGCCACCGACCTCCTCCACGCCATCGACCACCACCCCACCACCGGGCCCCGCCGACACTCCCCCACCACCGGCGGACCCGGCACCATCCGCAACCCCGCCGGCTGGCTGGTCGCCCGCCTCCGCGACTGGCAAACCCCCGACGGCACCCCCGGGCCCTCCCAACGGCAACGCACCGCCGCCGCCCGCGCCACTGGCGCCTACGCCCCGCCCCCCACCACCGGACCCACCGTCGAGGCCGGTCCGGTGATCTGGCCGGCCGTCCGACCCTCTGCCTCTCGCGCGGATCAGTTCACACGCCCGGGGTCATACCGCGACGGGCATCGCCGGTGACGGCCTCAACCGCCGGAACATGGAAAGGCGCTACCCGGAGCTGGTCCGCAGATCGACGGTGACCAGCGACCTCCACCTCCTGCCGTGGACCGAGAGGACGGACCGTGCACGAGAAGCCACCCCCGAGTTCGACGACAGTCGCCGGCGTCACGCCGAAGGCGCCCGGTAAGAAGATCCACACGGGCTCCTCGACGATGGACCTGGACCATGTCGGATCCTTTCCGGGTTCGGGTTCGGGTTCGGCGCCCCGCGATCACCAGGCCCGACAGCAAGAAGTTTCACCTGGTGCACGCGAGCGCCGGCTCCGCAGCCATGGCCGTCGCCGGTCTCGCGGGGTTCACCGAACGCCCTGGGGCCGCGTCGCCTCCTAGTGACCCGGACGCGGAGCTCACCGAGGCCCTCGCCACATCGGTGGACCAGCTGTGCACCCTGCTGCAGGGCCACGACGCGTTCGATGTGATGGCCCTGCTCCGTCAGTTCCTGGTTCCGCCCGATCTTGCGCTGTGGTCGGAGAGTCAGTCCGGTGGCGGCACCTCGTGGGGCTGCGCCGAGGTGGTGGCCCTCGCCCTCCTGGGGCTGGGTCTCCCCACCCGCGCTGCCGACAACGACCGACGCACGGCGGGCATCGTGCCCGAGCTGGTGGCCCGAGCCGCGGCCATCCTGCAGCTCAGCGAGATGGCGGGGCTTCGGACCTCGCGGCCACCCACACGTCTGCGCTCGCAACCGTCGCCTGGCGCCTACGCAGCTTCGAGACCAGGGTCCGCGGCCGCCAGGACGAGTCCGTCGCAGGCCGCATCAACAACGCGATCCCTTCGCCGACCTCGGGCACCGAGATCTGGCAGACCGAGATCGGGTACACCCTCGACGACGTCCTCGCGTTGCGGGCTGCCATTACCGCGATCATCGAGAACGCGGGCCGTGGCGTCCTCGATCACCTTGCCATGGCCGCTCAGCCCGGTGACGCGTACCTCGATCCGGTGGCCCGCGCAGCTGCGCGCACCCCTCGAGACCCCAGGGACGCTGATCGCCGAGACCATCACCCGGCTGCTGCACGGCCGGGGGACGGCGTGGGCTCAGCTGAAGTACCGGGCGCCCGGCACGACCAACCCGCAGGTCGACCTCTCGGCGACGTCGACAACCTCCCAGGAGGGTGATCTCGTCGAGTCCGACCTCCTCCGCGTGGTCGACGGCGTCGCCCTCTGTGTTGAGGTCAAAGCCGGCGACCTGCGCCCGAGGACCCGCCAGGGCGGCATCGCCCAGCTCGACGGCGACCTCAACAAGACGGTCCGCGAGGCCGCCGAGCAGGCCGACCGCCTCCGCGAGCTGCTCACCACCCACCACGGACTGTGGCTCGACGACGGGACGGTGGCTGGACCTCACCGCCGCCCGCGAGGTGCACACCATCGTCGTCTGCCTCGACGACTTCGGGCCGGCCGCGCTCATGCTGGACGAGCTGGTGCGCAACGGCACCCTGACCCAGATTCAGCTGCCCTGGATCGTCAGCCTCCATGACCTGCTCGTCTGCGCCGACGTGCTCGACGACCCCAGTCCCCTTCCTCACCTACCTCCGCCGACGCACGAGCCACGACGCCGCCCTCTGGGTGACCGCCGTTGACGAACTCGACATCCTCATGTGGTTCGTCGACGGGGGCTTCCACCTCGAGCCCACCCCCCCGACCGTCTCCACGCCCGCCGACCGCAGGGTCGACCGCCGACGGTCAGGGACCGGCGCCGATACGCCGACCAGGGACGCACGGACGTCGGCACCTTCACCGACGACCTCGACGCCTGGTGCTACGCGCAGGAGGGCTCCTCCTCCCGGGCTGCCCCCCGCCCCCGGCGCAGCATGAACCCCCTCCTGCACGTGTTCAGCGACCGTCTGCGGGAGACGGAAGCCCCCGGGTGGTGGCGGACCGGATCTGACCTCGACGGCCTGGCCGACCAGGCCCAGCACCGGCTCGCCGACGGAATGCGCCTCACGATCCCCCGGGCCCGGGCCGACGGCCAATTCCACACCTTCACCACGAGCGGCAGCGGCGACACCGGCGGATGGCTTCTCATCCTCGCGGTCGCAGACGACACCCCGGAGTCGCGGAACCATCTCCGCGATTACCTGATCGCGAAGAAGCCCCAGGACTCCGCCGACCGGGCCCTGGGGGCAATGGTCAACCCCGACGGCTCCCCCTGGCTGATCCTCTGGTAGGACCACGCACCCAGGACCTGACCCCGAGCTCGACCGCCTGGCTCGGGCGATCGGACTGGTTCCGGCCGACCGCATGCCCCGCGTGCTGCCCCCACAGGTCCGGAACCCGCGGTTGGCGCGGAGCCGCAAGGCCGGGAGAAAGACGGCGGTGAGGTAAGCGGGCGGTCACTGCGGGCCGCCGGCCAGGTGGGCTCGGTGCGGGACACCGCCCACGTCCGCCACGTCCTCGACCCCACCACCGCCGACCGACCCCTCAGCCCGTGGGCGACTGTGGCTGCGGGGTGCGCCGGCGCCCGGCCGCGCGTGTGGTCGCGGTGACCGGGCCACCGACGACAGCGATCACGAGTCGGTCGGCGCGCCAAGGTCGAATGACTGGACCTGCTCGGGACTGAGCCCGGTGATCAGGAGCGGGTGGGTGGGGCTCACCGTGGCCGACGCGGCGTGGACGGCGCTACGCACGAAGGGGCGGCTGTCGATCAGCGCCCGACGCGCGAGGCGTTCCAGAACGTCCGGGCTCAACGTGTCCAGCAGTAACTGGGGTGGTTGCGCCTGGCTCAGGGGCGGGACGAGGCGAACCTCGTAGAGCGCGCCGACGACGACGACGACCGCGATGGCTGGAGCTCCGGTCTGGGCGTCGACCGTGCGGCTGGCGGCGGCGCGGATGGTGACCATCACGTGGTCGGGAACCCAGTCCCGGACGGTCAGGCGGGTCGGGACCTCTCCTGCCGGGGTGGGTTCGTCGGACCAGTCGGGGAAGGCCTCTCCGGGGACGATCCGAGCGGCCAGGGACTCCACCGTGTCGACGTGCACCAGCCGGCCGACGACTTCCGATCCGGTCACGGCGGTCACTACGCGGCGACGTGCAACGTCTGCGGTCGTCCCGCGGTGGTGGGCTCCGGCAGCGGCGGCTGGGTGCCCGTCGTGCCGAGGACCACGTCGAGGACGTACCCCGCGGCCGGAGAGGCTTCGACGTGGTGGGTGACACGGACCCCGACGGCGCGGGCGTAGCGGCGGATGGTGGACAACCGCGGATCCCCACCCAGCTTCTCGAAGGTGCTGACCGCAGCCGGGTCACGTCGGATCCGCGCCGCGACGTCCTTCTGCTGGAGGCCGGCCCCGACCCGGGCGGCAACCAGGTCCTCGATCAGCTGCTGGTCGGCCCGGGCGAGGTCGAGGCCGAGGAGGTGTGCCGGGTCGTGGGGGTCGATCCCGAACATCGCGGTGAGGTCGTCAGCAGCCTGAACCATGACATGAGGTTAACCACATGTCGTCACGATGGCGAGGGCCGGTGGAGAAGCCAGTCCTGGTAACGGCGCGCGGCGCGGTCGATGTCGGCGTTCTGGGCGGCCTTGGCGTCAGGGTGCCCGTGGGGAAGCTTCACCGCGAAGCACAGCCCGAGGACCATCGGCGGCGGGATGGGCTGGGCGAAGTACAGGCGGTAGCGCAGGCCCCGGGCCTTGAGGCGGATCTCCCCGACCCCGCTGGCGGTCGCTGTCGGGTACACCACCCGGGTCCGGCCCAACCCCACCCGGCGGGCAAGGTCGATCAGGGCGATGAGGTCCTGGGTGATGCCCGGGTCGTCTGCATCCAGAGCGCGGGCGTCCGTCACGAGCTCCGGGACCTGGTCGTAGGTGAAGGAGTTGCCCTCCACCACCCACAGCCGCGGCGGCGATGTCACGGCCGCACCGCGAGCGGGAGTTCGGACACCCGCCGACGGTAAGGGCATCTCTGAGCCGAGCACAGGAAGACGGCGCAGGGGTCCTCGAGGGAGGAACCCCTGGTCAGACAGCTCCCCAGTCCGACGGTGGTCGGGAGGCAGCCCTCCCCCACCGCCCCGGGAGATCGCCTCCGCCAGGTGGGTGCTCAGGTATTGTCACATACACCCATTGTGATGTGATCCACCATAAGCGGCCGTTATGACAATCACAGCGGGTACGGTGAGGGCGTGCCCGACCAGCCGATCCCCGCGCCCGCCCCGGCCGGCTGGACGTGTTCGTGCTGGTCAGCGCGTCGCGGCCCCTCGGACCGGGTAGCGGGGTCCTACCGTGGATCCGGCGCGACGCGGCGCGGGCCTACGGCCAGGTCCCCGCGTCGCGCCACCAGCCCCTCCCCCACTGGTTCCGACGGTTGGCTGCGGTGACCGGGGGGACCGCGCTGGAGCCCCTCAGGGTGGGCCAGCACGCTGCGCCGGCTCCGGACGGCCTCGACGGGGCGACCCGGACGCTGCTCGAGCTCGCCCGCACGGCGGCCGCCGCAGCTGCAGCGGTGACCCCTGCCCCGCTGCTCCCCGACGGGGCGGTGGCGGCGATGGCGGCGCTGGCGGGGGCCGGGCTGGCCGCGAACACCGAGGCCGCGCGGGCGTCGGACTGGGCCGGGTTCACCCGCTGGTGCGCCACCGGCGGCCACGTCCCGCTGCCCGCGCATCCACTGCTGGTCCGCTGGTACGTCACCGCGAAGGCCGCCGAGGTGAAACCCGACGGGTCCCCTGCCTACGCCCCGGCGACCCTGACCCGGTGGGTGGCCACGATCAATGCCGCCCACACCGCCGTCGGGCTGCCCCGCCCCGGCCGCGACGAGGGCGTCACCCAGGCGCTGTCGGCGATCCGCCGGGTCCGCGCGGCCCCGCCGCGGCGCCGGGCGCCGCTGCTCACCGACGACGTCCGGGCGCTGCTCACCGCCGCCCGCACGAACGCCCACGGCGGGGGGTGGGCGGCGCGGGTCGCCGAACGCCGTGACAGCTGTCTGCTGCTGTTCGGCCTCGCGGGGGCGCTGCGCCGGTCAGAGCTCGTCGGCTTAACGGTCGCCGACGTCACCCCCAGCCGCGCCGACGGGCTGGTCCTCACCCTGCGGCGGTCGAAGACCGACCAGCAGGCCGCCGGGCGGACCGTCACCCTCCCCTACGGGATCCACCCCGAGACCTGCCCCGTGTGTGCCCACGTGCGGTGGCGGGAGGTCCTCGACGCGCACACCGCCGCCGGCCGCCCCGGGGTCATCCGCCTGCTCCGCCGGCCGGAACCGTTCACCGCCCACTGCTGCCACACCGACCCCACCCCCACCGGTGCGGGTGCCGGCACCCGCACCGGTGGGGGTGGGGTGGCGGCAGGGACCCCGGAGTGGATGCCGCTGCTGCGGACGGTGCACCGCACCGGCGCCGTCGGCGACGCCCCCCTCACCGGTCAGGCGGTCGCCCACGTGGTGCGCCGCCGCGCCGCCGCGGCCGGGTTCGGCCCCGAGCTGGTCGCCCGGCTCGGGGGGCACAGCCTGCGGGTCGGGTTCGTCACCCAGGCCGTCCGCAACGGGGCCAGCACCCAGACCGTGATGGCCCAGACCGGGCACACCGACGAACGCATGGTCAGCGTCTACGCCCGCCGCCACGCCGGGCTCATCGGCAACGCCGTCACCCACATCGGCCTCTAACCCGGTGACCAGCACCGGGACCGCCGCGGGGAGCACGGGCCCCTCCCGCACCAGGACCACCGTGGCCGCCGGAGTGCGGGGCGGTCCGATGCCGGCGGGATACGCCTATGAGTGGAACCGGTTCACCGACTGGTGTGCGGCGGTCGACGCGACGTCGATGCCGGCGCACCCGGTCACGGTGGCGGAGTTCCTCGACGACCACCCCGCCCCACCCGCGACCCAACGCCGCCGCCTCGCGGCGGTCACCGCCGCCCACACCGCCGCCGGGCACCCCTCCCCCGCCCGCGCCCCGGTGATCCGCGCCCTCCTCCACCCCGCCACCACCGACCCCGCCGATACCGGGACCACGGCCGCGCGGGACGGGCTGGTCACCGACGTCATCCGCCACCTGCCGTCGGTCGGGTGGCCCCACGGGCTGTTCGGCCGCCGCGACGCCCTCCTCCTCGTCCTCACCCACCACGCCCACCTCGGCCCCACCGCCGCCGTCCGCCTCCACCGCGCCGACGTCACCACCACCACCGACCGGGAGCTCGCGGTCACCACCGGTCCCTTCGACCGGGTCGCCCTCCCCCCGACCGACGACTCCCGCACGTGCCCGGCGTGTGTGCACCGCCGCTGGGCCCGGGTCCTCGCGTCTACCGACGCCGACCCCACCCGCCGGACCCTCCGGGCGGCCCTGCACACCGCCCCCGGACCCGGCCCGGACAGCCCCCACCCGTGCACCAGCCCGCTCCCCCCGCCGGCGGGTGAGGTCGGGGGTTATCCGCTGCTCACCTCGGTCGACGGCTGGGGCTGGCTCCCCTGGGAAGGCACCGGCCTCACCGCCCGCAACGCCGCCCACCTCGTCACGGCCCACCTCACCGGCGCACCCCCCGCCCACCGCACCCTCAAGGTCCCGGTCCCCGCCGGCGACCACCCGATGACCGCGCCGGCCCCTCCCCCACCCCCGGTCCCAGCGACGACCCCGGCCCAGCGCGCCGCGCAAGCTGCCGCGGCGCTGCGCCGCCGCCGCGACGACCAGGCCGCCATGACCAGGGCCTCCGACGCCCTCACCGGCCTCGACGCCCGCGTCCAACAGCTCCTCCAACGCACCCTCGACCTCCTCGACGACACCGCTCCCCCACCGCAAGCTCTGCCGAGAACGAGTCGATCAGGCCGGCGCCCGCACTAGCCTCCGCCCTCACACACCTCTCCTACGTGTGTGACGTGTAAGCCGGGTAGGACAAGTACTTACAGGAGCAGTACTCGCACACATCTGACGTGGTGGACGCGTCCGCTTTAACGCATCTTGCTGACGGGTATGAGAGCGCGCACTTCTCCCAGCAGTCGGACAGTGCGATAGCGGCACACCCATACGTCACGTGCCACACCTCCGACGTGTCACACACTTACACCGCACTCGACTGGGCTCGGCACGCACCAGGTGCAGCACTGCCAAGTTGTTTCCCGGCGAGCGGCGTGTCCGCTAGGTGCGAGGTTCAGCACTTGTCATCCTGGTGTGCGTTGTCTGACCAGCCTCACACGTGTGAAGACTCATACGTGTCACACACGGAGCCGCCGATGATCACTGTTGCGATCGCGAACCAGAAGGGTGGTGTCGGCAAGACCACGCTCAGTTTGGCGCTCGCCGCGGCCGGCGCGCAGCGGAACCTGTCCGTCCTCGTTGTCGACGCAGACCCGCAAGCGAACGCCACCGACACGCTCGTCCCAGACTTCGACCCCGAGACTGCGCCGACCCTGTACGACGCCCTCGACGGTGGGGGCCGCGGAGCAGCTGAGGGCGCGATCATCCCGACCCAATGGGGTCACGTCTCGTTGGTGCCCGGCGACCTTCAGAGCGCCAAGCACGACGAGTGGGGGATCGCGGCCGAACAGCGGCTCCGTATCGCCCTCGACGGAGTCGACGCGCCGTACGCCCTGGTGATCGTGGACTGCCCTCGGGCACTCGGCGCTCTGACTGCGGCCGCGATGGTCTACGCCGGGAACGTGCTCGTCGTGGCCGAGCCGACCAAGGACTCGCTACGCGGCGTCAGCCTGGTCCTCGACACCGCAGATGCAATCACCCGTGCCTACCGGCCCGACCTCCGAACGGTGGGGGTCATCGTGAACCGGATCGGCCGGACCAAGGCCCGGTCCGTGAGAGCCGAGCAGCTCAGGGAGAGCCTCGGCGAGCTCGTCTGGGAACCCGGTCTTCCCGAGTGGTCGGCCATCGCCCGTGTCACCGAGACCGGGGAGCAGCTCCAGATCGGTGCCGCGGGTCGCGCCGGGGAAGCCGCCTGGATCATCAGCCGCTACCTCGACCGACTGATCAAGGAGACAAGTGCATGAGCGGCGACCTTCTGCCGAACCCGCTCCGCAAGGCAGCGCGGAGCGGTCACCCAGCGACACCCAGTCTGGTGAGCGTGCCAGCACCTGCAGTGCCAGCTGAGCCCGACCGGAGTGGGGGAGTGGGCCACCGATCGACTAGCCGAGTCGGTCCGGGGCGCGTCCGTCGCAGCTACTACCTGCCGACCGCCGCCGCCGCGGCCTTCAACGAGGCGATCGACCAGCTGCACTACGACTCCCGCGGCGCCGTCTCGAAGGCTGACGCTGCTGCCAGCATCCTTCGGGCAGGCCTCAACCACTTGGACGACGTCCGTCGGGACCTGAAGCTCTAAGTTTCCCACTTGTGTTACTACTCGTACGTGTCACACACGGCTTATCTGTGTGTCAGTTCAGGGCCGCCAGGACGACGGTCGATCACCAGGGTTCCGGTTCAGCCGCTCAGCTCGTCGGAGGAAATGGCATGGAGAAGTCGTATGAACTGGTGCGGATCCCGCGGCGTCCGTTGAGGACGACGCGGCCGTCGCCCTCAGAGTCGAGCCCCGTCCGTACACAGACCATCAGACTCGCCCTCGTCCTCCTCTGTGTGAGCACCGGTCGCGGGCTCCTTCGAGCGGGTGGTGGGGGTCAGAAACCGCCACCCTCGAAGGAGCCCGCCCGCCCGTGGCGACGCCATGCAACGGGTGCTCAAGGTGGGGACTTTCAACGAGCAGGTCTGGGGAACTTCGGCGGCTACCAGCTCAGCGAGGTCGAACACCGGCGCCGCCGGGCAAGACGGACCTCGCTGTCCACCAGCGGCGACAGGGCGGGCGACCACTACGGCCAGGCCGCCTGCCCGATCGGCGGTCGAGTGCTGCGAGGAAAGCGAGCGAGGCCGGGAGGCGCTGCTCCGGCGAGGCGCCCCACTTATACCGCCGGAGGGGTATGAGGTCGGGCCGTATACCCCTACTGGCGGGAGGTGCTGTGTGCGGGTCGCTGTGGCGAACCAGAAGGGCGGCACGGGCAAGACGACCACGGTCGTGAACCTGGCGGCCGCGATCGCCGAGACCGGGCTGCGGGTGCTGGTCGTCGATCTCGACGCCCAGGCCAACGCCACCACCTGGCTCGGAGCCGAGCAGGACACGTACGACACCCTGTCGGTGCTGCTGGGTGATGCGGGGATCGACGAGGCCGCCGTGCCCGGCAATGTCCCCGGCGTGGAGGTTGTCCCCGCGACCAGCGAGCTGTCCAGCGTCGAGCGGGCGCTGGCCGGCGACGTCGGGGTCGAGCTGCGGCTGCGGGCCGCGCTGGACCGGGCGACGCCCCGCGACGTCGTCCTGATCGACTGCCTGCCAGCGCTGGGCCTGCTCACCGTCGCCGGGATGGCCGCCGCCGACACCGTCCTGGTGCCCGTGCTCCCGGGGGCGCTGGAGCTGGAAGCCGTCGCGCAGCTGCTCGCCACGGTGGACACGGTCGCCGGGGCCCTGGCACCGCATCTCGCGGTCGGGCACCTGCTGGTCTGCGGGGCAGGGACGCGGACCCGGATGGACCGGGACGTGATCGCCGCCCTGCGGCGGCGGTTCCCCAACGAGACGATGCAGACGGTGATCGGTCGCACCGTCCGGCTGGCCGAGGCGTATGCCCGGCGGCAACCGATCACCGTGTACGACCCGACCGGGAAGGCGGCCGGGCAGTACCGCGCGGCCGCCGCTGAACTGCTCGCCGCCAGGAGGACCGCCTGATGCCCGCTCGTGGAGGACTGGGCGATGTCGACCCGTTCGAGGTGCCGCGCCGTCCCCGGATCGCTCCCGTGATCCCCACTGCCCGCGGCCGCGGCGAGGCCGACCCGGACGGGGCCGGGACCGGTGGTCCACGTAAGCCCAGGGCGTGGGGCCGCAAACAGCCGCCGGCCAGCAAGACCCAGGTCAGCGTCTACCTGGACAGGGACCTGGCCGCCGCCAGTCGCGACGCGATCCACGCCCTCAGCGGCGTCGACGGCGCCCCGGTCAACCTCTCCGCGCTGTACCAGGCAGGGATCGCCAACGAGGTCAAGCGGCTGCAGAAGGTCCACAACGGCGGGAAGCCGTTCCCCACCGTCACCCGGAAGCTCAGGGCCGGCCGACCGAGTTGACCGCGCTCAGCCCTGGGGTTGGTGCTGGTGGGGTGGGCGGGGTGGGTGGTCCGGGTCGCTGGTGTCCCGGGTCCCTCGCCGCTGCGACGGGACGTCACCGGCCCCGCCGGCCGCAAGGGTCCGCTGCGCCGCTACGCGCCCTTGCCCCCGACACTCCCGGCGCCGTGAGCCCCCGTCACGCCGAGGGACGGGGACACCAGCTCCACTCCCGCTGTGACCACCCACCAGGGTCATCGCCGGCCCTGACGGGCCGGCCACACGCCACAAGCCGCGGGACGCTCCGCCCCCGCACCCCAGGACCTCGGTAACAAGGACACCGGTCAACCGACAGACCGAGCAGGTCCGACGGGCCGTTCGCCCAGCCAGCGGCCCATCCCGGCTTGCACCTTATACCCCTGCCGGCTAGATTAGGGGTATAAGCCAGACACCGAGAAGTGGAGACACACCATGACGACAACCACTCCCTATGACGCCGGGGACGAGATCCGCGCACTGGTCCGCACCGAGCGCGGCACGACCCTCGCCACCGGCACCGTCGCGGACTGCTCGCCGGCCGGCGGGGGCCGGTGGGTCGTGCGGGTCCGGTCCTGCGACACCGACCACACGTTCACCGTCACCGGCGACGGCTCAGACGCCAACGGCTACCTCCAGCGCGCCCCGGGAGTCGTCGCCGGCCGCCGCAACTGCTGCACCGCGACCATCAACGAGACGGGGACCTCGTGACCGACTCCTACGAGCTCGACATGGCCACCGAGGACACCTGGGCGCGGTTCGTGACAGCAGCGGCCGAGTCCATCCACGCGATCGAGGCCACCGCCGTCATCGGCCGACCAGGGGAGCGGACCCGCCCCTGGCAGCGGGCAGCAGGAGCGCAAGTGCCGGCCGGACTGTGGGACGCCCTCGCCGAGGTCGCCACCCGCCGCGGAGTGGTCATCGCGGGAGATCAACGGACCGCCCTGCACGAGGCGGCCAACGGGCGACCCGCGGCGGTCGTGCCGGAACGCCCGGACCTTCGACGAACAGAGGATGCGGCCGCGGTCGGACGGCTCGCTGAGCGACTGGTCGCGCTCAGCGTCACCCAGCCCGGCATCGGCACAGGCGCCGGCCGGCGGTTCGGGTTCGCCGCGATGGTCGCCCACACCGCCGGCCGCATCCTGGTCGCCGCCTGCAACGTCCGGACCAACCCCTACCGGGTCATCGAAGGCTGGGACACCGACTGGCGCACGAAGGCCGACGCCGCCGAGCTGCGCCAGGTCGGCGGCGTCGCCCTGCGCCACGCGCACGCCCTCTACGCAGAGATCACCGATCCGGTCACCGCATCAGTGTGTCGCCGCTGACCAGCACGAACACCCAACCAAACAGCCACCCTTATACCCCCAGAAGCGAGCGGGGGTATAAGGGTGGCGATTGGGACACCCCCGGCGCCGGTCGGAAGGAGATCGGCGTGGTCAGCTCGTCAGCCAGCCATAACGCCGCGACCCCGGGACGCGGCACGTTGACGCATGGGCGGGCGGTGGCTGGTGGGTGACGCGACCGGCGCGGCCGCGCGAAGGGACGACCCGCGCCTGCGCGCCGCGCTGGAAGCGGCCGCCGGTTGGTACCGGCTGCGCCTGCTGGCGCTGCGGCCGGGAGCCGTTGTGGGTCTGCTGCGGGACCGGGGGTTGGCGGATCTGGCGGTGGCGACCCCGGCCGGGTTGCGGTGGCGGGTTGGGCACGCCCCCGGGGGTGTGAGTCGGACCGGGTTGGTGGGGCACCTGCGCCGGTGCGGGTTCGGGGCTGAGGAGATGGTCGCCGCCGGGCTCGCCACCCCCGCGCGTCCGCACAGCGGGGCCGGTCGATGGCGGTGGGGGAGCGGGGTGGTGGACGTGCTCCGGCACCGGCTGGTGGTGCCCCTGGTCGACGGTGGCGGGGTGGTCGGGTTCACCGCCCGCCGGCTGTCGGAGGACAACCCGGCGGTCCCGAAGTGGGTCAACACCGCCACGACCGCGCTGTACCGGAAGGGTGGGCACCTGCTGGGGTTGGCGCAGCAGGCCGACCAGCTCACCGCGGGCCGCGGGCGGGTCGTGCTGGTCGAGGGCGCGGTGGACGCGATCGCGGTGAACCTGGCCGGGCACATCGGTCTGGCCGCCGGCGGCACCCAGCTCACCGCGGCACACGCAGCCCGGCTGCGGGCCGCGGCGGCCGCCACGGGCGGGCCGCTGCTGGTGGCCTACGACGGGGACCAGGTCGGTCGGGACGCGACGCTGCGGGCCGCGGACCTGCTCGACGGCCTCGACGCCCAGGCGGTGCGGCTGCCCGAGGGGCAGGACCCGGCCGATGTCCTGGTCGCTGCCGGCGCCCGGGGGCTGCGCCGCGCGCTGGGGGTCATGGTCCCGGTGGTGGACGCCGCGGTCAGCGCGCGGCTGGACCGGTGGGCGGTGCACGCCGGGAACCCGGTCGCCCTGGTCGACGCCGTCCGCGACGTCGCCGGCCTGGTGGCGGCCGCACCGCCGTGCACCCGGGCCCGGCTGGTCGGCCTGGTCGCCGACCGGCTGCAGCTGCCGGCCGACCTGGTCACCGCGACCCTGCTCGACGCGGCCGCGCCCAGCTGAACCACCGCGGCGGTCGCACACCGGGAACAGTCGGTGCATCCGGGTAGAAGGAGAAGGTCACACGACGACGAACAGGGACAGGAGGCGGGATGACTGCGAACGGTGGGGAGCAGGCGCCGGCCAGGGAACGGGTGGTGGTGCTGCCCGACCTGGACAAGGAGTTCACCGCCGCCCTCGCCGACGTCGAGGAGCTGCTGCTGACGTTGCGGTGGCAGGAGACCGGGGACCCCGATGACCTGGTCGCGCACCCTGCGGCACTGGGTGGGGGAGTGGCGTTGCAGGCGCTGCGCCGGGTCGACGACACGGTCCGGCCCACCCAGACCGACCCGGACACGGCGACCGGGCCGCGGCTGCTGGGCCCGGACGGCCGGTATGAGCATGTGCCGCTGCGGTTCATCCGGGTCCGCGCAGCGGACATCGACGCGCTCTCCGCCGCAGCGGCCGCGCTCGGAGAGCCGGTCCGCACCGAGGCCGTCACCGACGCGCTGCGCCTGCACGCCGGGCACCGGCCGCAGGACCAGCAGTTCCCCGACCCTGACGCCGCCCTGGTGGCGTTGGTCGCGCGGGTCGCCGGGGTCCTGGACCTGGAATGGACCCGCCACGCCGAGTTGCTCCGCGCCCGCCTCGAGCAGCCGGTCGACGCCGGCGACGTGGTGCTCACCGCGGCCGAGGAGACCGCCTACCAGCGGGTCATCACCCGGTTCAACCGGATGTGGACCCTCGCCGACCCGATCGAGCGCTTCACCTACTGACTGGCTGAGCGTCTGGCGCCGTCGACGGGACGAGAGCACTGCCGCCGGTTACCTCACCGGAGGGCGTCCCGGTTGGCCCGGGGCCGCTGTGCGAGTGGCCTGACCGCGGCCTCACCGCCAGGCCCGGAGGACAGCGCGTTGTTCGAGTTCGCGGCTGCCTGTTGGCTGGTAGTAGATCGTCCACAGACTGGTGGTGCGGCCCGGGGATCCGTAGCCGTTGCCGTGCGTGCACCCGTAGTTCATCCGCAAGTTCTGCACGGTGGTGGTCGCTCCGCTGAGCAGGGTGCACACCCCGGCGCCGTCGATCTCGACCGCCCACGGGTCGTCATCGGCTTCAGGCCCCCGCTCGGTCGGGGCAGGCAGGTCCTGGGTGGTGACGCGCACCGCGCGGGTGGCGTCCGGAGAGTCCAGACACAGCAGTCGGGTCGAGCTGTCCGGGTAGGGAAAGCAGGGATCGACGATGCCGCCGTCGGCGGAGAAGCACCGGTAGGCGTCGGGGTTCCCGAAGTCGGTTACCGAGTCCTGACAGGTCCCGGTCACCGTGTCGGTGACCCGGATGCCTGCTGCCGGACGTTGGCCGTCGAACGGGTTGAGCAGGAGCAGCCGAGTCCGGGTCGGGAGCTCCGGAACCGTGGGCGTGGGCGTGGGCGTGGGGGTTCGGGTGGGTGTCGGTGTCGGCGTGGGGGACGCGCTGGGCTGGTTGGTCGGCGGGGTCGGTGTCGCGGTGGCGGCGGTGGGCGCCGCCGTCGGGGTGCTGGCCGGTGCCGGGCTGACCGAGACGACCGGAGCCGACGCGGACGGTGCGCTGATCGGGGCCGTCGGCTCAGCCGTGCACGCTGTGGTGGCCGCGGCGATCGTCAGGACCGCGGCGACGCGAAGCCCGAAGTGGACGCGCGGCCGGCCGGGGCGGTGATTCGTGAACGGTGGCAGGGTCATCGGACGCTCCTACTACTCGCAGGCGATGCCGTCGCCGTCCCGGTCGAGTTTGCGGGAGTACCCGGGGTCCCCGCTGTGCAGGGGTGCCTTGCCGGCGGTGCGGACGGCGGCGCAGTTGGCGTAAGACACCCCGACGGGGTCGACGGTCACCGGCGGGTCAACCGGCTCCGGTGCTGGTGGTGCGGGTGCTGGTGGTGCGGGTGTTGACGGTGGGGGATCAGCGCTCGGGTCAGGAGCGGGCACGGAGCTGGTGGTCTCGGTGGGCAGGGTCTGGCCGGGGCAGCCGGTGAGCAGGCGGGCGGTCGCGGCCTGCTCGGGGGCGGTGGCCCAGAGCCGGTACTTGGTCTTCACGGCGACCTGGCGGGCGACGTAGGCGCAGCGGATCCTGGTGGCCGGGGGCAGCCAGGTCGCGGCGTCCCCGTCACCCTTCTGGCTGTTGAGCCGGCCTTGGACCGCGAGCAGGTTCAGCGGGTCGTTGGCGAACTGTTCCCGGGTGGTCGGGGGCCAGGCGAAGGCGCCGGTCTGCCAGGCGTTGGACAGGGCCACGACGTGGTCGATCTGCACCTCGGTGCTGGTGTCGACGCCACGGGTGAACGGGATGGTGGTGCCGCTGTAGGGGTCGGTGAGGGTGCCGGTGGCGACCGCGCAGCCGCCGCTGCCCGTGGTGATGGTGGTGGCGGTGAGGTCCCGGCGGAGGACGTCGTCGCGGGTGTCGCAGCCGTTGCGGTCGACGTCGGCCCACGCGGGGCCGAAGGCGTCCCTGCTGTACCCGGTCTTCGCCGCGCGGCCCTTCACCGGCAGTGCCAGCAGGGCGGTCGCGGCCGGTCCCGAGGCCGCGGCCACCACCACCACGTCGCGAGTCGGGGTCTGGGTCGGCTTGGGCGTCGGGTTTGGTGTCGCGACCGGTGGGGAAGCCGTGATCAGGGCCGGCGCGGCCGTGGTCGCAGCGGGGACCGGTGTGGCAGGTGCGGCGGTTGGTGCGGCCGACGCGGTCGGGGTAGCTGTGCCTGTGGCGACCGACGGCACTGGGCTGGGCGTCGCTGACGGATCAGCTGTCGTGGTCGTCTGCGGCGAAGCCGAGGTGATGCTCGCGCCGATGATCAGCAGGACCAGGCCCCCGGCGGCCAGTCCAGCAGTGGTCCGGGCTGTGGGTTTGGCCCGGTGACTGCGGACCCGCTGGACAACAGCGACGATCCCGACGGGGACGGCCGCCAGTAGGGCGATGAACCCGATGACAACCAACGCAGTACCCATGGCCACTCCGCTCTCGAGGCGCTTCGTCCACGAGCAGCGACCAGTCCGACGCGGAGCGTACGACCGGGCAGTAACGGACTGGTGATCTTGTCCACAGCCCGCGCCTTCTGGCGAGCTCCGCAGCAAGGACGGACCGCTGCGCGGCCGGCTCGGCGGGCCAGCGCATCGACCGTCGCAACGTGCGCCGACGTGACCGGCCTGGCCCGAGCGGGGCAGTTCGAGAGACCCCACAGCCGACCGCGAACTTCCGATCTTCACGACATGACGCAGCCCCAGCTCTCGCGAAGGACCCTCCACCCCCGATGACACGTGCCTCCATCGACGCACACAGAGCGATGCAGGGAGCGACGCGGAAGCGCGCGGTTCGGCGCTCAGCCCGCCGGTCACCCGGGTGGTGGGGACTCGGGATCGCCATCCTGGGCTGGATGACAACGACCGTGGCGAGGTTGATCAGCTGAGGGAGCTCCGCCGTCCGGCATCACCGGGAACGCCGTAGCTGGTGGGCCCAGACCCACAGGTCACAAGATCATGACCGGCGAGATCCAGATCCGACGGCCTCATCGTGCGGTGGCTGTCCGCACGTCGGCGACGAGCTCGGCGGCGCGGTCAACGGCGGAGGTGAGCTGTTCGGGTGCGAGCCCGGTCAGGACGTTGTCCGCGAGCTGTCGGAAGCCCGGCGGCGCACCAGGCTGGCGGGCGGCCTCGGCGATCAGCCCCTTGTCGTTGGTCACCCAGCGGCCCGCCCGGGCACACACCGCGTGGGCGCAGAGTCCGAGGGCCCGGTGCAACGTGCCGGCGACGAAGAGGATGTCTCCTCGAGCTGCCGGCTTGGACAGCGCACCGAGCACGAAGTCCGCTACGGCGAGCTCTGCGATGAAGGCCTCGGTGAGCGCGGCGGGGTAGGGATCGAGTGCCGCGCGGGCGTCCGCCAGCAGCCCGTCCGGGTCGGCGAGGGGGACGCCGAGGGCGACCTCGGCCGCGTAGGCGACGCTGGGCACGCCGAGCGGGTGCCCGGTCTGGTGGGCCCAGGTGATCCGGGCCGCCCTCGCGTCGGCGACCGCGTCCGCGACCCGGGACACGTCGCGGTAGAGCCAGTCGACGGGACTGTCCTCGATGCTCAGCCAGCCACCGCCGTCCACGACCGGACCCCACTGGCCACGCTCGGTCAGCTGTGCGGTCGGACCACCCGACCTGGTGGGCCAGCACGCGCAGCTCGTCGAGGTCGGTGTCGCTGTCCAGGTAGAGCCCGAGGTCGGTGTCGGAGTCCGGTCCGGCGGTCCCGCGAGCGCGGCTGCCGCCCAACGCGACCGCCCGTACCCGCGCACTCGGACCAGTCGGCCGGCCAACTCATCCAGCGTCACCCTCGAAGGACTCATCAGGACAGCAGCTTCCCGGACGAGGGCCCGATCGGCCTGGACTTTCCTCGGTCGGCCAGTCGCGCACCGCTGACCGGGAGCTGGACGGCCCTTCGGGCCGGTGCCGACCTGCGGTCGGCGCTGCCGCGTGCGGGTTGGGGTGGGGCGGCTGGGTGCTCCGAGCCTGGCAGGGCGGGGACCCCGACCCGTCAAGGCCGCTGTCGCGCCGCCGCGCGGTCGGCTGCGCCGAGCCCTGACCGGCCACCCTCGCCCTGCCCGACCCGGGACTGCACCCGCCGCACTCCGCGGCGGCAGTCCCCGGGAGCCCGCGATGGATCTGCCCTCGTTCACCGACCTCGACGACGACCTGTTCCCGTTCTGCACGGCCGAGACGGTCGGTGCGCTGCACACCGATGAGTACCGGGTCCTCTGGGTCTGTGACCTGCTTGACGGGCTCGGGATCGTCTGGGTCTCCCTCGGACCGGACACCGGCCCAGCGCCGGGACCCCGGTGAACCGGGGACGCCGGCCGGCCGCCAGCTGCGGTCGGCCGGTACCCCGGTCTACTCCCGAGCAGCGTTGTCCGGGTGGGGCCTGGGGGTGGCGGCCACCATGGGCGGGCCCCGGCTGCCGGGTGTATACGAGACCGATCAGGAGGGAGGCCGGCCGACCTACCGTCCGACCGTGGACACCTCGGACACCCCACCCAACTCGCCGTCGTCCGGGCCGCGGTTCCTCACCCTGGACCAGGTCGCCGACGAGTTGCAGGTCACCCGATCCCAGGTCTACGCACTCGTCCGCGACAGGTCCCTGGCCGCAGTCAAGATCGGCGGCCGAGGGCAGTGGCGCGTCGAACGGTCCCGGCTCGAGGACTACATCGCCGAGCTGTACCGGCAGGCGGAGACCGACGGCCCCGCCGACCTACCCGGCGACCCGGTCTGACCCTCGGTGTCCACAGGCCTTGCCCGTCTATCTCCCGGGGCGCGGTTGGTGCGGTCAGCCCGTCGTGTCGGGCGTCGGCCGCTTCGGTCAGCGGCGTTCGCAGTCGATGCGGCGCGGCCGCACCACCTGGTGAGCGAGGCGGCGTTCCCGCCCGACGGCGAATCCGATGTGTATGGGTGGCATCGTGAGCGCATGCCCGACCAAGGTGGCCCCGAGGGTGAGGGCGACGTCGGTGATTCGGTCCGAGACCTGTTGTGGTTGGCCGGTGTACTTGATCGGGCGTCGCAGGAACCGTCTCGATACTTGATGGCGGCGGCCGGTCGTACGGCTCTGGGCCTGTCCGTGATCGACGGGATACCGGACGAGTTGGCCGTGGGTCAGCGTGCACTGGTTTGGGCGTTGGCCTACCACGTTGAGACGGTCGATTCGAGCGGTCAGCGGCGTGTGCGGCTGGCACCTGCGGTCGAGTCCGACGACGGATCTGACCCTCCGCCAGTCGGTGAAGTCGACGAAGCGGTGGCCGAGGCGTGGAGGTCGCTGCTCCAGTTGGTTACTGAGCCCGCGGCGGTCGCGCGATTGCACCATCTCCTGTTCGAACGGGGAGGAGCGGATCGCCGGAACCACGCTCGGGCCGCCACAGAGGCGTACATGGGGTCGGCCGAGAGGTGGGAGCGCGGCTTGGACGCGGTGTTGGATCTGACCGCGGCGACCCGACTTGCCCGAGCGGTCGGGAACGAAGACCTTTTCGGCGACTCGCTCAACCGGATGTCTGAGTTGGTCACTAGGTACCTGTCCGAGACCGAGCCGCCCGCGGGGATCATTCTTCGGGGCCTCGAGCACCTGGTCGGCGAGCCTGGTTGCCCAGGCGGTGTAGATGTGCAGCTGACGAGGGCGGCCAGCACTTGGCCCGACGCACGCCGGAACGACCAGGTTCTCGCGCTGATGCTGCGTCGCGCCAAGAAGCCGGAGGACCGACGGGAGATCTGGCGTCGCCGCGTCGACGCTTTCACCGCTGAAGCATCGACTGCGTCATCGGCGATCCTCCGTGCCATGCGGCTTCAGCAGGCGCTTGCGCTTGCCGAACAGTCCGGAGACCGGAACTTGCGGGAACGCGCGGCGGCGGAGCTGCAGACGATCCGCCTCACCGACCTCGGGATGATGTCTTTCACTGTTTCGTCCCGACAGTACGAAGAGGAGTTCGACCGGCAGGTTGCAATAGTCTCCGGCGGTGAGAACTGGAAACAGTCGCTGATCCAGTTCGCCACATTCGGAACGCTGAGCGGTATGACCGAGCGCAACCGGGATATCGTCCGGGCGCAACACCGCGAACACCCGCTCAGTGCGCTCTTCCCCACGACCCTGCTAGGACCGGACGGTTTGCCGGCCTACGCCGGAAATTCCGAAGGGGATCGGTTCGACGTCGATCTCGCGCGGTGGGAGACGCAGCTGATTGATCGGTGGGTCCCGGTGATGTCCGCAGCGCTACACGAGATCCCCAACCGACACGGCCTCCCCGCTCTCGCGGAGATCACGGCTTTCCTCAACACCTGGCCCGCTGTTGAGGGCGGCACCGGGGCAGCGCTCGCCCGCTCACTGCTCCGATTCTGGGCAGGGGACAGTGAGGCTGCCGCCTACACGCTGGTGCCCCGCATTGAGTCCCTGGCTCGTTCCCTAGTACTGACCAGCGAACGAGGGATCTACCGGCTCCAGCGTGAACATACCCCCGGCCAGTACGCCGGACTCGGAGCCTTACTCGCTATCGTCGAAAAGGAGTACCACCTCGATGAGTCTCGGAGCCGATTCCTGTCTGTGCTATTACGGCACCCCGCGGGCTGCAATCTCCGCAACCTGATGCTTCACGGCTTCTCGGGCGACCCGGGTCCGGGTATCACAGCCGTTCTAATCCATGCGGCGCTCATGATTGCTACTATCTCGCCCGACCCCGACTCTCATCCCGAGAGAACCGAGGATCACCGGCCGCCCGTTGCCGACGGTCACGCCGGCGAACACGAACGAAACTCCGACGTCGAAAGCGACATCGAATGACGTCGTATCTTCCGCCTCGCTACCCTCTATACCAACCAGTATCTAAGGCCACAGAGAAAGGTCGTAGGTGGATCGACGGGTGGCATGGTTTGATTGGGAGTCCCGCAGAGTCGGTCGTGTTGGGCTGGGGAGACGCAGATGGACGTATCTTGGTTTCTACTGGTCAGACGATCAGCAACCCCAGCACATACAGCAGGCGGCAGGCTACTGGGTTTCTCGGCTTCGGTGGATCCACCTGGGATACCGAAAGCTCGACGACTATTCCAGTCAGTTCCATACGGCGGCCCTCAACCTGTTGCCTGATACGCCACAACTTTGGCAGAGCATGAATAGTTTGGTCGATTTACAGGACTACGCAGCCGAGGTTGCACAGGTGGCTCCGACAATTTGTGCGGGGTACCTGGTCGCTAGCGGCCTCAATGTCAATTTCGCCCTTCGCGCTATCGAGAGGTCACTGTCAACATCCGGGTACGCCAACCGCTCAAGGCGGTGGTAGCTGTCGGCGCGGAACGCAAGTGTCCGACGTACTCGGTGGTCCGCCGCCGGCGAGTAAGTCTGGGCGGGTTCAGTCGCCAGGAACTGGCGTGGTCAGCGGATGGGTTGGATCGCCGAAGCCCGTGGGTGGGGCGCTGGACACGTGCGACTGGCCAGGCCGAGTTCGAACAGGCCAATCGCCAGCTACTCGAGCGACTCCGGACCGCACAGATCCAACGGCATGACCGTCTCGTAACCGATGGATTCTCGCACGGGGCGAGCGAGATGGTGCGGGCTGTGCCGGAACCCGTGCCGTTGGAGCTGTGATGTTTGACGGTTCTCGGGCGTGAGACGGCTTTCGATACGGCAGTGGGTGATCAGCCAGGAGAACGAGGTGTGCTGGACGCCGAGTCCTGGTCACCGACGCTCCAGTACCGCTGGGCGGCCGGGACCGGTGCCGCCGGTGGTGGTCAGCGGGGAAGTGCTTTCGGTGCGGCACAGCGCCGGTCAGTTGGTGGTGGTTCGGGTTGGGTTCGGGTGTCGCCGGGCTTGGAGGATGACGAGTCCGGCGAGGAGGTAGCAGGGGGCGTCGGCGAGGAGGAGGTAGACGGTGGTGCGGTCCGCGAGGTAGCCGGCGGTCAGGATGCCGAGGAGCTGGGCTGCTCCGGTGGTGGCGGCGGTGACGCCGAAGACGCGGCCGCGCAGCGCGGGGCGGGGGAGGGTCTGGAGCAGGGTGGTCTGGGCGGCGGCCACGGCGGCGAAGGGCAGGCCGGCGACAGCGATGAGGAGCAGCGCCGGCCAGAGCGGGGGGTAGAACGGCGGGTAGCCGGTCATGACGGCCAGGAGGACCCCGCAGGTCACCGCGGCCGCTCCCAGGGTGCGGGGGATCCGGTCGAGTACCTCCCATCGGCTCATGACCAGGGCTCCCGCCAGCCCGCCGACGGCTTGGCAGGTGAGGAGCAGCCCGAGGGCGGTGCTGCTGCCGAAGACGTCGGCGGTGTAGGGGGCCAGCAGTGCCGACACGCAGCCCTCGCCGATCCCGGTGAGGACGAACACCACGAGCAGGCGGGCGAGCAGGGGCTGTCGCCGGATCTCTGCCCAGCCGTCACTCCAGCCGCCGCTGACCCGGGGCCTGGTCGTGCGGACACGCGGTCGGGCCGGCGGCTCTAGGTGCTCGGGTGGTGGGGCCTTGTTCGACCTGATCCGGCTGACCAGCGTGGCTGCGGCGGCGAAGCTCAAGGCGTTGGCCACGGCGACGGTGGGCAGGCCCGCCACCGCGTACAGCAGGCCGCCGGCGGCCGGGCCGGCCAGCCGGGCCAGGCTGTAGGTGGCCCCGATCAGGCTGTTCGCAGCCGGCAGACTGGTTGCGGGCACCAGGGACGGCACCAGGACGAGTTCGGCCGGGGCGACCAGCTGCGCCGCCACCGCCTGGGGGAACGCCACCACCACGACCACCCACCACGGGGCCACCAACGTGAGGCAGAACCCCAGGGTGACTGCGGCCAGCACGACGTTCGCCACGATCAGCAGCCGCCGGCTGTCCCGGCTGTCGGCGACCGCGCCCGCCAACGGCCCCAGCGTGACACCGGGCAGCGCCTGGGCCGCGGCGGCCAGCGCTGTCGCGAAGGAGGACCCCGTCTGCTCGTGTACGAAGTACGGCAGGGCGACGAACTGCATGTGCGTGCCCGTCAACGACACCAGCCCGCCGGACCAGAGCCACCGGAACCCCGGCAGGGTCAGCGGTGACACCGTCGGGTGGGAGCCGGTCCCGCGGTCCTTCGCAGTCACCCCCGCAGGGTCGACACTCCTCTAGTGCAGATGGAAGAGCGGAATTCACCTAGCCCGTTCGTGGTCTCGGACCAGACCCAGGCCCGGTTCCTCACCGACCCGGCGAAGAAGACGTTCTTCCTGCCGTTCCTGGCCCGCGACCGGCGGATCGCCGAAGCGGCGGCCGAGGTCGGCTGCTCGACGAACCGGATGCTGTACCAGGTCCGCACCCTGCTGGGCTGCGGTCTGCTGCATGTGTTGCGGGAGGAACCGCGGGCCGGCCGAGCCGTCCGGGTGTACCGATCGGTCCACGACGCCTACTTCGTCCCCTTCGCCGCCACCCCCTACGACACCCTCGAGCAGCGGATCACCGTCCAAGGGGACCCCATCTGGGCCGGCCTCATCGCCGCCTACGCCGACGCCCTGCGCCGCAGCCGACGCCACGGGCACCTGCTCCGCCGAGACGGGCAGGTCGTCCAGACCACCGACCAGTTGCCGGACAGCACCCCGAACGGACAAGCCCTGTTCTGGTCCGACAGCACCATCACCATCGCCGACGCCGATGCCCGCCAGCTCGGTGATGAGGTGCGCCAATGGTACGAAAAAGCCCAACGCCTCAGCAGCGACGCCCGCCACGACCGCACAGCACGCCGCTACCTCTGCCTCGCCGCGCTCCTACCGAGCCAGCGCATCAACACCTGACCGAACCGCCACCCCCGAATCGGGCGTCCCGGCAAGGGTTCCCCGCACCGGGACACCCGGGACCGCCGAGTCGCCGGCGACGTTGGTCCTGGTCTGAGTGTTCCAGTAGACCCGCCTGCGGGTCTGTCCCGGGAGTGGTGCTCCGGGTGGGACGTCGAGTGGTCGGACGAGCTGACCGAGGGATCGCTCAGCGGGCTGTCGCCGTCGCTGTCAGCCGTCGCAACGCGAGCTGGGCGGGCGGCCCCCAACTGGCCTTGCCGCCGGGGCGGCCGCGACGACCGGCGTCTGCGATGAGGATGCCGCCGAGGGCACGCCATACGGCCCAGCCGCGGGCGCGGCGCAGGGTCGGATCGTCCAGCGGTGGGCCGTAGGCGTTGTGGAACCGCTCGGCTGCGCCGTCCGGTAGCAGGACCCAGGAGGCCGCGAGGTCGCAGGCCGGGTCGCCCGCGCAGAGGTCACCGAAGTCGATGACGCCGCAGAAGGTGCCGTCGGCGGTGAGGATGTTGGCCGGGTGCAGGTCGGCGTGGAGCCAGACTCGTGGTCCTGTCCACTCGGGGGCGCCGATCGCGTCGCGCCAGACGTCGCGGACGGTGTGGGCGTCGGGGATGAGGCCGGTCTCGGTGGCGGCTGCGAGACCCGAGGCGACCTGTTCTTCGCAGTCCGCGAGGGACCCTCCGCGGCCCCGCCCGGCTGGTGCCGACGTCGGGGCGGGTCGGTGCAGTGCTGTCAGGAAGCCGGCGAGGGCATCGGCCGCGTCCGTCGGGTGGGTCGCGGGCTGGAAGTCAGCCGGGGTCCCCGGCACCCAGGTTGTGACGATCCACGGCCTGGGGAACACCTCCGACGGTCGGCCGAGTCGCTGCGGGACGGGGACCGGCAGTGGAAGGGACGCGGCGAGGGAGGGCAGCCACGCCCACTCCTTCAGGAGGAGCGCGTCTGCGGTCTCGGTCGCCCACGGCAACCGGACAGCGAGGTCGTCCCCGAGACGCCACAGCTGGTTGTCCCAGCCTTCCGGGCCCTGTCGCAGGGTGCGATCGGCGAGGTCGGGGTGCTGGGCGCGCAACAGGGCGCGGACGAGCTGTTCGTCGATCTCGATCTCGGCGCGGCCCACGCGCCGCAAAGCTAGCCCGACGAAAGCCGGAGAAGCCGCTGTGACCCGCTGTCCCCGCGTCCGCCACCCGGATCCGGCACCACTACATCGTCTCGAATCCGATCGTTAACGGGATGGTGCGCGCGGTACGACGACACGCCGGGGCGGGTCGTACCGGAAGCCGTGTCGAAAGCCGTGGTGCACCGGATGGATCGATTCG
>JAABVA010000512.1_pt1 | contig 49043 bp, 44 predicted proteins | sample 5560331 | NCBI WGS metagenome assembly JAABVA01 (sample SAMN12812661, study PRJNA571458) | rock metagenome | isolation source: Antarctica rocks | place: Antarctica: Victoria Land, Mt New Zealand sud | collected 2016-01-07 | reverse complement strand
GACGACCAGGACCCGGAGAAGCCGGCAGACCGGCCGGACACGCACGGGACGAAACAGAAACACCCCAGCCGCGCCCTCAGACCCCGCGATCAGCCCTCAACACCACAAACCGCGGTGGATCCGGGCTTAGGTGCGCCGGACAGCTGCTCACCGGGGTGTTAGAGCCGTCTAATACACTGGGTTCGTGGAAGCGAGCGCCTCGGTCGAGGACTACCTCAAGACCGTGTGGCGGCTGTCCTCCCCACCTGAGGGCGGCTCTGACGGCCGGGTGGCCCCGTCGGAGCTCGCGCGGGCGCTCGGGGTCAGTGCACCGAGTGTGTCGGCGATGGTCCGGCGGCTGCGCTCGGCCGGGCTGCTGGTCGACACCCCGGCCGGCACGCTGCTGGAGCTGACGCCCGACGGCGTGCGGACCGCGCTCGACGTGGTCCGCCGGCACCGCCTGCTGGAGACCTTCCTCGTCCAGGTGCTCGGACTCGGCTGGGACGAGGTGCACGCCGAGGCCGAGATCCTCGAGCACGCGCTGACCCGGCGGGTCGAGCGCGCGATCGCCGCGCACCTCGGTGAGCCGGCGCGGGACCCGCACGGCGACCCGATCCCACCGCCGTCGGAGCTCCTGGCGCCCGGCGTGCTGGCGCCGGGTGCCGTGGTGCGGTCGGACCACCGCGAGGACTGGGGCCAGCCGCTGGCCGCGGCCGAGGCTGACGCGGTCTTCGACGTCGAGCGGGTCGAGGACGTCGACCCGACGGTGCTGCGGCACCTTGCGGACCTCGGCATCATCCCGGGCACCCGGCTGCACCTGGCCGGTCGCGACGACCACGGCGGCCCGCTGTGGGTACGGGTGTGCAGTCCGGGCGGGGAGTCCGACCGGGTGCCGCTCGGCGCCGGGCTGGTCCGCCGGGTCCACGGCCGCACCGCCCCCGCGGGAGCGCAGCGGGGCTCCTCGACAGGCGTCCCGACGGGGTCCCCGTGATCACCGACGCCGCGGTGGTCGAGGAGGACAGCGACGACCGGCCGGGCCCGCCGAAGCGCCGGCGCGGCGTCTTCTTCCTCGGGCCCGCCTTCGTGGCAGCCGTCGCCTACGTCGACCCCGGCAACTTCGCGACCAACTTCTCCGCCGGTGCCGTCCACGGCTACGCCCTGGCGTGGGTCATCGTGCTGGCCGACGTCATGGCGATCGTCGTGCAGTACCTGGCCGCGAAGGCCGGCATCGCCACCGGGATGAGCCTTCCCCAGCTGTGCGGTCTGCACTTCCGCCGCCGGACCAACGCGGTTCTCTGGGCACAGGCCGAGCTGGTGGCGATGGCGACGGATCTCGCCGAGTTCGTCGGCGCGGCTCTCGGGCTCTACCTCCTGTTCGGGATCCCGCTGTTCGCCGCCGGACTGGTGACGGCGGTCGTCTCCTTCGTCCTGCTGGGCATGCAGTCCCGCGGCTACCGGCGGTTCGAGATCGCGATCGTGGCGCTGCTGTGTCTCGTGGGCGGGGGGTTCGGCGTCGACCTGGTCCTGGTCGGGGGGGCCGACCCGGCGGCGCTGGGTGCCGGCATGTTGCCGCGCATCGACGGCGTCGATGAGCTCACCCTCGCCGTCGGGATCATCGGGGCGACGGTGATGCCGCACGCGATCTACCTGCACTCGGCCCTGCAGGCACGACGGGTGCAGAGCCTGGACGGCGCCGGCCGGCGTCGCCTGGCACGGGCCAATGCCTGGGACTGCGTGCTCGGGATGGGCTCGGCGGGGGTGGTCAACCTGTCGATGCTGGCGGTGGCCGCGGTCCTCGCGAGCCGCTCCGCGACCCCTCTGGTCGGTGACCTCATCGCGATCCACGGCGAGCTGGCGCGCCTCGTCGGCGGGCTGGCGGCGCTCGCGTTCGCGGTGGCCCTGGCAGCTTCCGGGCTGGCGTCCTCCGGCGTCGGGACCTACGCGGGGCAGGTGGTGATGGGCGGCTTCATGGGCTGGCGGCCGCCGCTGCTGCTCCGCCGCCTGGTGACGATGGCCCCGTCGCTGGTGGTGCTGGGCAGTGGGGTGTCGACGACGGGCGCCCTCGTCGTCTCCCAGGTGGTGCTGGCGTTCGGGATCCCCTTCGCGCTCGTCCCGCTGGTCCGCCTGACCGCCGACAGCGCGGTCATGGGCCGCCTGGTCAACCGCCGGCGCACGACCGTCGCCGCCTGGGTGGTCGCGGTCTCGATCACCGTCCTGGACGCCGTGCTCGTCGCCTCGCTCGTGTGAGCCGCTGGCCGACGCGGGCGCACCGGCGCCGAGCTCAGCTGCCGCTGACCTCGGCGTAGCGGGCGAGTGCCTCGATCCGCTCGGCCCGGTGGTCGACGATCGGCTCGGGATAGCCGTGCGCGTAGCCACCGCGCACCTTCCAGGGCTCGTGGACGGCTCCGCCCGCGATGTGGCGCAGCTCGTGCACGTAGCGGCGGACGTAGTCCCCGGCCGGGTCGTAGCGCTCGCCCTGGGTGACCGGGTTGAAGATCCGGAAGTACGGCGCCGCATCGGTCCCGGAGCCCGCGATCCACTGCCAGCCGTGCTGGTTGCTCGAGATCTCCCCGTCCATCAGCTGCTGCATGAACCAGCGGGCGCCGACGGTCCACTCCAGGTGCAGGTCCTTGACGAGGAAGCTCCCCACGACCATCCGCAGCCGGTTGTGCATCCAGCCCTCGGTGGCCAGCTGGCGCATCCCGGCGTCGATCAGCGGGAAGCCGGTCCGGCCCTCCTGCCAGGCCGCCAGCCGCCGGTCCGCCTCGGCGCCGGTGTCGTAGCGCATGCGCGCCATCGCCGGCTTGTAGTACTCCCGCGCGGTCTCGGGACGGTGGTAGAGGACGTCGGCGTAGAAGTCGCGCCACGCGATCTCCTGCCGGAACGTCTCCGGCCCCTTCCCGACCCGGTCGGCCAGCGCCGCGAGCACCGTCCGCGGGTGGACCTCGCCGTACTTCAGCGAGACCGACAGCCGTGAGGTCCCGCGGTGGTCCGGGCGCTCGCGCTCGGTGTCGTAGTCCCCGGCCTGCTCGCCCACGAACGCCGCCAGCCGCTCGCGGGCGGCCCGCTCGCCCGCGGGGAGCAGCGCCTCGACGGTCGGCACGTCGGCCAGGTCCCCGACGGGTCCGCCGCCGGCCCAGGCCACCGCGGTCGGCGCGGCCGCGGGCGCCTCGATGCCGCTGTCGCGCCAGCGGTGGTAGAAGGGCGTGAAGACCTGCAGGTGCGAGCCGTCGGGCTTGCGGATCGAGCCGGGCGGGACCGCGTAGGGCGAGCCGGTCCGGACCAGGCGGATGCCCTGCGCCGCGAGGGCCTCGGCCACCGACTCGTCGCGCGTCCGGCCGTAGGGCATGAAGTCCGCGGCGACGTGGACGGTGTCGGCGCCGGCCTCGACGGCCGCCGCGACCACCTCCTGCACCGGGTCGCCGTGGCGCACCCGCACCGGGACGCCACCGTCGGAGCGCAGGGCCGCGAGGGAGTTGGCGAGGTGTGCCCGCCGGCGGTCACCGGACGGGTCCCACAGCGCGGGGTCCTGGACGAAGAGCGGCACGACGGTGCCGTCGGCGGCTGCGTCGACGGCGGCCAGCAGCGCCGGGTTGTCGGCGAGGCGCAGGTCGCGGCGGATCCACCACACGGAACTGGCCATGGTCTCGACGCTAGGGGGGGTGCGCGCGATCCGCTCCCGCAGACCTTGCGCCCGGTCCCGCGCAGCCCCTACGGTCAGCGCGGTCGACCAATGTGTGACCGGTTGAGACATACCGGACGACGCGGGACGGGGGGGTCGTGCCGGAGACCCGAGCTGCCCAGCGGGTGGCGGGCGCGCCGCCGGCCGGGCTCCCGGTGACCGCTCTCGGGCCGGTCGCCGTACCCCCCGCGGCCGAGCGGATCGCCGGCCGCTTCGTCACGGCCATCGCCCTCGGCCAGTTCGTGCCCGGCCAGCACCTGCCGTCGGTGCGCGACCTCGCGGTCCTGCTCGGGGTGAGCACCAACACCGTGCGCGACGCGATCGGCCGTCTCGCGGCCCTCGGGCACGTCACCGTGACCCGGGGGCGGACCGGCGGCACGGTGGTCACCGGCTTCTGGGGACCCGACTCCGACGCCACCGTCCGCCGCGTCCTGGAGCCCCAGTGGCCGGCGCTGGAGCTGCTGCTCGACTTCCGGTGGCTCGTCGAGCAGCAGATCGCGAGGGCGGCCGCCGAGCGGCGGACGCCGGACGACATCGCTGCGATCACCCGAGCGCTCGGGGAGTACGAGTCCGCCGGCTCCGACCGCGAGGCCTCCCGGGCTGCCGACCTCGCGCTGCACCTGGCCATCGCCCGGTCCGCGCACAACCCGCACCTCACCGAGCTGTCGCTGCGGGTGCGTCGCGACGTCACCCTCGGCTTCACCGCCGAGCCCTACAGCGCGGCGGTCCGCGAGCGCGCGCTCGTCCAGCACCCGCGGCTCGCCCGGGCCGTCGTCGAGGCCGACCCCGGACGCGCCGCCGTCCTCGCCGCGGAGCACTTCTCCCTCACCGAGGCCACCTGGCGGGCGCTGCACGCGCGGCTCGGCGCGTCGCCGGCCGGGACGCAGCCCCGCCCGCCCTGAGCCAGCCCCGCCCGCCCTGAGCCAGCACCGACAGCCGCTGTCCGACCACGCCCGCGCCCACCCCGCCGCCCGAGCACCCGCCCGCCGACCCGAGGAGCACCCGTGCCCACCGCGCACCTGGACGACATCGACATCGCCTACGACCTGACGGGGACCGGCGACCGGACGGTGGTGCTGGTCAACGGCCTCGCCGACGACCGGTCGACCTGGGCGTACCAGGTCCCGGACCTCCTCGACGCGGGGTACCGGGTGCTGACCTTCGACAACCGGGGCATGGGTGCGTCGGGGGCGCCGGCCGGCCCGTACAGCAGCGAGCTCCTGGTGGCGGACACGAAGGCCCTCGTCGACTCCCTCGGCATCGCCGACTTCCACCTGATGGGGGTGTCGATGGGCGGGATGATCGCCCAGACCTACGCCCTCACCCACCCGGGCGACCTCCGCTCGGCGACGTTCGCCTGCACCTACGCCGCTCCCGGGCCGTTCTGCTCGCGGATGTTCGCGATGTGGGGTGACCTCGCCCCGGTGATGGGGGTGCCCTTCGTCATGCGGGACGTCACCGCGTGGGCGTTCACGCTGGACTTCTTCGACACCCGGGAGGCGGAGCTGGTCGAGTTCGAGACCGCAATGGCCTACCTCGACCAGTCGGTGCCCGCCTACCTCGCCCAGCTCGCGGTCATCCAGGGACACGACACGACCGCACGCCTCGCCGAGATCACCCTGCCCACGCTGGTGCTCGCCGGTGAGCAGGACATCCTCATCCCGACGGAGCTGTCCCGGCGGCTGCACGCGGGCATCCCCGGCGCCCAGTGGGCCACCACCCCCGGCGGCCACGGGTGTGTCTGGGAGCACCCGGAGCCGTTCAACCGGGCCTTCCTGGACTTCCTCCGCGACGTCGACGACGCGGCCGGGACCGGAGCCGCGGCCGGGGCCGGGGCCGCACGGTGAGCACCGCCGTGGGAGTGTCCACGCCGACGCCGACACCCGCGCCGCGGTACCGGCTGGGACTGCTCGGGGTGCTGATGCCGGGCCTGGCACAGATCGCACCGGCGTTCAACCTGTTCTTCACGACCGGGCTGATGGCCGCCTACGCCGGCGCCTCGGTCCCGCTGGTGTTCGCGATCAGCATGGTCGGCATGGTCGCGACGGGCCTGAGCCTCGCCCAGTTCGCCGGGCTGTACCCCAGTGCCGGCTCGTTCGTCACCTACATCACCCGTGCTCTCGGAGCCCGGGTCGCCACCGCCGTGGGTGTGATCACCATCGTCGGCTACATGATCTCCTTCGCGGGGATCTACCTGTTCGTCGGCAGCTACCTCGTCCAGAACGTGCTCGGCAACCCGTCCATACCGGGGATCACCCAGATCGTCACCGTCGCCTACGGCGTGCTGGTCGTGCTCCCGGTGATCGTCGGGCTGCGGTTCGGCGTTCGGACGACGGTCGTGCTGTACCTCTTCGAGGTGGTCCTCCTGCTGGCACTGGGGATCGCGATCCTCGCCCACCACGGCGCGCAGGGACTGTCGGCGCGGCCCTTCGCCTGGCCGTCGGGCTCCGGGCGCAGCGACATCTTCATCGCGTTCAGCTTCGCGGTGCTGGCGTTCGGCGGTTTCGAGGCGGCGGCGCCGCTGGCGGAGGAGACCCGCGACCCGCGGCGCAACGTGCCGATCGCCGTCGTAGGTGCCGTCGTGGTGTCCGGCCTGATCTACGTCTTCGGGTCCTACGCGATCGTCTCCGCCTTCGGGGTCTCGAACGTCGACGCGTTCGCCAAGGACCCGAACCCCTTCCACACCGCGGCTTCGACGTTCCTGCCGGTGGTGGCGCCACTGATCACCTGGGTGTTCCTGTCCAGTGTCACCAGCTCCTACGTCGCGGCCAACACCCAGACGGCGCGGGTGCTGTTCGCCGGTGCCCGCGGCGGGCTGTGGCCGCGGGCGATCTCGCGGGTGAGCAGCCGCTTCGGCACGCCGTGGGTGGCCGCGGTCGTCTTCGTGGCCCCGAGCATCGTCCTCGCCGTGGTCTCGACGGCCTTCACCTCCGCGGCCACGGCGACGACGCTGCTGCCGACCTTCGGCACCCTCGGCATCGTGATCATGTACCTGGTCGCGAACGTCGCGCTAATCGTCGAGTGGGCGCGGCTGCGGGCCGCCGGGGTGCGGAAGAACCCGCTGCTGTGGGTGGTCAGCCCGGTCATCGGGATCGCCGTGCTGGCCGTCCCGGTGTGGGGCGACCTGCGCCCGGGGCAGGGCGCGCCGCTGGACGCGCTGCCGTGGCTGACCATCGGGCTGGTGGCGGTGGGGGTGCTCTACGTCGTGCTGCTCGGGGTCGCCCGGCCGGGAGTCCTGGAGCGCGCGCCGGCGCTCCTGGAAGGTGCCGAGGCCCTCGCGGGGGACCCCCTGCCACCGGTGGCGACCCGGGCCTGAACCGGCCTGTCAGACTCGACCCGGCGGCAGGGCGGGCCACACGAGGACGCGGGGTGCGGGTGAACGAGCTGGTCGACACGACCGAGATGTACCTGCGCACCATCCTCGACCTCGAGGAGGAGGGCATCGCCCCGCTGCGGGCGCGGATCGTGGAGCGCCTGCACCACTCCGGCCCGACGGTCAGCCAGACCGTGGCGCGGATGGAGCGCGACGGGCTGCTGGTGGTCGCCGACGACCGCCGCATCGAGCTGTCGCCGGAAGGGCGCCGCTCGGCGGTCCGGGTGATGCGCAAGCACCGCCTCGCCGAGCGCCTGCTGACCGACGTGATCGGGCTGGACTGGTCGCTGGTGCACACCGAGGCGTGCCGCTGGGAGCACGTCATCTCCACCGACGTCGAGCGCCGCCTGGTGGCCCTCCTCGACGGGCCGGCGGTGTCGCCCTACGGCAACCCCATCCCCGGCCTGGACGAGCTCGGCGGACCGCCGCCGGCCGCCGGCGCGCACGACGCCGGGCTGCCACTCACCCGGCTCACCGCCGGCGGTGGCGTCCTGGACGTGGTCGTCGGCCGGATCGGTGAGCTGATCCAGACCGACGTCGAGGCCCTCGCCATCCTCGCCGACGCCGGCCTGCTGCCGGGTCGGGTCGTGCAGGTCCACAGAGCCGTCGCGGGCGGCCCGCTGCTGGTGCAGGACGGAGCCGGGGTGTCGGTCCGGGTGTCGGTCCGGGTGCCGGTGGACGTCGCCGATCACGTGTTCGCGACGGCTGCGCCCACCGCCGTCGAGGCGACCGACCCGCAGCCGGCCCCGACAGCGGTCGCGGCCGCGATCGCCCACTGATGACCAGCCCGCGGCGCCCAGGTCACGCCCGCGTGCCGCCCGGGTGACGACGACCGGCTGGTCGTCGGACCCGCTGCCCCTGGTCCAGGTCGCGCAGCGCGTCACCGACGTCGAGCGCGCGACCGCGTTCTACGCCGACCTCCTCGGACGGGCCCCGTCGGCGGTCCTCGACCCGCCGGGCCTGGTGTTCTTCGTGCTCCCCGGCGGTGTCCGGCTGCTGCTCGAGCGGGGCGCCCCGGCGGCGCTGCTGTACGTCGGGGTGGGCGACCTCGAGGCGACGGTGGCGCGCCTGAGGGCGTCCGGGGTGGTCGTGCGGAAGCCGCCGCACCACGTGTTCGCGCACACCGACGACACCCTCGGCCCGGCCGGGACGACGGAGTCGATGGCCTTCGTCGAGGACAGCGAGGGCAACGTCATCGGTCTGGTCGGTCGCCGCCCGGGACCGTCGCTAGGGTCCGCGAGGTGAAGCTCGTGCGCCTCGGCCCGGTGGGCTCCGAACGGCCGGCCGTGCTGCTGGCCGAGACCGAGGGCGGCGGCGTCCGGGACCTGTCGGGTCTGACGCCGGACATCGACGGCGCCTTCCTGGCGGGCGGGGGCATCGCCCGGGTGAGCGCCGCGGTCGCCGCCGGCTCGCTGCCGGTGCTGGACGACCCGGGGGACGGCAGCGGCTTGCGCCTCGGCGCACCGGTGGCCCGCCCGCAGGCGATCATCTGCATCGGGCAGAATTACGCCGCGCACGCGGCCGAGTCCGGGTCGCCACCGCCGCCGGACCCGATCGTCTTCTTCAAGCACCCGAACACCCTGGTCGGACCGTTCGACGACGTCCGGATCCCTCGCACCGCCGAGCAGACCGACTGGGAGGTCGAGCTCGGCGTGGTGATCGGCACCGAGCTGACCTACGCGTCCTCCGAGGCCGAGGCGCTCGCGGCGGTCGCGGGCTACGTCACCGTCGACGACGTGTCCGAGCGGCACTTCCAGCGCGACGTGTCCGGCGGGCAGTGGTCGAAGGGGAAGTCCGCGCCGACGTTCGCACCGGTCGGTCCGTGGCTCGTCCCGGCGGCCGAAGTCGGTGACCCGCAGGCGCTCCGGCTCCGGTCGTGGGTGGGCGGCCAGCCGCGTCAGGACTCCAGCACCGCCGACATGATCTTCGGGGTGGCGTTCCTCGTCCACCACCTGTCCCAGTTCATGACCCTGTCGGCGGGCGACCTGATCGCCACCGGCACTCCCGAGGGGGTCGCGATGTCCGGGCGGTTCCCCTACCTGGCGGCCGGCGACGTCCTGGAGATCGAGGTCGAGGGTCTCGGCCGCCAGCGCAGCAGGCTCGTCGCCGGCTGAGCCGGCACGGTCGGGGCGTCAGCCGGCGCGGTCGGGCCGTCAGCCGGCGCGGTCGGGCCGTCAGCCGATGCGGTCGGGCCGTCAGTTGGGCGGGCCCGCCGGGGCCGGCTCGGCCACGTCGAAGCGGTAGCCCAGCCCGGGGACCGTCAGCAGGTGGCGGGGGTGCGCTGGGTCGGTCTCCAGCTTGCGGCGCAGCTGCGCGACGTAGACCCGCAGGTAGTGGGTCTCGGCCTCGTAGGCCGGGCCCCACACGTCGCGGAGCAGCTGACGCTGCCCGACCGCCCGGCCGGCGTTGCGGACCAGCACCTCCAGCAGTCCCCACTCCGTCGGGGTGAGGCGGACGTCGACGCCGGCGCGGCGCACCCGCTTCGCGGCGAGGTCGACGGTGAACGCGGCGGTCGTCACCACCGCCTCCTCCTCGGCCGGCCCGGCGCGGCGCAGCGCCGCCCGCAGCCGCGCCAGCAGCTCGTCCATCCCGAACGGCTTGGTCACGTAGTCGTCGGCACCGGCGTCGAGGGCCCCGACCTTGTCGTCGGACACCCGGCGGGCCGACAGCACGATGATCGGCACCGCCGACCAGCCGCGGACGCCGGCGATCACCTCCAGCCCGTCGATGTCGGGCAGGCCGAGGTCGAGCAGGATGACGTCGGGGTGCGCGTCGGCGGCCAGGCGCAGCGCGCCCGCGCCGTCCTCGGCCAGGACGACCTCGTACCCGCGGGCCCGCAGGTTGATCGCGAGCGCCCGGCGCAGCGGCAGCTCGTCGTCGACGACCAGGACCCGGCTCACCCCGTCACCGGGTCCACCGCCGGCCGGTCAGCGCGGCCTCGTCCACGCCGGTGGGCGTCAGGCCCGGGCACGGCCGGTCAGCCCCGGACCCGGGCACGGCCGGCCAGCCCGGGGCTCAGCCGCCCGTCGTCGAGGGAGGTCGAGCCGGCGGCGACCCGCGGCGGGGAGTCCGCCGGGACGGCCGCCGCGCCCGCCGCCGCCGCGCCTACCGCAGTCTGGGCGAGGGCGAGGTCGACGACGAAGGTCAGCCCACCGCCGGGGGTGTCCTCGACCGCAAGGGTGCCGGCCATCGCCTCGACGAAACCCCGGGCAACGGCCAGGCCGAGGCCCACGCCCCCGCCCGCGCCGCTGCCACCGACCCCGGTGTCGCTGCCGCCGGTGTCGCTGCCGCCGACCCCCGCGTCGCTGGCGCCGACCCCCGCGCCGTCGCCGCCGACCCCGGTGTCGCCGCCGCCACGCTGGTCGGGAGCGGCCGTCGACGGGCTCCCGAGGCGCGTGAACGGGGCGAACATCAAGGTGCGCTGGCGGTGCGGGACGCCCGGGCCGTGGTCGACCACCCGCAGCTCGACGCGGGCGCCCAGGCTGCTCGCGGTGACCGTGACGGGCGAGCCCGCGGCGTGGCGCGTCGCATTGGCGAGCAGGTTGGCGAGCACGCGCTCCAGCAGCCCGCTGTCGGCGCGGACCGCCGGCGCACCCTCGCCGACGTCCAGGCGCAGCAGCGGCGACGCGAGCCCGATCGCCGCCCGGGCGACGACCTCCTCGAGGTCGACGACCTCGTCGTGCACCACCAGGTCGCCCATCTTCAGCCGGCTCATGTCGAGGAGGTTGGCGACGACCCCGTCGAGGCGGTCGGTGCCGGACTCGATGTCCGCGAGCAGCGCCGCGGTGTCTTCCGGGCCGAGGTCGAGGTCGGGCTGGCGGAGGCTGGACACAGCTGCCTTCATCGCCGCCAGCGGTGTCCGAAGGTCGTGGGACACCGCCGCCAGCAGCGCGGTGCGGACCCCGTTCCGGTCGGCGACCCGGCGCGCGTCCTCCGCCTCGGCGCGCAGCCGCCGGGCGGCGACCACCGCGGACGCCTGCCGGGCGAAGGCCTCCAGCAGGCGTCGGTCGGCGGCCGGCAGCACCCGCCCGCGGGCCGCGAGCACGAGGGTGTCCGAGACGACGACCTCGGCGTCGGCCTCGGCGGGACAGGTCGCCGGGCTGTCCCCGACCGCACCCCTGACCAGCCAGCCGCTCTGCGCGTCGACCCGCTCCAGCAGGGACGCCGAGTCCATCTCGAACGTCGTGACCACCTGGCGCAGCAGGGGTCCCAGCGCGTCGCCGTCGCCATCGAGGTTGCCCGTCAGCGTCGACAGCGCCCGCGCCTCGCGCTCGGCCCGCGCCGCCTGCTGGGTGCGCCGCGCGGCCTGGTCGACGACGTAGGCGACGGCGACGGCGACGACGGCGTAGACCGCGACCGCGGTGAGCACCCGGGTGTCGCGGATGGCGAAGCTGAGGTTCGGCTCGGTGAAGAAGTAGTCGACGCAGGCGCCGCCGACGAGGGCGGAGACCAGGGCGGGCACGAGGCCGCCGACCAGCGCGACCCCCACGGTCGCTGCCAGGAACACCATGAGGTGCAGGGACAGGTCCTGCCCGGACAGGCCGGTCGCGAGCACCAGCGTCAGCAGCAGCGGCAGCAGCGGGGCGAGCACCCAGCCCAGCAGGCGCCGCCGCGGACCGAGGGCCGAGGTGTGCCGCCGCGGTCGGGCCGCCTCCCCGCCGCCGGGCTGGGCGCGGCTGAACGCGTGGGTGACGACGTGCACGTCGATCTCACCCGAACCGGCGATCACCCGCTCGCCCACGCCGGGGGACATGAACGCCGCCCAGCGCGACCGGCGGGATAGCCCGAGCACGATCTGGGTCGCGTTGACCCCGACGGCGAACTCGAGGATCGCGGCCGCCACGTCCTCCCCGACCGCGGTGTGGAAGGTGCCCCCGAAGGACTCCACCAGCGCCCGCTGGGTGAGCAGCCCGGTCACGAGCTCTGCCGGGGAGCCGCCGGCCAGGCCGTCACCGCGGGCCACGTACAGCGCGACCAGCTCCCCGCCCGCAGCCCGGTTGGCGATCCGGGCGGCGTTGCGGACCAGCTCCTCGCCCTCCGGGCCGCCGGTCAGGGCGACCACCACCCGCTCCCGCGCCGGCCACGGGTGGTCGATGGCGTGCTCGTCGCGGTACCGCAGCAGCGCGTCGTCCACCCGGTCGGCGACCCAGAGCAGCGCCAGCTCCCGCAGCGCGGTCAGGTTCCCGACGCGGAAGTAGTGCGAGAGGGCGGCGTCGACCTTCTCCGAGGCGTAGACGTTGCCGTGGGCGATGCGTCGGCGCAGCGCCTCCGGGCTCATGTCGACGTACTCGATGGCGGCGGCGGCGCGGACCACCGCGTCCGGGACGGTCTCGCGCTGCTCGACGCCGGTGATCGAGCGGACGATGTCGTTGAGGGACTCCAGGTGCTGGACGTTCACGGTGGTGACGACGTCGATCCCCGCGTCGAGGATCTCCTCGACGTCCTGCCAGCGCTTGTGGTGGGTGCTGCCCTCGACGTTGGTGTGCGCGAGCTCGTCGACCAGGACGATCTCCGGACGTCGGGCCAGCACCGCCGCGACGTCCAGCTCGGCGAACGCGGCGCCGCGGTGGCTGCGCTCGACGCGCGGCAGCACCTCCAGCCCGGCCACCATCCCGCGCGTCTGCGGGCGGCCGTGGTCCTCGATGAAGCCGACGACGACGTCGGTCCCGCGCTCGGCGCGGCGGTGGCCCTCGCCGAGCATGGCGAAGGTCTTGCCGACACCGGGCGCGGCGCCGAGATACACCCGCAGCTCGCCCCGCCGACCGTCCACCCGGCCAGTATCCGGTCCGCCGCCGCGGCGACCCGGTGCATCGTCCGCGGCGCTGTCCAGCGCACCACCCGCGGCGCTGTCCGGGGGACTCGTCGGCGACCTGCGTGCCGGACCGCTCAGTGGACCAGCCCCGCCAGCGCGGTGTTGAGGGTGACGACGTCGACGCGCGGCTCACCGATGAAGCCGAGCGTCCGGCCCCGGACGTGAGCCTCGACCAGGGCGCCGACGACTGCCGTCGAGAGCCGGTTCGCCCGGGCGACGCGGGCGACCTGCAGGCGCGCGTAGGCGGGGGAGATGAACGGCTCGAGACCCGAGCCGGACGCGGTGAGGGCGTCGGCGGGCACGTCGGCCGGCGCGACGCCGTCCTCCTTCGCGACCTGCGCCCGCCGCGCCCGGACCGTCGCCACCAGCGTGGCGTTGCTGGGACCGAGGTTGGACGCGCCGCTGGCGGCCCCGTCGTAGGGGTCGGCCGGGTTGGTCGCCGGACGGCCCTGGAACCACCGGGGCAGCGCCGCGCCCTTCGCGTCGGCGAAGGACTGCCCGATCAGCGACGACCCGACGGTCTTCCCGCCGGCAGCGACGAGCGAGCCGTTCGCCTGTCCGTGGAACGCGAGCTGGCCGATCCCGAGGACCAGCGCCGGGTAGAGGACCCCGGTGATGACGGTCGCGACGAGCAGCGCCCGCAGCGCGACCAGGTGCCGCCGGAAGCCGTTGACGAGCAGAGTTCCCATGGTCCTACCGTCCGATGCCGGGGATGAGGGTGACGAGGAGGTCGATCGCCTTGATGCCCACGAAGGGCAGCACGAGGCCGCCCACCCCGTAGATCGCGAGGTTGCGCCGCAGCAGCCGGGCCGCGGAGACCGGGCGGTAGCGGACCCCGCGCAGCGCGAGCGGGATGAGGAACACGATGACGACCGCGTTGAAGACGACCGCCGAGAGGATCGCGGAGTTCGGTGTCGAAAGCCGCATGACGTTGAGCACGTGCAGGCCCGGGTACACCCCGACGAACATCGCGGGCAGGATCGCGAAGTACTTCGCGACGTCGTTGGCGATGGAGAAGGTGGTCAGCGAGCCGCGGGTGATGAGCAGCTGCTTGCCGATCTCCACGATCTCGATGAGCTTCGTCGGGTTGGAGTCCAGGTCGACCATGTTGCCGGCCTCCTTCGCGGCACTCGTCCCGGTGTTCATCGCGACGCCGACGTCGGCCTGGGCGAGGGCGGGCGCGTCGTTCGTCCCGTCGCCGGTCATCGCGACCAGCCGCGAACCCTCCTGCTCCTTGCGGATCAGCGCCATCTTGTCCTCGGGGGTGGCCTCGGCGAGGAAGTCGTCGACACCGGCCTCCGCGGCGATCGCCCTCGCGGTCCGCGGGTTGTCGCCGGTGATCATCACCGTGCGGATGCCCATCGCGCGGAGCTCGTCGAAACGCTCGCGCATCCCCGGCTTGACGACGTCCTTGAGGTCGATGACGCCCAGGACCTCCGCGCCGGTGACCACCTCGCCGTCCAGGTGGCCGCGCGCCACGACCAGCGGGGTCCCGCCCTGCCCGGAGATCGCCTCGACGGCCTCGTCGGCGGCCCGGGAGGCGGTGCCACCACCGGCGGTCACCCAGGCGGCGACCGACGCGGCGGCTCCCTTCCGGATGGCGGTGACCCTGCCGTCCACGGGCAGGTCGACGCCGCTCATGCGGGTCTGCGCGGTGAACGGCACGACCGTCGCGTCGCGCAGGTCGGTGATCGCCCGGGCCGGGCGCTGGTAGGCCCCGGTCGCGAGGGTCACGATCGACCGGCCCTCCGGGGTCTCGTCGGCCAGGCTCGACAGCATCGCCGCCTCGGCGAGGTCGCTGTCGGACAGCCCGCCGACCGGGACGAAGTGCGCGGCCTGGCGGTTGCCGAGGGTGATGGTGCCGGTCTTGTCCAGCAGCAGCGTGGAGACGTCACCGGCGGCTTCCACCGCCCGACCCGACATGGCGAGCACGTTGCGCTGGACGAGGCGGTCCATCCCGGCGATGCCGATCGCGGAGAGCAGCGCTCCGATCGTCGTCGGGATCAGGCACACCAGCAGCGCCACCAGCACCGGGATCGACTGGCGGGCACCGGAGTAGATGGCGAACGGCTGCAGGGTCACCACCGCGAGCAGGAAGATCAGCGTGAGGCTGGCGAGCAGGATGTTCAGCGCGATCTCGTTGGGCGTCTTCTGCCGGGAGGCACCCTCGACCAGGGCGATCATCCGGTCGACGAAGGTCTCGCCCGGCTTGGACGTGATGCGCACGACGACCCGGTCGGACAGGACCTTCGTCCCGCCGGTCACCGACGAGCGGTCGCCGCCGGACTCCCGGATGACGGGCGCCGACTCGCCGGTGATGGCGGACTCGTCGACACTGGCGACGCCCTCGACGACGTCACCGTCGCCGGGGATCACCTGCCCGGCCTCGACGACGACCACGTCGCCGAGGGTGAGCGCGGCCGCGGACACCTGGGTCTCCGCCACCGCGGACGCCCCCGGGACCCAGCCGGTGAGCTTGCGCGCGGTCGTCTCGGTCCTCGATCGGCGCAGGGTCTCGGCCTGGGCCTTGCCGCGTCCCTCCGCGACGGCTTCGGCGAGGTTGGCGAACACCACCGTCAGCCACAGCCACACCGCGATCGACCAGACGAAGGTGCTCGGGTGGATCAGCGCCTCGACGGTGGTGTAGACCGCGCCGACCTCGACGATGAACATCACCGGGTTGCGGACGAGGGTGACCGGGTTGAGCTTCGCCACCGCGAGCGGCAGCGCCCGCAGCAGCTGCCCCGGGTCGAGCAGGCTCCCGGAGCCGCGGCCACCGGTGGGTGCCGTCGGCGGCGTGCGTGGTGCTGGAGCCGTGGGGGACAGGGTCGATGCGGTCATGACAGACCCTCCGCGAGCGGACCGAGGAACAGGGCAGGGATGTAGGTGAGGGCGATCAGGACGACGACCACCCCGAGGAGCAGCCCGACGAACAGCGGGCCGTGCGTGGGCAGCGTGCCCGCGGTCGCGGGCACCTTCGACTGCCGCGCGAGGGAACCGCCGAGGGCGACGGCGAAGGCGATCGGCAGGAACCGGGCCAGCAGCATGCACAGGCCGAGGCTGATCTGGTACCAGCGGTCGGTGACGGTGAGCCCGGCGAATGCCGAGCCGTTGTTGTTGCTGGCCGAGGCGTAGGCGTAGAAGATCTCGGTCAGACCGTGGGCCTGGCTGCCCTTCGAGCCGGGAAGGTTGCCCGATGCGGAGTTGAGCAGCGCACCCAGCTGCCCCTTCTGGGCGATGGTCGACGCGGCGCCGGCGAGGACGAACACCGGCGTCGTCAGGATGTAGAGGCTCGCGAGCTTGATCTCCCGCCCGCCGAGCTTCTTGCCCAGGTACTCCGGCGTGCGCCCGACCATCAGGCCGGCCACGAAGACCGCGATCACCGCGACGCTGAGGATGCCGTAGATGCCGGACCCGACCCCGCCCGGCGCGAGCTCGCCGGTGACGACGTCGAACACCGTCCCGCCGCCGCCCAGGGCCGTGAAGCTGTCGTGGAAGGAGTTCACCGCGCCGGTGGAGGTCAGCGTCGTCGACGCCGCGAACACCGAGCTCGCCGGGATGCCGAACCGCAGCTCCTTGCCCTCCAGGGCGGCGCCGACCAGCTGCGGGACGACACCTCGGTGCGCGGTTTCCGCCCAGTCGATCAGCCCGATCATGGCGACCCAGATCGACACCATCGTCGCCAGGATCGCGAAGCCCTGCCGGCGGTCGCCGACCATCCGCCCGAACGTCCGGGTGAGGGAGAACGGGATGACGAGCAGCAGGTAGATCTCGAACAGGTCCGACAGCGCGTTCGGGTTCTCGAAGGGGTGCCCGGAGTTGGCGTTGAACGGGCCGCCGCCGTTGGTCCCGATCTCCTTGATCGCCTCCTGGCTGGCGATCAGCCCACCGGGGAGGCTCTGCTTCTGGCCCACGAGGGAGGTGACGTGGGTGAACACGTGCAGGTTCTGCACCACCCCGGTGGCCAGCAGGACGACCGCGGCGACGATCGCGAGCGGCAGCAGGATCCGCAGGGTGGCCCGGGTCATGTCGACCCAGAAGTTGCCGAGGCGGTCGCTGCGCGAGCGGGTGAAGCCGCGGACCAGCGCGACCGCGGCGGCGATCCCGACGGCTGCGGACAGGAAGTTCTGGACCGTCAGACCCGACGCCTGGGAGACGATCGACATCGTCGACTCGCCGGAGTAGGACTGCCAGTTCGTGTTCGTCACGAAGGATGCGGCGGTGTTGAACGCCACCGCCGGCGCCACCCCGGGGAACCCGCCGCTCAGCCCGAGGTGGGACTGGGTCCGCTGGAGCGCGTAGAGCGCCAGCACCCCGACCGCGCTGAACGCCAGCAGGCTGCGCAGGTAGGTGGCCCACCGCTGGTCCGCGTCCGGCTCGACGCCCATCGCGCGGTACAGGACCCGCTCGACGCGACTGTGGCGGGTCGCCATGAACACCCGCGCCATGTAGTCGCCGAGGAACTTCCACGACACCCCGAGGGCCGCCACCAGGACGGCGAACTCCAGGAGCCCCGCCACCCAGTCCGCCATCAGAAGCGCTCCGGGAACAGCAGGGCGACGACCATCAGGGCGGCCACGGCCACGGCGACGGCCAGGGCGATCGCTTCGGGGAGGCTCACAGCTTCTCCAGACCGCGCACGACCACAGCGAGCAGCGCGAAGACGGCGATCACGATCAGCACGTAGGCCAGGTCGGCCACGGCACGGTCCTCTCGACGGACTGACAGACGGACAGGTGGGTCGGCACGGCACACCGAGCGCACCAGTGGCTGCCCGTCCCGATGCACTCGGGCTCCGGCGGCACCGGCGGTCCCCTCAGCCTCGGAGCGCCGGTGCCGCGCCGGGTCCGGCGTTGAGGAGGTGTTGACCTCCGCGCCCGGGGTCCTGACGAGTCCCTGACCTCGACCGCCCGGCGCACCTCGACCGCCCGGTTGACCGCCGCCGCCCGGCCGGACGGGTCCGGGCAGGATGAGCGTGGTGACCGAGCCGTCGAGCGCCGCGCCCGGGGGCGCAGCGCCCGCCGCGGAGGTGGCAGACCTGGTCAAGCGCTATCCGAAGCGTCCGGTCGACGCGGTCCGCCGGCTCAGCTTCAGCGTCGCCCGCGGGGAGGTCTTCGGCCTGCTCGGGCCGAACGGCGCCGGCAAGACGACGACGGTCGGCGTCCTCACGACCCGCGTGCGGGCCACGTCGGGCCGGGCCTGGGTGGCCGGCATCGACGTCGCCGCCGATCCAGCCGGCGCCCGGGCCCGCCTCGCGGTCGTCCCCCAGCGGGCCAACCTCGACCGGTCGCTGTCGGCGGTGCAGAACCTGACCTTCCACGCCGCGTACCACGGGGTACCGCGAGCCACCCGCAACGCGCGTGCGGCGGAGCTGCTCGACCAGTTCGGCCTCGGTGACCGCGGCGCGGACAAGGTCGACCGCTACTCCGGTGGCCAGGCGCAGCGCCTGATGATCGCCCGCGCGCTGATGCACGCCCCGGAGGTGCTGTTCCTCGACGAGCCGAGCACCGGGCTGGACCCGCACGCCCGGCTGTTCGTCTGGGACCGGATCCGCGACCTGGCGCGCGGTGGGGTCACCGTCGTCCTCACGACCCACGACATGGACGAGGCGACGGCGCTGTGCGGGCGGGTCGGGATCGTCGACAACGGGTCTCTGCTGGCACTGGACACACCCGAGGCGCTCACCCGGTCGCTCCCGGGCACGTCGAGCCTGGAGGTGACGGCCGCACCGGCGGCCGCCCGTGACGGCCACCGTGACGGTGGCGGCAGCGGAGACGTCGACGGCGGGGACCTCGACGGCGGTGACCTCGACGGCGGTGGGTCGGACGCGGCGGCGGTGGCGGCGGCCGTCCGGCGGCTCCCGGGCGTCACCGACGTCGAGCCCGCCGGTGTCCCCGACGGCCAGCTCCGACTGCGGGTCTTCGTCGACGCCGCGCCGGCGAGCCTGCTGGGCCCCGTGACCGAGACCCTGACGGCGCACGGCGCGCGGGTCACCGACGTCGCCATCCGCGAGGCCAGCCTCGAGGACGTCTTCATCTCCCTGACCGGGCGGGGGCTGCGGTGAGCACCCGCAGCGCCCGGGCGGCGCTCGCGATCCTCTGGCGCGACCTGTTCGTCACCTGGCGCGAGCTGCCCACCTTCGCCGCGCAGGTGATCCTCCAGCCGCTGTTCCTGCTGTTCGTGTTCGGCAAGGTCCTCGGCTCACTCGGCTATACCCGGCCCGGCTACGCCGACCTGCTGTTCCCCGGGGTCCTCGCGCTGACGGCGTTCCTGACGGCGCTGCAGACGACCGCGCTCCCGCTGGTCATCGACTTCTCGTTCTCCAAGGAGATCGAGGACCGCCTGCTCGCACCGACGACCACGTCGATGGTGGGACTGGAGAAGATCGTCTTCTCGACGCTGCGGGCGCTGTGCGCGGCCGCGCTGATGTTCCCCCTCGGGCGCCTGGTCCTCGGACACCTGCCGTGGCACGCCGGCGCGCTGCTCCCGGTGGTGGCATTCCTCCTGCTCGGGTCGCTGACCGGGGCCGCGATCGGCCTGACGCTGGGGACGCTGGTCACCCCGGCGCGGCTCAACATCGTGTTCGCCCTCGTCCTGACACCACTGCTGTTCACGGGCGCGACCCAGTACCCGTGGCCGTCGCTGTCGCGGCTGCGCTGGTTCCAGGTGCTGACCGCGTGCAACCCGCTCACCTACGTCAGCGAGGGCATGCGGTCCGCGCTGACACCGGCCGTGCCGCACCTGACGCCGTGGGTCTGCGCCCTCGCGCTGCTGGGGTTCCTCGCCGTCTTCACGGCCACCGGGGTGCGCGGCTTCCTCCGCCGCGCCCTGGACTGACCGCCGGCGTGGGCGGGCAGGTGTGGCCCCTGGTGGCCGTCGCCGCGGTCATGGTGGCGGGCGGGCTCGCCCTTGCGCGGTACGCCCGTCCCCGCCGAGCCGACCGCCGGTACCGCCAGGCGATGCTCAACGGCTTCGCCACCGCCCTGCTCGGCCTCGTCCTGCTCGTGATCGCCGTCCTCCGCGCGCGGCGCTGAGGCTGGGTCTCGGGCGGTTGTGGCAGCGGCGTCCAGGCGGTGGTGCGAGCGGCGGTCCACCGGCGAGCTCCGGCGCAGCGGGGCGGCGGCGTCAACGGTGGGACGTAATCTGGCGCCAGAGCTGTCACCGGCCCCGTAGCTCAGTGGATAGAGCAGTGGTTTCCTAAACCGCGTGTCGCTGGTTCGAGTCCAGTCGGGGCCACCACAAGCGCGCTGTCCGGGATCGACAGTGGACGGCCGCTGGCGGATCCGAGCGCCCGCTTCGGCGGCGTCGGGTGTCGATCGGGGACGGTCGGGGCGGCGAGGGTGTGTCCGAGTCGAACGTGTGTTCGACCGTCGTGCCACACTGCCGGCATGCACGGATCCGGCTGTCCGAACCCCCACGGCGACCTGTGGGCCGCGGCCGACGGGACCTACCGGTGTCCGCGGTGCCGGTGGGCGCTGACGCCCCGGGAGGCCGAGGTGCCGGGTGACTGTCAGAGCGTCGGCCACCGCTGGCGCCGCGTCCGCCGGGACCAGAGCGTGGTCTACGGGTGCGTGGTGTGCACCGCGCTGCACGTCGTGTGAGCCGTCCGGCGCGTCGTCATCACCGCTGGATTCGGGACACCTCGACGCGCGGGTCAGACCTCGGTGACCGAGCGGTTGAGGAACGGCGGGTGGTCGGCGTCGCGGCCCGCCCGGTCCGCCATCGCGACCGCCTGGCGGTGGAACCGCACCAGCTCGGCCTGCGGGTCGAGGCTGGCCACCTCGAGCGTGGCGCCGGTGGCCCGGATCGCGGCGGCGGTCGTCGCCGGGACCGGTGAGAAAGAGAAGACGAGCGACGCCGGCCCGGCGCAGGAGATCGGCCCGTGCTCGTACTCCGCGATCGGGTAGGCCTCCGTCCAGGCGCCGGCCGCCTCCCGGCACTTCAGCGCGGCCTCGTGGGCGAGCCCGAGTGTCCAGCCCGTCCCGAGGAACACCAGGTGGGTCAGCTGCGCCGGTGGCAGCGGTGCGGTGAGTGCCTGGCGCGCCTGGTCCGGGAGCGCCGACAGGTCGACACCGAGGGACGCCCGGAGCACGGTCAGGGCGGTCGTCGCGAATCGGGTCTGCACGACCGACTGCTCGTCGGCCCAGTCCAGCACCAGGTGCGCACCCGCCAGCAGGTCGATCGGGCTGTCCGGTGTGCCCACGACGGCGACGGTCCGGTTGGTGTCGGCGACCGAGCGGGCGAGCTCGGCGACGTCGGCCGTCGTGCCCGACCGGGAGAGCAGCAGCACCGTCTCGGCCGGGTCGACGCCGGTCATCTCGGCGGGGATCGCCGCGCGGGTCGGGCCGATCCCCGCCCGGCTCCGCAGCTGGGCATAGCTGTCGCCGATGTAGTACGAGGTCCCGCAGCCCACCACGACCACGGCGTCTCCCGGGCCGGGCAGCATGGCGAGGCCGGCCGCCCCGAGGGCCGCCGCCCGCTCCCACAGCTCGGGCTGGCTCGCGATCTCCGCTCGTGTCAGCGCGCCTGGCGTGGTCCCGGTCACGGTCACCGTTGCTCCCTCTGTCGTCGTGTCGTCGGTGGGTGGCCGCGTCGCTCACGGTAGGGAGGCGGCGCGGCGCTGGCAATGTCCGCCGGGCATGTACGTCCACCCGGGTGCGCCCGATCGTGCACGACACACACTCGTAACGTGCAGATCGTTGCTCGGAACCGCTCGATCCTGGTAAGCAGTCCACCACGACCCGACTCCGACGGCGCTGTCGCCGTGGTCGGCCACCTCGAGAGGACCAGGCCATGGCTCTGTCCCGCCGCACCGTGCTCACCGGCGCCGCCTCGTCGGCCGCCGTCCTCGGCCTGGCCGGCTGCAACGGCCTGTCGAAGTCGACCACCACACCGAACGGCGGCGGCGGCGTCACGTCCGCGAGCCCCGGCGCCTCCTCGACCGACGGGTCGACCACCGGCGGCGGCGGGTCGAAGCCGGTCTCGCTGGAGTTCCTCAACTGGTCGAGCCTGAAGACCGATCCGGAGTACCTCGGCTTCCAGAAGGTGATCGAAGCCTTCCACGCGGCGAACCCGGACATCACGGTCACCCAGAAGGCGGTCCCCTACACGAGCGTCGCCACCACGGTCGACGCGCGGCTGCAGGCCAACACCCCACCCGACCTGTTCCGGGTGTCCTACATCGACATCGGGCTCTACAGCTCGAAGGGCGTGCTCTACGACCTGTCCTCGACGTTCAGCCCGGCCGAGGTCAAGGAGTTCATCCCGGCGTTCTGGTCCGGCGTCAGCTACCAGGGCAAGCCGTACGGCGTCCCGCACCAGACGGACACGACAGCGATCGCGTACCGCAAGGACGCCATGGCGGCGGCGGGCATCACCCGCCTGCCCACCACCGTCGCCGATGCCTGGACGTGGGAGGAGTTCGCGGCCAACTCGGCGAAGCTCAAGAAGACGATCACGGCCAAGAACCGCTACCCGTTCGCGTACGACTGGCAGCAGGCCGGCGCCTACCGCTGGCTCACCTGGCTGTACGAGGCCGGCGGGTCGATGCTCGACAGCTCGCTGAAGAAGGCGACGCTCGACTCGCCCGAGGGACTGGCCGCGCTGAAGTACACCAAGGACTTTTTCACCCAGAGCTGGGTCCCGAAGAACACGTCGGTGAAGAGCACCACCTACACCGACACCGCCTTCATCGCCGGGACGGTCGCGATGTCCTTCATCGGGGACTTCCTCGTGTCGGAGATCGCGACCGGGGTCAAGTTCGACTGGGGCGTCATGCCGCAGCCCAAGGGCAAGACGGCGTCGTCGGACCTCGGCGGCAACGCGGTCGTCGCGACGAAGGGCGGCAAGAACCCCGAGGCGGCGGCGAAGTTCCTCAAGTTCCTCGCGTCCGCCCCGCAGATGGAGATGTTCTGCGCCATGACCAACGAGCTGCCGACGCGGGTGGCGCTGACCAAGGCCGACATCCCCTTCGCCACCTCGAAGCCGCTGATGAAGGTGTTCGTCGAGCAAGCGACCACCCTGACCGCGCCGCAGGTCGCGGAGGTGACCGTCCCGGCGTTCGGGCAGATCAACACCATCCTCGCCAACGGTCTCGAGTCGGTCTTCGTGAGTGGCGCCGACCCGAAGAGCGCGCTGTCCTCGATGGACGACAAGATCACGAAGGCGATCTCGGCGCCGTGACCGGTGACGCGCAGCGCCTCGGGTCGGGCGTGGGGCGCCCGGCGCCCGATTGCGGCGCCCGAGGCGTGACCGTCCCGGCGGCCGCAGCAGACCTGGAGGAGGCGAGTCATGACTGACACCGCGCTCGGCCCCAACCCGGTGATGGCGGGCCCCGCGACGATCCGCGGGGGGCGGTCCCGGCGGGCGTCGAGCAGGCGCGACGCGATCGCGGCACTGTTCTTCGCCGGCCCGAACCTCATCCTGATCGCGATCTTCCTGGTCCTGCCGCTGATCCTCGCGTTCGTCCTGAGCTTCTACGCCTACAGCGGTTTCGGCAGCACGACGTGGGTCGGACTCGCGAACTACCGCGAGATGCTCGGCGACTCGGTGTTCTGGCGGGCGCTGCTCAACACCGGGATCTTCACCCTGCTGACCGTGCCCGTCGGGATGGCCCTCGGGCTCGGCCTCGCCGTCCTCATGAACTCCGTGCTGCCGGGCCGCGTCGTGTGGCGGACGATGATCTACCTGCCGCTGGTCATCTCGGGAGTCGCGACGGGCCTGGTCGGCAACCTGCTCTTCGACGAGAACATCGGCACCATCAACAAGATCATCAGCCACCTCGGCGTCGGCAGCCTGCACTGGCAGTCCGAGGGTCCGCCCGCGCTCATCTCCGTCGTCATCGTGACCCTCTGGATCCGGGTCGGCTTCGACATGATCATCTACCTGGCCGGCCTCCAGGGGATCTCCCCGGAGTTGTACGAGTCGGCCAAGGTCGAGGGCGCCACCGCCTGGCAGCAGTTCCGGGCGATCACGGTCCCGCTGGTCGGGCCGTCCACCTTCTTCCTGCTCATTATGAACGTCATCTACGCCTTCCAGATCTTCGACACCGTCTTCATCATGACCCAGGGCGGGCCGGGGGAGTCGACGGAGGTGCTGGGGACGCTCGCCTACAAGCTCGGCTTCGGAGCCGCACGCCAGCAGGGCTACGCGGCAGCGATCGGAGTGGTGATCTTCTTGTTGACCCTCGTGTTCACCGCGATCCAGTGGCGCGCGAACCGCTCGCGGGACCTCGCCGGATGAGCGCGTCCGGGATCAGCACGGGTGCCCGCGTCGGTGCGACCGCCACGGGCACGACGGCCGACGGTGTCGCCGTCGGGCGGCGGCCGGTGCGCCGCCGGAGCCGACGCGGGGTGGTGGTGCGCACCGTCCTCGCCGTCGTCGCGGGGCTCGTCTTCCTCGCACCGCTGTACCAGATGGTGATCACCGCGTTCAGCCCGCACGACGACGTCTTCGGGCAGTCGTTGCACCTGTGGCCCTCGACGCCCACGCTCGGCAGCTTCCGGTTCATCCTGGACAATGAGCCGGTCTGGACCTGGTTCCAGAACTCGGTCGTGGTGGCGACCCTGACGACGATCCTGACGGTCGTGCTCAATGTCCTCGCCGGCTACGCCTTCGCGAAGCTGCGGTTCCCGCTCAAGACGCCGCTGTTCCTCCTGCTGCTGGGCACGATGATGATCCCGACGCAGGCGATCATCGTGTCCCAGTTCCGGATCGTGCTGCGGCTCAACCTGTTCGGCACCTTCTGGGCGGTCATCATCCCGGGGGCCGCCGCGGCCTTCGGGATCTTCCTGTCCCGCCAGTTCGTGCTCGCCATCCCCGACGAGCTCCTCGAGGCCGCCAAGGTCGACGGTGCCGGCCGGCTGCGCACCTTCGTGTCGATCGTGCTGCCGCTGTGCAAGCCGCTGCTGGCCGTCCTCGCATTGCTCACGTTCATGTACCAGTGGAACGACTTCCTCTGGCCGCTGATCGCCCTGCAGACCAACACCCTGTACACGCTGCCCGTCGGCCTGCAGTTCCTGCAGGGACAGTTCACGAACAACTACCCGGCGATCATGGCGATGGCACTCCTGTCGTGCCTGCCGATGGTCGTCCTGTTCCTCGCCTTCCAGCGCTACTTCGTCCAGGGGCTGGCCAGGTCGGGCATCCGGTGAGCCTGACGTACCTCTCGACGCTGCAGTTCGACGACGCGTGGCTGGCGGCGTTGCGGTCCGCGGTGCCGGGGCTGGCGGTCCACCAGGTGCCCGCTGCCACGGCGGCCGAGTTGCCGGCGGAGCTGTGGGGTCGCGTCGACGTCCTGCACACGGCCACCGCACTGCCGGACCCCGGGGACGCCCCCCGGCTGCGCCTGGTGCAGCTCGACACGGCCGGCGTCGACCACGTCGCCGGGACGGCCCTGTGGCGCAGCGACGTCCCGATCGCGAGCCTCGGCGGGATAGCCGGCGTCCCGATGGCCGAGTACGTGCTGATGTCCGTGCTCGCCCTGGCGCACCGGGTGCCGGCGCTGCTGGCCGCCCGGGCCGCGCACGACTGGGCGCCGACACCGGACCGCCTGCGGGCCTTCACCCCGCAGGCGCTGCCGGGGTCCACCATGCTCGTCGTGGGCTACGGGCGGATCGGCCGCGAGGTGGCCCGCCTGGCGCGGGCCTTCGGCATCGAGGTGATCGGGGTCCGACGCCGGGCCGAAGCGCTGCGGGCGCCGGTGGACGGGACCGTCGCCGGCGAGGTCGGCCCGCCCGATCCCGGCGGCCCGGTCCGCCTGGTGTCCCTCGACCAGCTGCCCGACGTGCTGCCGCTGGCCGACCACGTCGTCGTCCTGCTGCCGTCGACGCCGGCGACGTGGGGGTGCCTCGACTCGGCGGCGATCGCGCTGCTGCGCCCGGGAGCCACGGTCGTCAACGCGAGCCGGGGCGGGATCGTGGACACCGCCGCACTGGTGGCCGCGGTGCACGCCGGGCGACTCGCCGGGGCGGCCCTCGACGTCTTCGACGTCGAGCCGCTGCCGGCCACGGATCCACTGTGGGACGACCCGCACATCCTGCTCACCCCGCACGTCGCGGGTTTCGCCCCCCGCTACGCCGAGGGCGTCGCGCAGCTGGTCACCGACAACCTCCGGCGCCTGGTCGCAGGACGGCCGCTGCTCAACCTCGTCGACCGTGAGTCGGGGTACTGACCGTGCGGGCGCAGTGATGCTGCTCGAACGGCGGCGTGAGCTCCTGCAGCTGATCCGGATCCACGGCACCGGTCAGGTGACCGAGCTGGCGACCAAGCTGGGTGTCAGCCCGTCGACCGTGCGTCGTGACCTCAACGACCTGCACGGACAGGGACTGCTGGCCCGGGTGCACGGCGGCGCGATGGCCAGCACGGAGTTCGAGTCGAGCCCCGTCGTCCGCTCGGTGGACGCCGAGGCGCAGAAGAACCTGATCGGCGCCCGCGCCGCCCGGCTCGTCCAGGACGGGTCGACGATCCTCGTCACCGGCGGCACGACCACCGAGGCGATGCTCGCGCACCTCGCCGACCGGACCGGGCTCACCGTGATCACCAATGCGCTGCCGATCGCCGGCGCGCTGGCCCGCTTCCCCGGCGTCGACGTCGTGGTCCTCGGCGGGCTGCTGCGCCCGGGCGAGCTGTCCCTGCTGGGCCACCTGACGGTGGCGGCCCTTCGGGAGCTCAGTCCGGAGCTGGTGTTCACCGGCGTGTTCGGGGTGGACGCCGAGGCCGGGGTGACCGGTGCGCACGTCCGCGAAGCGGCCACCGACCGGGAGATCATCGCTCGCGCGCGGCGGCTCGTCGTCCTGGCCGACGCGAGCAAGGTCGGCCGCATCGGACCGGCCCGCCTCGCCGACGCCGACCGCGTCCACACCCTCGTCACCGACGCCGGTGTCGACCCCGTGGAGATCGCAGCCCTGGCGGCACTGGGCGTGTCGGTGATCATCGCCTGACCCCGGCCCGGAGCCGCCGTGCCGCGTCCCGGCGACGACCTCCCCCAGCCCTGTACGACGACCCCCGCACGACGACCCCCGCACGACGACGGAGAGGAACGGACATGGACGGCGCCGCAGCGGCGCTGGTGGACCCCCACCACGCGATGCGCCAGGCCCAGGACAGGCGGTTCGAGCGGGAGGGCATCCCGATGGTGCTCGCCCTGTTCGACGAGGACTCCGAGGACCGCCGGCTCCCGCCGACGACGGAGCCGGCCGTGCTCCGCGGTGGTGCGGCCTACGCGGACCTGACCGGCAGGTGGAGCGCGCAGCTCTACCCGCAGGCCCGCGACACCGACCTCGCCGCCTCGATCGTGGTCCTGCAGGCGATGTCGCACGGACACCTGCTGCCCGCCGCCGTCGACCTCGACCCAGACCCAGACCCCGACCTCGACCCAGACCTCGAGCACGACCTCGACCCCGACACCGGTGTCGGCACCGGGACGTCGCGGTGAGCGCGCGCACGGCCGTGCACCACGTCCCCCGCGGTCCGCGCACCGCCGAGGTCCCCGCGGTTCCGCCCGCCGTCCGGTCGGGCAGCCAGTCCCGGTCCGGCGTCGAGCCGCTGCTCGGCGTCGAGTCCCGGTCCCACGTCCAGCCCCTGCCCAGCGTCGAGGGCCTGCCCGGACCGCTGGCCCCGCCCGGGGAGGCCGCCCAGAGCCTGCGTGCCCACCGCGATGCGTTCAGCCGTGGGCACTTCCTGCGGGTCGTGAACTGGCACAACACCCCTGCCAGCGCCGCGGACTCCCTGCGCCACCAGCTCGCCCGGTACGCCCGGGCGTTCGCACCCGTCGGGCTCGCCGACCTCGACCGGTTCTACGAGACCGGCGCCTGGCACCTGCCGCGTCCAGGGTTCATGCCGGTCTTCTACGAGGGCTACCGGAACTCCGCCGAGGTCGCCGGGCCGATCCTCGACGAGCTCGGGCTCACCGGCTGGTTCTTCATCTGCACAGGCTTCCTGGACACCCCACCGCCGCAGCAGGAGGCGTTCGCCCGGGCCCACTACATCGGCCTCGTGCAGGAGGACCTGGACCGGGACCGTCCGATCGCCATGACGTGGGACCAGGTCCGCGACCTGTCGACGCGCCACGTCGTCACTCCGCACACCGCCAGCCACGAGTCGGTGGCCTGGATCCGCAGCGACGAGGACATCGAACGCGAGATCATCGAGCCGAAGCGACGGATGGACGCGGTCACCGGCCAGGACTCGGCGTGCTTCGCCTGGCTCGCGGGCACCCACTACGGCCACGACCCGGTGAACGACGAGGCCGTGCGCCGCGCCGGGTACCGCTACGTGTTCTCCAACACGATGATCCAGCGGCTGCCGCGCCCGTCGCACGGGTCCACGCGGTGACGCCGCCGTCGACGTCGACCGGCTCGCCCGGCCCGCAGCTGGCCGCGCGGCACCAGCCGAGGACCGGCCCGCCGAGCCACGGGGACGGCGGGAGGCGTGTGCTGGTGCTGATCGGTGCCGGTAGCGCGGTGTTCACCCGCGGTCTGCTGGCCGACCTCATCGGTGCCCCGGACCTCGGCTCCTGGGAGATCCGCCTGGTCGACATCGACGCGACCGCGCTCACGGTGGCGCACCGCCTCGCCGAGGCGATGGTCGAGGCGCGGTCGGCGTCGGGAACGATCCGGGTGCGCTCCGACGTCGAACGCACGGCGATGCTCCCGGGCGCCGACCTCGTGGTGACGTGCGTCGGCGTCGGCGGGCGCCCGGCGTGGCAGGCCGACCACGAGGTGTGCCAGCGGCACGGCGTCTTCCAGCCCGTCGGGGACTCGATCATGCCGGGCGGCATCTCGCGGCTGCTGCGGACGGTCCCGGTGCTGGTCCAGGTGGCCCGCGACGTCGCGGAGCTGGCGCCGGATGCGCTCTTCTTCAACTACAGCAACCCGATGACGGCCAACATCATGGCCATGACGGCCCAGACCGGCGTCGACGTCGTCGGACTCTGCCACGGCGTGCACCACATCCAGCGGGAACTGGCCGCCTACATCGACGCCCCGTTCGAGCGCACCTCCACCCTCTACGCCGGCATCAACCACCTGACGTTCCTCTACGACTTCCGCCTCGACGGGGTGGACGCGTGGCCCGCGGTGCGCCAGCGCCTCGCCCGGGAGCTGGCCGCCGGGCCGGACGAGAAGGAGATCGGGTCGATTTTCTACGAGGGGGCGAGCACCTGGCACCACCCGTTCTCGTGGAAGATCTTCAGTCGGTACGGGGCCTTCCCGGCCGCCGGCGACCGGCACGTCACGGAGTTCTTCCCCGAGCGCTTCCCGGGCGGCGCCTACCACGGGCGGGTCCTCGGGGTCGACGCGTTCAGCGTCCCGGAGATCCTGGACTGGGGCGAGGCCCGCTACGTCGCCATGCGCGAGCAGGCCGAGGGCCGGGTGCCCCTCGACCAGACGATCTTCGAGCGCTCCGGTGGCGAGCAGGAGCAGCTGATCGCCATCCTCAGATCAGTGCTCTCCGACTCGCGACAGGTGTTCTCCTGCAACGTCCTCAACCGCGGGCTCGTGCCGGGGCTGCCCGACGACGCCGCCGTCGAGATTCCGGGTGTCGCCACCGCTCGCGGCATCCGGCCGGTCCTCGTCCCGGACCTGTCCCTGCCGCTGACGGCGATCCTCAACCGGCGGCTGTCCTCGGTGTACCTCGCGGTGGAGGCCGCCCTGACGGGCAGTCGCGACCTCGCGGTCGAGGCCGTCCTGGCCGACGGCGCCGTTCCCGACCCCGACGCGGCGGCAGCGCTGACCGACGAGCTGCTCGACGTGCAGGCGCGGTACCTCCCGGGCTTCGCGGCCGCCTGAGCGGCGCGGTCGAGTCCAGGTGCTGATGTCGACGTCGCCGCCCACGGTGGTCACCGGGCGCGCGGCCCCCAGCGGCACCAGGGCCGGCGTGCTCGTCGTCGGCGGGACCGGGATCCTCCGCCCGGCCGTGGACGCCCTGCTGGCACGGGGAGTTGCGGTGACCGTCCTCAGCCGCTCGGAGGCCCGGCTGCGGGCGCTGCCGCCGGGAGTCCGCGGAGTCGTGGGTGACCTCGACGACCCGGCGGCCCTGGCGCGGGCACTGCGGTCGTCGCGGCCCGCGCCGGGCGCGTGCCTGGCGTACCTCCCCGGAGCGGTGCCGGCCGGCGGCTCCGACGAGGCCGTCGCCGTCCTGCGAGCGGCGGTGCCCGGTCCACTGGTCGCCGTCCTCCCGAGTGCGGCTGCCGCGCCGCCATCCGAGATCGCCGACGTGCAGCCCGCGCTCGCCAGGCGTCTGGCGGCTGCCGGCGTGCCGGCCGGGGACCTCCGCGTGCTGCTGCTCGGCTGGACCGCGCCGGGAGCCGGCCCGCCGCGGTGGCACTCCCCGGCGGAGGTCTCCGGAGCGGCGCTGGAGTGCCTGGACGACCCGTCCACGCAGGTCCTGGGCGTGCTCCGACCGTGGGCTGACCGCCCCGGCGGACGGGCGGAAAGTCCGCAGCGGGTGGACGAGGGGGGCGCCAGCCCGGGGCTGGAGCTGGTGATCTCGCGGCGCGTACGGGAGTACCGCCGCATCGCCGGTCTCTCCGTCGCCGACGCTGCCCGGCGGGTGGGAGTCAGCAAGGCGATGCTGTCGAAGATCGAGAACGCCCAGACCTCGTGCAGCCTCGCGACGCTGTCCCGCCTCGCCGCGGGGCTCGGCGTGCCGGTCACCGCGCTGTTCCGCGGGATCGACGACGAGCGCGAGGCGGTGTTCACCGCGGCCGGGCACGGTGCCCGGATCAGCCGCCACGGCGCGCGGATCGGGCACGACTACGAGCTGCTCGGCCACCTGCGCGGGCCGGCGAAGGACCAGGAGGCGCTGCTGGTGACGCTGACGGAGTCCAGCGAGGTCTTCCCGCTGTTCCAGCACCCGGGCGTCGAGTTCCTGCACATGCTGTCCGGGGCGATGGTCTACGGCCACGGCGATGCGCGACACGCCATGCGACCGGGGGACTCCCTCCAGTTCGACGGACAGGGACCGCACGGCCCGGTCGAGCTGGTCGAGCTGCCGGCCCGGTTCCTCTCGGTCACCGCGCAGGAGGTGACCGGCCCGTGACCGCGCCGCCGCCGGCGGCCCGCCTGAGGTAACCGGTCGGACGCTCTTCCGTCATCGCTCGGAAACACCTACTCTCTATCGTTGGACTGTCTACCTCCAGTGGACGACACCCACCCGCGGTGGACACCTAGGAGTCGTCGATGACGCAGCCACCCCCGCCCCCGACGAGCCCGGCGGCTGTCCCGTCGCTGGCTGACCTGGCCGCGGCCACCGACACCCGTTTCGTCCTCGCGATGTTCGTCGACCTGGTGGGCAAGCCCTGCGCGAAGCTGGTGCCCGTCTCGGCAGCTGACGCGCTGCAGGCCGACGGTGTGGGCTTCGCCGGCTTCGCGGTCGGCGCCCTCGGCCAGCAGCCGCACGACCCCGACGTGCTCGCGGTGCCCGACGTCTCGACGTTCACGCCGATCCCGTTCGTGAAGCCGGGCCTGGGTCTCGTGCACTGCGACCCCACCGTCGACGGCCGGCCCTGGCCGTTCGCGCCGCGGGTGATCCTGCGGTCGGTGCTGGCCGACCTCGCCCGCGACGGGCTGCACGCCCAGGTCGGTGCCGAGCTGGAGTACTTCCTGGTCCGGCGCGACGGGAGTGGTGCTCTCGTGACCGCCGACCCGCACGACGACGCCGACCGCCCCTGCTACGACGCCCGCGGGCTGACCCGGATGTACGACCACCTGACCGCCGTGTCGACCGCGATGAACAGCCTGGGCTGGGGAAACTACGCCAACGACCACGAAGACGGCAACGGCCAGTTCGAGCAGAACTTCACCCACGCGGATGCCCTGGTCACCGCCGACCGCGTCATCAGCGCCCGGTACCTGGTGTCGATGCTCGCCCAGGCGGCCGGGATGACGGCGACCTTCATGCCCAAGCCGTTCACGGCGCGCACCGGGAGCGGCCTGCACCTGCACCTGTCGCTGTGGGACGATGCCGGCGCCCCGGCATTCCCCGACGCCGCCGACACCCGCGGGCTGGGCCTGTCGTCCACGGCCTACGCCTTCGTCGGCGGACTGCTCGAGCACGCCCGCGGGCTCCACGCGCTGATCGCGCCGATCGTCAACTCCTACAAGCGGACCGGTGCGGCGACCACGACGTCCGGCGCCACCTGGGCTCCCAAGGGTGCGACCTACGGCGGCAACGACCGAACCCACTTCGTCCGGGTGCCCGACGGCAACCGCGTCGAGCTGCGCGGCGGGGACGGCTCCGCGAACCCCTACCTGGCCACGGCGGGCGCCCTGGCGGCGGGCCTGGCGGGCATCAGGTCCGGTGCTGACCCGGGCGACCCCCGTCGGCCCGGTCCCGCGGCCCCGGCCGGCGGGCTCGGTGCCGACCCGGCGTCGCAGCCGGCGCCGCTGGCCCTGCCGAGGACGCTGCTGGAGGCCACCGAGGCCTTCGCGCGCGACCCCGTCCTGGTGGCGGCCGTCGACGCCGCGCTGGTCGGGTGGACGGCCGCCGGCGGGGAGGCGCTGCCGGAGACGGTCTCGGCGTACCTGTCCCGTCGCCAGGCCGAGGAGTTCTTCGCGTGGCACTACACGGTCTCGACGTGGGAGACCGACCGCTACCTCACGGCCTTCTAGCCCGCGCCGGCCGACAGCGCGCCCGACACCAACGCACCCGACAGCGACACGACACCTGACGACGACAACGCACCCGACAGCGACAGCGACATCGAGAGGCGGCACCAGATGTGCGGAGTGATCGGACTCCAGCTGCGTGGGGAGCTGGCGGCCGGGACCGGCGGAGCGGCGGGCGGCCGGTCTCTCGGGGCGCTGCTGACCGCGATGACGAGCCACCTCTGCGAACGCGGCCCGGACTCCGCCGGCTTCGCGGTCTACGGCGACCCGGAGCTCACGCCACCCGGGCGGTCGACGGTCAGCCTGCTCGCGGCGACCGCACCCCCGGTGGCCGACGTGGTCGCCCGACTGGCGCCACTGTTGCCCGACGCGGCCGCCCGGAGCCGCGGGCAGGCGCTGCTCGTCTCGGCGGCGGGTAGCCCGGGCGCCGTGCTGGCGGCCGTGCGGTCGACGCTGCCGGAGGTGGCCGTCACCGGACACGGCACCGCCCTCGCCGTGCTCAAGGGCATCGGGGACCCGTCCGCGCTGACCGCCGAGTTCGACCTCGCCGCGGCGACCGGCTGGCAGGGCGTGGGGCACACCCGGATGGCCACCGAGTCGGCCGTGACCGCGGCGCACTGCCACCCCTTCGCCGTCGCCCCGGACCTCGCCTTCGTCCACAACGGCTCGTTCGCCAACCACGCCACCATCCGCCGCGAGCTCGTCGCCGACGGCGTGGTGTTCGACTCCGACAACGACTCCGAGGTCGGCGCCCGCTTCCTCGCCCGGCGCCTCGACCAGGGTGACGATCTCGAGAAGGCGCTGCGGGTGCTGACCGAGACCTTCGACGGCTTCTTCACCCTCGTCGTGGCCACCGCGGACTCCCTCGCCGTCGTCCGCGACCGGGTCGCCTGCAAGCCGGCGCTGGTGGCGGTCACCGCCGACTACGTCGCGATCGCATCGGAGTACCGCGCCCTGTCGGTCCTGCCCGGGATCGCCAGCGCCCGGATCAGCGAGCCCGCCCCCGAGGAGGTGCTCGTGTGGTCGCGCTGACGGTCGGCCTGACCGACGACCTGGCCGACGACCTGAGGATCGATCTCGATGCGTCGAGCACCCGCGAGGCCAACGAGGCGCTGCGGGCGCTCACCCCGGGCTCGCGCGCGCACCTGCTCAACCCCCGCGGCCGGCACAACCTGGCTGTCGGACTGGACAGCCCGGTCCACGTCGACGTCGACGGGCCGGCCGGCTACTACGTCGGGGGGCTCGGCAAGCAGGCGACCGTCCGCGTCCACGGGCCGGCCGGGCCCGGCGCCGGGGAGAACCTGATGTCCGGGCTGGTCGAGATCGACGGTGACGCCAGCCAGAGCCTGGGCGCGTCGGCCCGCGGCGGCACGGTCGTGGTCCGCGGCTCCGCGTCGCTGCGGGCGGCCATCTCCCTCAAGGGGGCGACCGTGGTCGTCGCCGGGGACGTCGGCGCCTTCTGCTGCTTCCTCGCGCAGGCAGGGACCGTGCTCATCGGGGGGGACGCCGGGCAGGCCCTCGGCGACTCCCTCTACGAGGCCGTCATCTACGTGGGCGGCTCGATCGCCGGGCTCGGCACCGACGCCCGGGTCGAGGACCTCACGGCCGCCGACGTGGCGCGGGTGCGCGACCTCGTGCGCCTGCACGACCTCGTGGGGATCGACCCGGAGAACGTCACCCGGGTGGCGTCGGCCAGGCAGCTGTACCACTTCGACACCCAGCACACGGGAGCGTACTGATGACCGCGACGTTCACCCCCGAGGTCCTCGCCGGCATCCGGAACCGGGCCGCCCTCGGCCGGTATCCGATACGCGGTTTCGGCGCCCGGCGGAAGGTGCCGAACTTCGACGACCTGGTGTTCCTGACGGCGTCGGCGTCGCGGTACCCGCTCGAGGGCTACCGCGAGCGGTGCGACACCCGGACCGTGTTCGGCGCCGCCACCTCGTCGCAGCCGGTCGTCCTGGACATCCCCATCACGATCGCCGGGATGTCGTTCGGGGCCCTGTCCGGGCAGGCGAAGGAGGCCCTCGGGCGAGCCGCCGCCGAGGTCGGCACCTCGACGACGACCGGGGACGGCGGTATGACGGCGGAGGAGCGGGGACACTCGCGCACGCTGGTCTACCAGTGTCTGCCGAGTCGCTACGGCTTCGACCCGGACGCCCTGCGCAGCGCGGAGGCGGTCGAGGTCGTGCTGGGGCAGGGCGCGAAGCCCGGCGGCGGCGGGATGCTGCTGGGACAGAAGGTGAACCCGCGGGTGGCCGCGATGCGTGACCTTCCCGAGGGCATCGACCAGCGCTCGGCCAGCCGGCACCCGGACTGGACGGGACCCGACGACCTCCGCATCAAGATCGAGGAGCTGCGGGAGGCCACCGGCCACCGCATCCCCGTGTACGTGAAGGTCGGGGCGACCCGGGTCGACCACGACGTCTCCCTCGCGGTCGCCGCCGGGGCGGACGTGGTGGTGGTCGACGGGATGCAGGGCGGCACCGGCGCGACCCAGGACGTGTTCATCGAGGACACCGGCATCCCGACCCTGGCAGCGGTCCGGATGGCCGCGGACGCCCTGTCCGGGCTGGGGGTCACCGGCCGGGTCGGGCTGATCGTGTCCGGTGGGATCCGGACCGGTGCTGACGTGGCCAAGGCCCTGGCCCTCGGTGCGGACGCCGTGTCGATCGGTGTCGCCGCGCTGGTGGCCCTCGGGTGCAACGACTCGGCCTGGACGGAGCCGGACGGGACCCGCCACGACGTCACCGACGAGTACAACGCTCTCGGTGTGACCCCGGGCACCTGCACCCGCTGCCACACCGGCCGTTGCCCGGTGGGCATCACCACCCAGGACGAGGTGCTCGGGGGCCGCCTCGATCCTGTGACGGCAGCCGTCCGGGTGGCCAACTACCTGCGGGCACTGACGATGGAGACGACGATGCTGGCGCGGGCGTGCGGGAAGTCCGACGTGCACCACCTCGAGCCGGACGACCTGGTGGCACTGACGGTGGAGGCGGCCGCGATGGCCCGGGTCCCCCTCGCCGGCACCAGCTGGATCCCGGGCACATGACCCCGCTCGCCGGACGGACGTTCCCGCACCAGGTGTGCGGGCGGCTGCGACTGTCGTGTCGAACAGCGTCGTGACTGGAGGATCGGACAGCGTCGTCACGGGAGGACCGGACAGCGTCGTCACGGGAGGACGGCCCAGCGAAGTCCTGCACAGCGACGCCCCGCGCGATCTGACGGCGACCGTGGACGTCGTGGTCGTCGGGGCCGGACTGGCCGGTGCGGCGGCCGCGGCCGCACTGACCGCGCGGGGGAGGTCGGTCTGCGTGCTGGAGGCGGCCGCACCGGCGGGCCGCCACGGCAGCTCGCACGGGTCGGCGCGCATCTTCCGGCGCGCCTACCCCGACCCGTTCTGGGCGGCGCTCACCGGACGGGCCCTCACCGGCTGGCGCGACCTCGAGGCCCGCAGCGGGCGGACCCTGCTGCGCCTGACCGGCGGAGTCGACCACGGTGCCGCCCGCCACCCGGAGCTGGTCGCCCAGGCGCTCACCGCGTGCGCCGTCCCGCACGAGCTGCTCGACCCGGCTGCGGCGACCGAGCGCTGGCCGGGCCTCCGCTTCGCCGGGCCGGTGCTGTTCCACCCGGACGCCGGCCCGCTGGATCCCGAGCGCGCGGTCGCGGCGATGCTCGACCTGGCCCGCGCCGACGGCGCCGTGGTGGCCACGTCGACACCGGCCGTGTGGATCGAGACCACCTCCGACGCCGGTCCGGGCAGCCGGAGCGGTGTCCGGGTGCACACGCCCGCCGGCACGGTGACCGCCGCCGTCGCGGTGCTCGCGGTCGGCGCGTGGCTGCCCCCGGTGCTCGACGCGCTCGGCGACCCCGTCCTCACCGCCCGGGTGCCCCGCCTCGACGTCCGCCAGCACCAGGTGTTCCACCTGCCCCGCCGGGTGCCGCCGCCGGCGGGGACCGTCGACGACTGGCCGATCCTGGTGCACCAGCTCGCGCCGGGGGAGGGAGGCACCGGACCGGACGACGCGGACTCCCTCTACGGGCTGCCCGGCGGGCGTGACGCGGGCGACGCCGGCGGCATCAAGGTCGCCGAGCACGACCGCGGCATCGCCACCACCGCGGCGACCCGCGACGGCGTCGTCGACGAGCGCAGCCGCCGCCGGGTCCGCGACTACGTCGAGCGCTGGCTGCCGGGGCTGCTCCCGGAGCCCTATGCCGAGGCCAGCTGCCTGTACACGAACACCGCGGACGAGGACTTCCTGCTCGACCGGGCCGGACCGCTGGTGCTCGCCTCGCCGTGCTCGGGACACGGCGCGAAGTTCGCGCCGGTCGTCGGGGAGCTGATCGCGGACCTCGCGACAGGTGCCGCGCCGATCCCGCGATTCGCCCTGCGAGCTGCTGCCTGACGAGCGGCTCGACCCGTCGTGATCTCGCCGTTATCTGCAGACGAGCGCAGGCGCAACCCGGAAGGGTGGTGTCTCAGTCGGCGGATCAATTACCGGCGCAATTCGACTGAGACGCCCGAAGTCCTTGACAGGTTCCCGCCTCGTGGGTCATCTTCAGCCGGTCCCGCACGAGCGGGCAGTCCGGATGACGCCGAGTCCTGTCAGCATCCGGGGCACCGACACCGCTGGCAGGAGCGGGGGACCCAGGTGAGACGGACCGTCCGGTGCAGACCGGCGTCCTCGGGGTGAAGCCGCACGCGCGGCCGGGCGGCCTTCCGCCCGAACCCGACAGGTCATCCTCCGAAGGCGGTTGGAGGTTCCTGCATGCCTGCACATCGTTCGTACTCGACTGCCCCGACGCTGCCCGCCACGGCATCCCTCGGGAGCCCGTCGACCAGACCGTTCCCGGCGCGCGCATTCGGCGATCGGTCGGCGCGGTCGCTGCGCCACCGCCTCGCGACGGTCGGCGTCAGCGCTGCGCTGGTCGTCGGTGGGCTCGGTCTCACCGCGCCGACGGCGGCAGCGGCTGTCCCGACCACGGCCGCCGCTGTACCGACCGCGGCCGCCGCTGGCCCGACGGTCGCCGTGCGCGCTGCGGCCCCGACCACCAGCTCCACCGCGACGACAGCCACCGCGGCCCAGACCGCAGCGCTCGCCCACGCCCGGGCGGTCGCCCACGCCCGCGCCGTGGCTGCCGCGAGGGTCCGGGCTGCGACGCGGGCTCGCGCGGCGGCGAAGGCGCGCGTCCGGGCAGCGGTCGCCCGCCGAGCCCGCGCCCGGGCACTCGCCGCGTCCTCCCTCGGCTTCCGGGCGGTCCGCCTGGCCGCGAGCCGCGCCGGCAGCCCGTACGTCTGGGGCGCGGTCGGGCCCTGGTCGTTCGACTGCTCCGGGCTGGTCAAGTGGGTCTACGACCACCTCGGCCGGCAGCTCCCGCGCACGGCCGGCGCCCAGTACGGCGCCACCCACCACGTCTCCCACCACGCGATGCGGCCCGGTGACCTGGTCTTCTTCGCCAACTACGGCCGGATCTACCACGTCGCCATCTACGCCGGTGGCGGGTACATCTGGGCAGCGCCGTACCCGGGCAAGCGGGTCGAGCGCGAGAAACTGTGGACGTCGGACTTCCTCGCCGGCCGGGTGCGCTGACACGACGCTGACAGCGCGCTGACACCTCGGTCGTCGGTCACCGCACGCCGCGGGGTCCGGTCGATCGGCGGCCATCACAGGGTTGTCGACAGCGGGGCACCACCCTCTGGGGAGGTGCCCCGCTCGCCGTCCCGGGAGGACCCCGCCGGTGACCCGACCGGCCGAGGTGCCGGCACGGCACCCGCACGGCGGCGGCCCTCGCCCGCACGCAGCGGGCGCTGGGCACCTCGGACGAGCAGGCGCTGAGCCACCTGCAACGAGGAGGCGCTGAGGCACCCGGACGCAGCGACCGCGGCGCCGCGCCGGGAGGCGGTGGCCGCAGCGGGCAGGATGGCCGGGCGACGTCGTGGGTGTCGCCCGTCACCGGCCGGAGTCCGGCGCCGCCGACCGGCGGCGGGGAGGACGCTGCTCGTGGCACGCGGTCGTGCGGCCGGGGCGGCGGCGCCCTCGGTACCGACCGGCGGTCCGGGGACTGTCCAGGGCGGCGGTCCGGGCAGTGTCCAGGGCGGCGGTCCGGACAGTGTCCAGGGCGGCGGTCCGGGGGGCGGCGGTCCGGGGGGCGGCGGTCCGGGGGGCGGTGGCGCCGGTGGTTTCTCGACGTACCTGACGCTGCTCCGGGACGGCTCTGTGCGGCGGCCGTTCGCGGCGTCGGTGCTGGCCCGGCTGCCGATCTCGATGGCCCCGATCGGACTCGTCCTGCTGGTGCAGCAGGTCCGCGGCGCCTACCGCCCGGCCGGTCTCGTCACCGGGGCCTACGCACTCGGGACGGCCTGCGGTGCACCGCTGTGGGGCCGGGCGATGGACCGCCTCGGCCAGCCCACCGTGATCGCGGCGACGGCGTCGACCAGTGCCGCGCTGCTGGCGACGCTCGCCCTGACGGCGGTGCACGGCGGCGGGGACCCGGTGCTGCTCGGGCTCGCGTTCCTGGCGGGGCTGACGTTCCCGCCGATGAGCCCGGCGATGCGCGGCGCCTGGCGGGAGCTGCCCGATCCCCGGCGCCGCCGCGGGGGGTACGCGCTGGACTCCGTCGCCGTCGAGAGCATCTTCGTCAGCGGGCCCCTGGTGCTGTCCCTGCTGCTGGGCCTCGCGGTTCCCGAGGCGCCGCTGCTCATCACGGCGGCCGTCCTCGTGGTCGGCGGGGTGACCTACGCCCGGACGGCTGCCGCCCGTCGGGTGCCGAGCTCCCGCCGTCCCCGCGCCGGGCCGTCGCCCGGGGAGGCGGCTCCCCGAGAGCCCGGACCGGCAGCCCGCAGCGCCGTGCTGCGTGCCCGCGGGATTCCGGCTGTACTGCTCGCGACCGCGGGCATGGCGGTCGGGTTCGGCCAGATCGACACCTCGCTGGCGGCGACGGCCCGCACCGTGTTCGGGACGAGCACCGTGCTGGGGTACCTGTTCGCCGCGATCGCGGGCGGCTCTGTCGTCGGCGGGCTGACCTACGGCGCCCTGGCCGGGCACCGCGGCGAGGCCGCCCGGCTGCCTGTGACGCTCGGTGCGTTCGGGATCCTCCTGGTGCCCATGACGATCCTGCTGTCGGGTGGCCGGCCGTCGCTGTGGGCACTGGAGCCGCTGCTCTTCCTCGCCGGCCTCTGCATCTCCCCGAGCCTGATCATCATGGCCAACCTCGTCGACGTGCACGCGCCGGGCGCCCGGGCGAGTGAGGCCCAGGCGTGGCTTGGTACGGCGACGACCGCGGGCGCGGCGGCCGGGACCGCGCTGGCCGGCGCCCTCATCGACAGCGGCGGGGTGTCGCGCGCCCTGACCGGGGCCCTCGTCGCGATCCTGGTGGCCGCGGTCGCCGCGGCGGGCGGACAGCGGACGTGGCGTCGCGAGGCTCCCGCCTGATCCCGCCGGTCTGATCCCGCCGGTCGGCTGGTCACCAGGCCGGCGGGGTCAGCCCGCGGCGGTCAGGAGGCGGTCAGTAGGCGGCGGCGAGCACCGGGTGCCCGGCCGGGTGGCGGGTGGTGAAGGTGATCGCCAGGCGGGTGAACGCCGGGCGGTGCGCCGACATCCGGACCCGGGTGAAGTCCAGGCGCGCGGCGTAGGCGTGGTAGCGCCCGGCGGCGCAGTTCGGGAGGCAGTCGTCGAGCAGGACCACACCGACCGCGTGCCCGCGCGACGCGGACAGGTGCGTCCAGCGGACGTGGATGGCGTACGCACTCCCGTCCCCGCAGGAGATCGGGACGTGGGTGGGCCGGACCACCGGGAGCGCCGGGCGACACGCGACCCCCGGTCCGAGACGCCCGGGCCTCGCCGCCACTGCGTTGGCCGCCCGGTCCGCCACCGCCGCACGCGGGGCCGAGGTCGCGACGGCGACGGTCGCGGACGGCGTCGCCACGGCCGGATCGCGGACGGCTGCACCCGCGGTGAGCGACCCGCCGAGGGTGGCCGCGACCGCCAGGACCGCGGCCGCGGGTGCGGTGGTCAGGTACCGGTCGCGGAACGGTCGGGCGTCGGGAGTGCTCCGGAGGCTGCTCGCGCGGGGGCTGATCGCGGTGCGGCCAGTCGTGCGGACAGTGCTGGCGTGGGAGGGGATGGCGCGGGGCGTGGTCGTGCGGGGGGTGCTCATGGTCCGTCCTCGTCTGGGCTGCTCGGACGGCTCGCTGTGCCGTCGGTACCCATCTGAGCCCGGCGCGGGGCGTCCGGTTCTCGGGACGCGGTCACGTTCGGGTGACGGTCTGCCGGTCGGACGGATGGCCTCCCAGGATCGCGGAGCGTGCCCGGCTCGTTGGCCTGCTGTCCGCAGACCGTCCGCAGACCGTCCGTGAAACGTCCACAGGCCGTCCCGAGCCCCCCGTCCAGACCATCCGAACGGGCGGCACGGAGTGGTCAGCCGCCAGCCCGCCACCGCGTGCACCTAGCGTGTCGAGGTGGCCGTCGACAGGACCGTGGCCGGCGACGCCGAGCCGGTCACCGACGAGCCCCGAGAGGCTGTCTGCGCGGCTGGCCCGGCAGCCGCTGCTGACTGCCCACCGGGAGTCGAGGTGCCTCCCGACAGCCCGCCGGCGCCCGGCCGTGCCCGCGAGCTGAGTCGTCGGCGCAGCACCCGTCGCCGCTACGTCGACACCGGCCGGCGCCACCACCTCGGCGCGGCGCCGGAGCTGCTCCCCGTCTACGGCGAGGACGGCGCGATCACCGGCACGACCCGGACGTCGGTGCACCAGCTGGCGTCGCTGACGGCCCACCAGCTGGCGGCACTCGCGGCCACCGTCACCGCGGAGATGGCGGCGGCCGCGGCCACGCAGGACTACGAGACCGCGCAGAGGTGTCGCGACGAGGTCGCCGCGGTGCGGGCGGAGATCACCCGCCGCACCGCACGCTGACGGTCGGCGACCGCCCACGACCCGACCCGTCGATCCGGGGAATGTCCTTGCGGGCTTCCCGGCCGCGCGCGACGCTGCGCCCATGGAGACCGGTGCACGGGCGAGCGAGGACCGAGACGATGCACCGGCCTCTCCGAGCACCGCTGGGCCCCCGAGCACCGCTGGGCCCCCGAGCACCGCTGCGCCCCCGGTCGCCGGGAGCGCAGCGACCGCCGCGAACGCGGAGTGGCGGGCCGCCAACCGGCGCCACTGGGACGGCGTGTCCGCCCAGCACGCGGCGGGCGACTTCTACGACCTCGCCGGCTTCCGCGCCGGCCGCGACGACCTGCGCCCGTTCGAGGACGCCGAGCTCGGTCCGGTGGCCGGTCTGGACGTGGTGCACCTGCAGTGCCACCTCGGCACCGATACCCTGTCCCTCGCCCGGCGCGGCGCCCGGGTGGTCGGGCTCGACGTCTCGGGAGCGTCGATCGAGGCCGCGCGGGAGCTGGCCCGCTCGATGGGGCCGGCAGGCGCGGGCGCGGAGTTCGTCCGGGCCGACGTCGAGGACGCGGTCACCGCGCTGGACGGGCGGACCTTCGACGTCGTCTACACCGGCATCGGCGCCCTCTGCTGGCTGCCGGACCTCGACCGGTGGGCAGCGGTCGTCTCCCAGCTGCTGCGTCCGGGCGGGATCCTCTACCTGGTCGAGATCCCCACTCTCGTGCATGCCGTCTGGGACGACGGGCGCACGCTCACCGGAGACATCGTCGGGTCCCGGGCGACCCGGGACACCTACGACACCAGCTACGCGGGTGCGGCTGTCCCCGCCGACGGGCAGGTCACCTACAGCCGGAACTGGACGGTGCCGGAGGTCGCGACCGCGGTGGCCGGCGCGGGTCTGCGCCTGGAGCTGCTGGCCGAGCATGACGTCACCGACGCCCCGCTGCCCTGGATGGAGCGCGGACCGGACCGGCTGTTCCGCTTCCCGGCCGGGTGGCCGCGGTTCCCGGTCACCTATTCCCTGCGCGCCCGCAAGACCTGAGCGGGCTCGCCGGACCGCTCGGCACGCAGGCGACCCGGACCCCTCCCCGGACAGCCGGCCGCCGGGAATGGGAGAGTCGAAGGGTGTCCAGGGTCGCTGTCGTCGGTTCCGGACCCGCCGGGATCTATGCGGCCGGGGCGCTGGCCGAGCACGGCGGCATCGCCGTCGACGTCCTGGACCAGCTGCCCGCCCCGTTCGGCCTGGTGCGCTACGGGGTCGCGCCGGACCACCCGAAGATCCGGTCGGTGAGCCGGACCCTGGGCGACATCCTCCAGCACCCGGCGGTCCGGTTCTTCGGCAACGTCCAGGTGGGACGCCACCTGAGCGTCGCCGACCTCCAGCGCCACTACGACGCGGTGGTGTTCGCCCACGGCGCCGCCGTGGACCGCCGCCTGGGCATCGCAGGGGAGGACCTGCCCGGATCGGTGTCCGCCACCGACTTCGTCGCCTGGTACTGCGGGCACCCGGACGTGGCGCCCGACCGGTTCACACTCGACGCCACATCCGTGGCGGTCATCGGGGTCGGCAACGTCGCAGCCGACGTCACCCGCATCCTGGCCCGCCCGGTCACCGACCTCCACCCCACCGAGATGCCCGCGCACGTCCTGCGGGCACTGGAGTCGAGCGCCGTCCGCGACATCCACCTGATCGGCCGCCGCGGCCCGCTGCAGTCCAAGATCACGATCCGCGAGCTCCGCGAGATCGGTGCTCTCGACGACGTCGACGTCCTGCTCGACCCGCGCGACCTCGAGCTCGACGCCACGACCCGCGAGCAGCTGGACGCCGACCCGGTGCTGCGCCGCTCGTGGAAGGTGCTGCAGGACTGGTCCACCCGTGCGCCCAGCGGCGCGTCGCGTCGGATCCACGTCCGCTTCCTCGAGCGACCGGTCGAGATCATCGGCGAGCACCGCGTGGCGGGTCTCGTCCTGGAACGCAACCGGCCGCTGCCCGACGGGACCGTCGAGGGGACCGGCGTCATGTCCGTGGTGGCGGCCCAGCTGGTGCTCCGGTCCATCGGCTACCGCGGCGTCCCGCTGCCCGGGCTGCCCTTCGACCAGCGCGCCGGGATCGTCCCGCACGACCGCGGCCGGGTCCTCGACGACGGCAGACCGCTGCCCGGCCAGTACGTGACCGGGTGGATCAAGCGCGGGCCCACCGGGATCATCGGGACCAACAAGTCCGACGCGCACGAGACGGTGGCGTCGCTGCTCGAGGACCTGCCAGGCCTGCCGCCGGCGCCCGAGCGGGACCCGGACGCGATCCGTGACCTCCTGGCGGGTCGGGGGGTCACCGTCGTCACCTGGCAGGACTGGGAGGCCATCGAACGCGCCGAGATCGCGCTCGGACAGGCCCAGGGCCGATCCCGGGCGACGATCCCGCACCGCGACGACCTCCTGCGGGCCGCCGCCGCGCAGCAGGTCTGACGGCGGCCGTCACGCCCGCTCACGGCTCGTCCGCGGGCATCGGCGCGTGCGCCAGGACGAACCGGCGTTCCAGGTCCGGCGGCACCGGCCGGCGCCCGGCCAGAGCCGCCGGCAGCCGCCGCAGCACACCGGCCGCCGCCGATCGGGCTGCCGGGTCGCGGACGCTGCGCGCCGCGAGTGCCACCGTGCTCGCGGCGGCGACCCGGACCGGGCGGCGCAGCCACTCGACGAGGACGTCGTTGCGCGCCTGACGGGCCCACCGCTGCGGCGAGGACTCCCGGTCCGACGCGGGTGCGTGCCACGCGACCAGGTCGTCGACGTAGGCCAGCCCCCAGCCGGCGGCGGCGAGGTCCAGCGCCAGCAGCGTCTCCTCGCCACCGAAGAACAGCAGCTCGGAGAAGCCGCCGACCGCGAGGAAGGCACGGCGCCGACAGATCGCCGCGCACGCGGGGAACCCGAGCACCGAGGGGCCGGGCAGGCCCGGCTCGGTGCCCAGCACCGCACGCCGCATCTTGCGCGACACCCGGTCGACCCCGTCGTGCTCCCCACCGGTCAGCACCACCCGGGCGACGGCGACGGCCAGGCGGGGATGGCGTTCGAACAGGTCGGCGGCGCGATCGAGAGCACCGCTCTCCCACCACGAGTCGTCGTCGGCGAACGCGACCACCGGCGTCCGGGCGAGCTCGACGCCGACGTCCCGCGCCAGCGCCCCGCGGTTGGCCGCCAGCGCGACGAGGCGGACCGCGGGGAAGCCGCGCACCATCGCGGCCGTCCCGTCGCTGGACCCGTTGTCCACGACGGTGACGGCGACCCGGTCCGGCAGCGCGGTCAACCGGCGCAGCGTGCGCTCGAGGCTGGCCCGCCGATCGCGGGTCGCGATGACGACGGTCACGCGCGCGGAGCGATCGGTCATGGACGATCGATCGGTCGAGGACGACGGGACTGGGGCCGGCACGACGTCGATGATCGGTGACGGCGCGCCGGCTCGCCGGTGCTGGACGCTCGAACCGGCCGTCGGGCGGTCGTCCCGCGGTCGTCGGCGCCGCCCGCGGGGTGGTCCCCTACCTCGCCGTGTGAAGCGTCTGGTCGGCAGCGCGGCCGTGGTGGGTGCACTCATCGGACTGGTCGCGGTGCTGGTCGACCGCCTCGCCACCCCGACGCCAGCGAGCTTCGGCGGGTACGCGTACGCGCCACCCGCGCTACCGCTGCTCGGCCGGTCGCCGGTGTCCGATGTCGGAAGCTGGTGGCCGGGTGTTCTCGTGGCGCTCCTCGCGGCAGCGGCCCTGAGTGCTCTCGTGGCCTGGCTGGCCGTCCGCCGGGGTTGGCTGCGCCGAGACCGCTGACCGAGCCGGTGCCCGACCGGCCGGGATCGTGTGCCGAGGACCGGCTCGACGTCCAGCCGTTCACGGCACCCGGGCGGTCCACTCCTGGGTGGCGAACTTGCTCTCGGCCAGCTCCGCCGCCAGCGCCAGGGTGGCCGGGTCCACGTCGACGTCGGTCAGGCCGTAGCGGGCGCGGAAGTGGGCGACGAAGGCGTCGACGATCGCCGACCTGGGCAGCCCGGTCTGGGAGCGCAGCGGGTCGACGCGCTTGTCAGCACTGGTCGTCCCCTTGTCCGACAGCTTCTCCCGGCCGATCCGCAGGACCTCGAGCATCTTCGCGGCGTCGATGTCGTACGCCATCGTCACGTGGTGCAGCACGGCCCCGTTGGCGAGCCGCTTCTGCGCCGCTCCCGCGATCTTCCCGCCCGGGCTGGTGATGTCGTTCAGCGGGACGTAGCGGGCCTGGATCCCCAGTCCTGCCAGCGCGCCCAGCACCCAGTCGTCGAGGAAGGCGTAGGACGCCGGGAAGGACAGCCCCTCGACGAGGCTGCCGGGGACGTAGAGGGAGTACGTGATGGTGTTGCCCGGCTCGACGAACATCGCGCCACCGCCGGAGACCCGTCGGACGACGGTGACGTCGTGGCGGCGGGCGCCGTCGAGGTCGACCTCGTTGGACAGGGACTGGAACGACCCGATGATCACCGCGTTGGACGCCCACTCCCAGATGCGCAGCGACGGCGCGCGTTCGTTGTCACCGACCTGGCGGGCGATGACCTCGTCGAGTGCCATCTGCATCGCCGGGTGCTGCGGGCCGGTGCGGATGTTCTCGAAGTGGTGGTCGGCCCAGCCGGTCGCCCGTCCGAGTGCACGCCGGACCGCGACCGCCACCGAGTCCGGGTCGAAGCCGACCATGGTGACGTCCTGGCCGAGCGCGGCGGCCACGGACACCGCCAGGGTCGCGGCCGTACTGGTGTCGGGCAGGCCGGTGAGCGCCGCGTCGATCGCGCCGAGGGCCTCGTCGGGCTCGAGGAAAAAGTCACCGGAGATGCTGACGCGAGTCAGCAGCCCCTCGGCCACCTCGACGTCGGCGACGACCAGCTTGCCGCCCGGGACCTTGTACTCACCATGCACACCCGCACGCTAGGCCGCAGGTGCAGGCCGCCGCGCAGACGTCGTGACCGCGTCGAGCACCGCCACGGGTGACGACGTCCCGGCAGACGCATTCGCGGTCGACGACGGCAGGCCCGCGCCGGACGACGGGTCAGGAGCCGCGGGGGCCGGCGGACCGCTCGGCCGGTGCTGCACGAAGTCGCGGGTCCGGATCATCATCAGCGCGATCACGCCGGTCACCAGGGCCACGACCGCGGCGACCAGCAGGATGCGGTTCAGGCCCGCGGTGAACGCGCCGACGGTGATGGCGCCGACGGCGCCGCGGCTCGCGACCGGGAGCCGGGCGATCAGCTCGCCGATCTGCCCGGACTGCACCGCGGCAGCGACCCGCGGCCCCTGACCGGACAGTCCCGGCACGGCGGCCACCCGGGTCAGCACCTCGTGGCCGACCTTGTTCGAGAAGAGGGTGCCGAGCAGCGCGATACCGGTGGCGATGCCGACCTGGCGGAACGTCGAGGAGATGCCGGACGCCATCCCGGCCCGCTGGGGGGCGACCACGCCGACGGCGGTCGAGGCCAGCGGCGGGTTGACCAGACCGACGCCGCAGCCGGCGACGATCAGCCCGGGCAGCAGGTGCGTCCAGCCGGTGCCGACGCCGAGACCGCGCATGAGCAGCAGCCCGACGCCCACGAGCAGCATTCCGGGGCCTACGAGGAACCGGACCGGGACGTGGGCGGACAGCCGACCCGACAGGCCCGAGGTCGCCAGGATGCCCGCCGACAGCACCAGCAGCCGGAGACCGGTCCCGAGGGCGTCGTAGCGGAGGACGTCCTGCAGGTACAGGACGAGGTAGAGCAGCACCGCGAAGATCGACGCGCTGATGCCGAACGCGGCGATGGACCCGCCGGTGAAGGTCGGCAACCGGAACAGGCCCAGGTCGAACATCGGGTGCGCACCGCGTGCCTCGACGACGACGAAGGCGGCCAGCAGGACGCCGGCGGCGACGAGGCAGCCGATGACACGGGTGTCGTGGAACGAGCGCTGATTGGACTCGATGAGCCCGTACACGAGGTTGGCCAGCGCCGCGGTGAACAGCACGAAGCCGGCCCAGTCCGGACGGCGGGCCTGCGGCGACCGTGACTCGGCGACCTTGCGGATCGCGAGGCCGACGGCGATCACGCCGATCGGCAGGTTGACGTAGAAGATCCACCGCCAGGACAGGCCCGTCGTCAGCGCCCCGCCGAGCAGCGGACCGACCGCGACCGCGAGGCCGGTGATCGCGCCCCAGACGCCGAACGCCACGCCGCGGTCCTTCCCGCGGAAGGCGTCGGCGAGCAGTGCCAGCGAGACCGAGAAGACGATCGCCCCGCCGACGCCCTGCAGGGCGCGCGACAGCTGCAGCTCGAGGGTGGTCTGCGCGATCCCGCACAGCAGCGAGGACAGGGTGAACACGACGAGACCGATGACGTAGAGGCGGCGCCGCCCGTACAGGTCGGCCAGGCTGCCCGCGGTGAGCAGCAGCGCCGCCAGGGTGAGGGCGTACGCGTCGACGATCCACTGCAGGCCGCCGAAACTGGCCCCGAGCGCGGTCTGGATGGCCGGCAGCGCGACGTTCACGATCGTCACGTCCAGCAGCAGCATGAAGGTGCCGAGGCAGACCGTGACGAGGGTCCACCACTTGTCGGCGAGCCGGCCGCGCCCGCCGCCCGGCTGCCTCCCGGGTGCGGTCTGCGTCTGCGGCGCGGCGCCCGGTGCCGTCCCGTCCGCCGCGACCGCGACGTGCGACCCGCTGGCCGGCGGTACGCCGAGCCTGGTGGGTGCTGATGCGAGCTCAGTGGGTGCTGCTTGCCCAGTGGGAGCGCCGAGTCCGGCGGGCGCGCCGAACTGGCGGGGTGCGCCGACGCCCCGCCCGCCCGGGACGTCGGCCGGGACGTCGCGCCGGTGTCTCGGTGCGGGTGGCTCGGTCAGGACGGACTGCGCCATCGGTGCTCCCCGTGGTGGTCGCGCGTGAGGGTGACTACCCGCTGTGTGTACGGCCGTACACAAACGTTGACACGATACCGCGGTGACGGTCGTAGTGTCCGGAGGTGTGGCCAGCCCTCGACGACGAGACGCCGCCCACACCCGCGAGGTGATCCTGCTCACGGCCCGCGAGCACTTCGCGACCCGCGGTTTCGACCACGCCACGGTCCGGGCGATCTCGACCGCTGCCGGCGTCTCGCCCAACCTCATCACCCGCTACTTCGGCGGGAAGAGCGGCCTGTTCACGGCGGCCACCGCGGCCGACCTGCACATCGTCGACGTCCTGCCCGGGCCGCGCTCCCGCCTCGGCCGCCGGATCGCCGCGCACGTCCTCGGCCGCTGGGAGGACCACCCGGGCGACGACCCGCTGCTCACCCTGATGCGGGCGGCGATGGCCGACCCGGCGGCCGCCGACCGGATGGCTGCGTTCAACCGGGACCAGGCTGCTCTCCCGCTCGCCGAGCACCTCGGGACCGCCGACGCCCGGGAACGCGCGGCCGCGGTCAGCGCGCTGATCCTCGGCACCGTCGTCCAGCGCTACGTCATGCGGGCCGGCCCGCTCGCGACCGCCGGCCGCGCCGCTGCGGAGGACTGGCTGGCGCACGTGCTCCAACAACTGCTCACCGGCCGGCCCTTCCCGGTGCTCCAGCCGGTATGGGTGAGGGCTGAGGCCTCGCTCGCATGTGGGCGTGGGTTGCCGACAGGCTCTCGAGTGTCGGTAGAGCCACAGGTGCGGGAGGCCTCAGTGATCGGTGAGCGTATGAGTGTCGGCCTGGA